>Ga0256832_1000877_pt1 | contig 20073 bp, 16 predicted proteins | sample 134614metaG_FD_190534 | JGI IMG/M metagenome (GOLD analysis project Ga0256832, IMG submission 190534) | Hydrothermal vent microbial communities from Lau Basin, Pacific Ocean - 134-614 | ecosystem: Environmental > Aquatic > Marine > Hydrothermal vents | place: Pacific Ocean: Lau Basin | collected...
GGCAGAATGGCATCACCGCCATGATGGAGCCCGGTTTTCCCACCAGCACCTTCGAGGATGAGTACCAGGTGCTCAGGCAAGGCACGGAAAAGGCCAGGGCCTATACCATCTACCTGATATCCGGTTTTCCGGAACAGTTCGTAAAGAAGCTCTCCAACGACCAGTATGCGGAGCACATCGAGGCGCTACCAAAGAAGTACGACACCGAGTACATCAAGTTCCTGCCCAGGCAGTACAAGACATTCGCCGACGGCGCCATTTACTCCCTTGCCTTGCAATTGCGCGAACCCTTCTATAACTGCGGGGAATGCAAGTCGGAGTGGATCATCCCCCTGAAGGAGGGCGAGGCGATCTTCGATTACTGGTGGGACAAGGGCTACAAGATCCATATCCATATCACCGGCGACAAGGCCTTCGAAGCCTACCTCGACATCGTGGAGCGGGCCATGAAACGGCATCCGCGCAAGGATCACCGCACCACCTTCCACCACGTGGGCCTGTTCGACGGTGAGCAGGCGCAACGGGCCGCCGACCTCGGTATCGAGATCTCGGCCAATCCCTACTACCTCTGGGCGCTGGCGAACAAGTACAGCGAAACCGGCCTGGGGCCGAAACGGGCCGCCAACATGGTGGCGCTGAGGGAGTTCACGAAGCGTGGCGTGCCTGTCTCCCTGCACTCGGATTTCGCCATGGCGCCGGCCGATCCCCTGCTCCTGGCCTGGGTGGCATCCAACCGGATCATCGACGACGGACGCGTAATGAATCCGGAGGAACGCATCTCGGTCTACGAGGCGATGAAGGGCATCACCATCACCGCAGCCCACACCTTCGAGATGGACCATGAGATCGGTTCCATCAAGGTAGGCAAGCAGGCCAACTTCACCATCCTGGGGCAGAATCCGTTCAAGATCGATCGAAGCCGGATCAAGGATATCCCGGTCCTGGGTATCGTCTACAAGGGAGAGATGAAATTGAACGGCAAGAGGAAGGTGGGCGGCGATCGCGACGAGTCCGGTTGCATTCGTTCGGCCGGCTATCGCTGGTGCGAGAAGACCGGCCAGTGCGAACGGCCCTGGCTGCTGGCGAAGCAGAAGGGCTTCGAGAACACTCCGGAAGCCTTCGAGGCTTGGTGTGACAAGGTGCTCATGAGGAAAAAGGAGCCGTTTCCCGGGAAGCATTGATTACCTCGATGGCCGGTATTGCAGCCTGAAGTAAGGCGAGCATATACTCGTCGCCCATGACTTTTCGGCCACTGCGACCGCCCCTCGCACCCGTGGGCGTTGTTGCGGAAACTCGCCATGGAATGGGCTATGACTCATTTCCGCGCCTGGCCCACGGGCGCGAGGAACGCTCTCGAAAATCCGAAAATTCCTGGGCGACGAGTATACCCAGAACAACCACCCGGGCATTTGCCCATCAGGAAACAACGAGGAGGAGGAGGAGTAGAAGATGAGGAAGATCCAACTGTCAAAATGGTATACCGGCGCCACCGCGGCGCTGATCCTGGTGGTAGGTGGTCTGGTGCTGCCTGCCCAGGCCTGCACCGGGCTGCGACTCACGGCGGAGGATGGCACCGTGGTTCATGCCCGTACCCTGGAGTTCGGCGTGGACCTTGAATCGGACGTAATCATGGTACCGCGGGGCTATGCGCGCACCGGCACCGCGCCCGATGGCAAGCAGGGTATGAAATGGAAATCCAGGTACGCAAGCCTGGGAGCCAACGGCGTGGGTCTACCCTACATCTTCGACGGCCTCAATGAAAAGGGCCTGGCCGTGGGTACCTTTTACTTTCCCACCACGGCTGGCTATATGGACTTCGATTCGAAGGATGCCGGCAGCACACTCGCCCCCTGGGAAGTGGGATCCTGGCTGCTGGAGAACTTCGCCGATGTGGAAGAGGTGAAGACGAATATCGGCAAGGTGGTGGTGCCCAATGTAGTGCTCGGTGCCTGGGGTTTCGCGCCGCCGGTTCACTGGGTGGTGCATGACGCCACTGGCAAGAGCATCGTCATCGAGTATGTGAAGGGCCGCTTGCATGTATACGATAACCCGCTGGGGATCATGTCCAACTCGCCCACCTTCGATTGGCACATGACCAACCTGCGCAACTACGTGAACCTCGCCCTCACAAATTCCCCCACGCTCAAGCTCGGACCGGTGGAGCTGAAACCCCTCGGTCAGGGCGCCGGCATGCTCGGTCTTCCCGGGGACTACACGCCGCCATCGCGTTTCGTGCGCATCGCCGCCTTCAGCCAGGCGGTGCTGCCGTCGAAGACGGGCTGGGACGCCGTCAAGCAGGCCTTTCATGTGCTGAATTCCTTCGACATTCCCAAGGGGGTGGCGCGGGACCGGGAGAAGGACGAACACGGCAACATCGTGGCGGACTACACCACCTGGACCAGCGCCAACGACCTCAAGCGCAAGCGTTTCTACTTTCGCACCTATGACAACAGCCGTATCCGCATGGTGGACCTCATGCGCATGGACCTCGATGGCAAGAAGATCGTCACCATCTCGATGAAGGGCAAGGAGGAGGTGGAAGAACTTACGCCCTGAACAAACAGGACCCGTTCGTTTGACCCGGATTTCTCACCAGCGTTCGTAGCAAGACGGATCCAGGGTGCGTCATGGGCGGCGAGTATAAAAGAATGCGGGAACCCGCCGTAACAATCCGAACACTCCGAAACGAGGGACATTCCGCAACCCAAGGTGCGACTGGCGGTGGCAGTGAGCTATGGATTATAGTTGAGCGGTGAGGGATTCACCGGCCACGTGGCCCAAAAGAGAAAACCGGATTCAGGAGACGATTTCGTGATACGCAACAGATTCATCAGGCTGCCCCTGGCCGCCTTTTTGGCTGTCGCCCTGGGCGGCTGTTTGTCGGACGAGACCAAACTGGGCGAAGGCGGCTCGATGGTCAGTGGCTCCGCCGGCGCCGCCGGCGGCCAACAGGAGTCAAAGCGCCTGCTTCATTGCCGGCGCCCGATTGGCACCGCCGCGCTGGTGGAGCCCGAGAACACGAGCTATACCCAGTACGGCCTGACCAGCCCGGTACCACTGCTCCGCCTGATGATGGCGCAGAGCAACTGCTTCCGCGTCGTCGACCGCGGCGCGGCCTCGGCCGCGATGCGGCGCGAACGCGAACTAGCATCCCACGGTCAACTGCGACGAGGCAGTTCCATGGGCGGCGGTCAGATGGTCGCGGCGGACTATGTGATCACGCCGAACATCATCTTCCAGGACAACAACGCGGGCGGCGGTTTCGGCGCTCTCGGCGGACTGCTGCCGGGCGCCGTCGGCGCGATTGCCGGCGGGATCAAAACCACCAACCTCGAATCCCAGGTCACGCTGTTCCTGACCAACGTGCGCAGCGGCCTGCAAGAAGCCGTCGCCGAAGGCAGCGCGAAGAAAAGGGACATCGGCTTCGGCGGCTTCGGCTGGATCGGCGGCGTGGCGGGCGGCGGCGGCGCCTATCAGAACACCGACATCGGCAAGATCACCGCCGCGGCGTTCATGGACGCGCACAACAAACTGGTCACCCAACTCGGCGCGATAACCGATCAGCCCGACAAGAGCGGCGGCGGCTTCCGCACCAGCGCGCGGGTCAACTTCCGCGGCGCCCCGAGCACCAAGGCGCCGATTCTGCGCAGCCTGCCGAAAGGCACGCCGGTGGTCCCGACGGGCCAGAAGCGCGGCAAATGGTGGGAGGTCGACGTGAATGGCCAGACCGGCTGGGTGCATTCCCACTTCATCCGCCGCTGAAGACCAACACTCCCACCGCCATGCGGCGTCGACCGGGCGCCGCATGGCGACCTGCCCGCCGTTCATGATTTCCAGCCACCGCGACGGCGGATTCCATCAGCCCCTGATGACGATTCGGTCGACCGATCAACACCTTTGGACTGGACAGCCCATCGCGACCGGTCGCCGCCTCAGGCCGCCGGTTCTCCCTGGCGATGGGCGGGATGGCGCTCGGGGACCCATTGCTCCAACAAGGCGAGCAGGGCTTTCTCGTCGTCCGCGGCAACCGCCTGTTCCAGCGCATCGAGCCCGCGTTCGAGCCGCTCCCAGTCGGTCACCCGGCTGCGCGCCAACAACAGCTTGTCGTGCCCGGTCTCGACCAACTTCTCACGGGGATGGAACAGCTCCTCGTACAGCTTTTCACCCTCGCGCAGCCCGGTATAGACGATCTCGATATCCTCCCCCGGCACGCGGCCGGAGAGCCGGATCATCTGTTCGGCAAGATAGCGGATGCGCACCGGCTCGCCCATATCCAACACGAAGATCTCCCCACCGTCGCCGAGCGCGCTGGCCTGCATGATCAACAGGCAGGCCTCGGGGATGGTCATGAAGTAGCGCTCGATCTCGGGGTCGGTCACGGTGACCGGCCCGCCGGCCTCGATCTGGCGCCGGAACAACGGCACCACGCTGCCGGCCGAACCCAACACGTTGCCGAAGCGCACGGTAATGAAGCGGGTCCGCGAGCGCGCGTTGCGATTCTGGCAATAGAGCTCGGCCACCCGCTTGGTCATGCCCATGACGTTGGCCGGATTAACCGCCTTGTCGGTGGAGATCAACACGAAGCGGCCGACTCCGTGGCGCGAGGCCGAACGCGCCACGCAGCGCGTGCCGAGCACGTTGTTGGCGACCGCCGCGCGTACCTGGCGCTCGAGCATCGGCACATGCTTGTAGGCCGCGGCATGGAAGATCACGTCAGGCTGCTGTGTCACCATCACGCGATCCACCAGTACCTCATCCCGTACATCACCGAGTATCAGCACCAGATTCAAGCCGGGCCAGCGCCGACGCAGCTCCATCTCGATCTCGTAGAGCTTGTGTTCGCTGAGTTCGAATACGATCAACGCGCGCGGCCCGCGCCGGGCGATCTGCCGGCACAGCTCCGAACCGATCGAACCGCCCCCGCCGGTGACCAGGATCCGCTTGTCACGCAGACAACGGTTGATCGCGCCGTCGTCGAGCTCGATCGGCTCGCGCCCGAGCAGGTCTTCGATCAAGACATCCCGCAGCTCGCTGATGCGCACCTTGCCGCGCAACAGCTTCGAGAGGCGGGGCACGGTGCGGATCGGCAGCCCGGTTTTCTCGGCCTGCTCGACCACCCGCCGCATCTCACGGACGCTGGCCGACGGGATCGCCAGAATGATCAGATCGATCGCCAGATCCGTCACCAGTCGCGGCAGGGCGTCGCAACCGCCGAGCACGCGCACCCCGCGCAGCTCGGCGCCCCAGCGACGCGGATTGTCGTCGACGAAACCCACCACCTGATAACCGCCGGCATCGGTCTCGCGCTCGAGATCCCGCGCCAGCATGTCGCCGGCGCGACCGGCGCCGACGATCAACACCCGGGGGCCACCGCCGAGATTGAGTTTGTGATCCTTCAGCCAGCGGTAGAAGAAGCGCGCGCCACCCAGCAGCACGAACAACAGCAGGGTGTAGAGCACCGGGATCGAGCGCGGCACGCCGGCAAGCCGGTTCCATGCGAACAGCAAGGTGAAACACAGCGTCGCGCCGACCACGACCGCCTTCAGGATGCGCAGAATGTCCGGCAGCGAGGCAAAGCGCCAGACCCCGCGATAGAGGCCGAAGCGCCAGAACACCACCGCCTGCACCACCAGCAACAGCGGCAGTGAACGCAGTGCGCCGGCCTGGAACTCGGGTGGGATCTCGCCCAGGTTGAAGCGCAGCCAGAAGGCGCCGAGCCAAGCGACCGGCACCATCACCAGATCATGCAGAAACACGATCAGCGGCTGGCGCAGGCGCGCGAACAGACGCATCGCCCGATCACGCGCACTCAATGGCAGTCTGGTCCGCATGCCGCACCAGTATGTGCCTTTTCCCGGCGCGTTTTCCGGCCGTTTTCCGCTGCCCGGTCCGCCCTGCTGGATCGAGCCCATGCCCATAGGAAAAAAACTTCCGCAGGCCGGTGCCAGCGCGGCGGAACCGGCTGCGGCGCGGCCATGTAACAGCGCCGTTGCCCGATCCGCTGCGCTTGATCGGGCCTACGCCTTGTCAGCTCGATGGCATGTAAGCGCGATTGCCCTGGGCCGTTTTCCGCATGGCCTTGATTTCCAGCATTCTTCATGATCGATATGGGAGTCTGGTGAGACAGGCGGGCCAGCCGTTCAGGAAGCCCCGTCGATTGCCTTTCGAATCAAAGCAGTATAGAGCAAAGCCAAGGCCACGCACACAGCCGCCAGCAGCGCCACGGCCAACCCGGACCAGCCGCCGCGCCAAAGCCATTCGAATCCCAGCGCGAGCAGCGCGCAAGTCAGCATCAACGGCCAGGCAAGACGCAACAAAACCACATGCGATCCGCCACGCGCGACGATGCGTTGATACAGATGCTGGCGATGCGGCTCCCAGAAGCGTTCGCCGCGCAGCAGGCGCCGCAACAGGGTCGCGCTGCTGTCGAGCAGAAAGGGCGCGAAGGCGATCAGCGGCAGCCACGGCATGAACCAGCCCCGCCCGATGCCCTGCGCCGAGAGCGCAAACGCCAGATAGCCAAGGCTGGTCGAACCGACATCGCCGAGGAAGATCCGCGCCGGCGGACGGTTCCAGGCAAGAAACCCCAACGCCGCCGCGGAAAGCGACCAATAAGGCAGCGCGGCGCGCCCATCCCCCCACATCCATGCCGCCGCGCCCAAGGCCCCGAACCCGCTCACCGCCATGCCGCCGGCCAGGCCGTCGGCGCCGTCCATGAAGTTGTACAGATTCACGCACCACACGCCGAACGGCAGCAGCCACCACCAATGCGACAACGGCGCCCCGAGCCCGTGCAGCGCGAGGCCGACCGCGACGATCTGCGCCAGCAGCCGCCACGCCGCCGGCAGACCGCTCAGATCGTCGATCAGCGAGACCACGGCGAGCAATGACAGGCCGAGCAGGACCGCGGCCGGCGGCGCTCCCTCGGGCGCCATCGCGAGCGCGGCGACGAACCCGGCAAGCAGTCCGAGCCCGCCGATGCGGGGCACCGGCTGATGGTGCAGCGAGCGATGGTTCGGCAGATCCAGCGCCCAATCACCGCCGAGCCGTATCAGCCGCCCAACCGTCACCCACGAGACCACCCAAGCCACGCCCACGACCTCGGTCATGCCCGCTCCCGCAGAAAGCGTTCCAGGGTCCAGCGCGGCGACCAGCCGGCCAGCGCGCGCAGGCGGTGGTTGCGATAACAGGCGTCTTCGAACAAGGCGCGATAGCGGCTGTGATCGAACGGCGCCGCGCGGCCACTGATTCCGGCAAGGGTATCACCGAGGCGGGCCAATCCGCGCCAGGCCCACAGCGGCGTATGCCATGAAGAGCGCCGCCGGCCGGCGGCGGCGACGATCGCGGGCGTCGACAGCGGCGCGTCGTCGCTGACACAAGCCAGCTCACAGCCTACCGGGGCGGCGTCGATCAACGCCAATACCGCGGTCACCAGATCGTCCACATGAATGAACGAACGCCGGTTATCCACCGCCGGCAGCGGCGGCAACCAGCCCTGCCGCGCGGCGCGGACCAGTTGCCGCAGGCTGCCAGCCATCCTGTCCCCATAGACTGGTGACAAGCGCAGATTGACGCGCGACGGGATCGCCCCGGCCGCCGCCACCGCCCGCTCGGCGGCGAGCTTGCTGCGTCCATACGGGGTCTCGGGCCGGGCCGGATGGCTTTCGTCGACACAGCCCGGAGTGGTCTCGCCGGCGGCCTTGACCGAGCTGAAGTAGAGGAAGCGGTCCACGCCGGCTCGCGCGGCGGCATCGAGCAGACGACACGTGCCCTGATGGTTGACCGCCTCATAGGCGCGCGCATCGGCGCCGCGCGCGTGCACCAGCGCGGCGAGATGACAGACCACCCCGGCATCGGCGGCGATATCGGCCGGCAGCGGCCGCGTCAGGTCGGCCAGACGCCAGACGTCCCATGGCCCGGGGGCCTCCGGGGGCCGTCGCAACAGGGCAATGACCCGGTCGCCACGCCGTTGCAGCGCGAGGCACAGGCGCCGGCCGATGAAGCCGTTGGCGCCGGAAACCAGAACCCGCCGACTCATGCCAACCGCCAGCCATGCTGGTGAAAGAAACGCCATGCCGAGCGCAGGAACAGCGCGCGGTGACGCCAACCCTTGCGCGCCGCGTGGCCTCCGAGATGGACGATGCGCGCGTCGGGCAGGTAAGCCAGCCGCCCGAGCCGGCGCAGGCGCAACGACAGATCATAGTCCTCGAAATAGAGAAAATAGCCTTCATCGAAGCCACCCAGGGCGGCAAAGGCGGTGGCGCGACACAGCAGCCAGCAGCCACTGATCAACTCGACCCCCGTCACCACCCGCTCTTCGGTGACGCCACGCATCTCGTAGCGCGCGAGGCGCTCGTCAAAGCGTCGTCGCAGCGGCTCCGGCGCAAGCCCACGCAGAGCGAAGTCGGCCAACGAAGGATAGCGCTTGCACAGGTACTGGCGCCGGCCGGCCTCGTCGCGGGCATGCGGCGAGACCGCTACCGTTTCCGGATGATCGCGCAGATAGGCGAGCGCGCGCGCCAGGGCCTCCTCCTGTTGCAGCACATCCGGGTTCAGCACGAGCAGGAAATCCTCCTCGCGCGCATGGCCGATGCGCCGCAGCACCCGGTTATGGGCTCGGCCGAAGCCCAGGTTTTCGCCCGGATCGTCGATGATCAGACGCAGGCCATCACGCCCCAACCCCGCGGCGCGCGCCAGGGCGCCGATCTCATCCGCGCGCTCGCGGCCGTTGAGCACCAACAGCAGCTCACGCTCCCATTCCGGCAGGCGGCGCAGCGCGGCAGCCAGCGACGCCAGCGTGCGCGCGAGCACATCGCGCTCCGGTTCATGGGTGACCAGCGAAACGAACAGACGCATCGTCCTCAACCCGGCCGCAGCGCGCCGCCACGGCCACGCAGGCCATGCCACAGGCCGAGCAGCATCATGCGCAGATGTTCGTGGCGCGGCGGCGTCATCAGGCTGTAGAAACCGAATTTCAGCACCAGCCGCCAGGCGTCATTGAGCTTCCAGGCGAGGCTGACGTAGTCACGCCGATAGAGCGACAAGGCGTTGCGGAAATGGTAGTAATGACGCAACGGACTGTGTACCGGATAGCGCTTGCGACGCGAGAACGGCAGCCCGGCCGGCGGATCGCCGAGCTGATGGCGCATGCGCGCATCGCAGACGCCGTAGCAGCGGTAGCCGCGCGCGAGCGCGCGCAACCCCCATTCGATATCGACATAATCGATGAACAAAGCCTCGTCCATGCCGCCGAGCGCGCGCAGCACCTCGGCGCGAATCAGGCTGCCGGAGCTGATCACATAGTCGGCCATCAGCCTTTCATCACCGCGCTCGCAGCGCAGCTTGCGCACGCGCCAGCCGTCCAGCCGGATAAAGTGGGAGGTGACGCCCTGACGCGGTTCTTCGAACAGCGGCGCCACCGCGGCGACGCGCCGACCCGCGGCGAGCAGGCGGCGCTCGGCGGCGAGCAGCCGCGCCAGCATGTCATCGGCCGGCTCGCTGTCCTGATCCATCAACAACACATGCGAGCAGCCGCCGGCCAACGCCTCGTCGATACCGCGGTTGTGCGCGGCGGCAATGCCGCGGTTGCCGCCGAGACGGATCACATCCGCGCCGGGCGCCAGCGGCGCGGAGGCCGGCGGCGGGGTATTGTCGACCACCAGCACCCCGGCGCCTTGCGCGCGCAGGCGCTCGACCAGCGCGCGCAAGGCATCCGCCTTCGGATAATAGCTGACCACCACCGCGCAGACCTTCATTCAGACCAGCACCAGGTTGTCGCGGTGAATGACCTCCTCGTCGTCGACATAGCCGAGCACCCCGGCGATCGCATGGCTCGGCAAACCTTTGATGCGCTCGATCTCATCGGCGCCGTAGTTGACCAGGCCACGCGCCAGCTCGCGCCCGGAGGCATCGCGACAGGCCACCACCTCACCGCGCGAGAAATCGCCGGAAACGCCGGTAATGCCCACCGCGAGCAGGCTGCGGCCGCCCTGGCGCAGCGCCCGCACCGCGCCGTCGTCCAGCGTCAACGCCCCGCCCGGGCGCAGATGGCCGGCAAGCCACAGCTTGCGCGCGGCGTTGCGTTCACGCGCCGGGATCAACAGGGTGCCGAGCGCCTCGCCGGCGGCGATGCGTTCGAGCACGCGCGGCTCGCGACCGTGGGCGATCACGGTCGCGGTGCCGGAACGCGCCGCCAGCCGCGCGGCGCGCAGCTTGGTGAACATCCCACCGCTTCCCAGGCCGCCGGCGCGCTCGCCGGCGACCCTATCGAGCGCCGGATCGTCCACGCGCGCCTCGCCGATCAGGCGCGCGTCGGGCCGCTCGCGCGGGTCGGCGTCGAACAGGCCGTGCTGATCGGTCAGCAATACCAGCAGATCAGCCTCGGTCAGGTTGGCCACCAGCGCGGCGAGGGTGTCGTTATCACCGAAGCGCAGCTCATCGGTGGCCACCGTATCGTTCTCGTTGACCACCGGCACCACGCCGAGTTCGAGCAGGGTACGCAGGGTGCCGCGCGCATTCAGGTAGCGCGCCCGATCGGTCAGATCGTCATGCGTCAGCAGGATCTGGGCGGTGTGCCGGCCACGTTTCGCGAAACAGGTCTCCCACGCCCGCACCAGACCCATCTGGCCGACCGCCGCCGCGGCCTGGAGCTCGTGCAAGACGCGCGGGCGACGCGTCCAGCCGAGCCGGCACATGCCCTCGGCGACCGCACCGGAAGAAACCAGCACCAGCTCATGGCCCGCATCGACCCAGCCCGCCATCTGTTCGACCCAGGAGGCGAAGGCCTCCCGATCCAGCCCCCGGCCGTCCCGCGTCAGCATCGCGCTGCCGATCTTGACCACCCAGCGCCGCGTCGCCGGGATGCGCTCGCGGCTCATCATTGCAGCGGATCCCAGGGCGTCTCGTCCAACCCGGGCTCCGCCTTCACGGTCCGCCCGCGCCCGAGCCGCGCGGCCAGATCCGAAACCAGCTCACGGGTCCCCTCTCCGGTCACCGCCGAAAGGGTGTAAACCGGGCCATCCCACGCGAGCGCCGCAAGCAAGGCCTCGCGCCGCCGCGCGAGCTCGTCGGCGTCGAGCAGATCGGCCTTGTTGAGCACCAGCCAGCGCTCACGCGCGGCCAGATCGCCGCCAAAGGCGCGCAGTTCTTCGATGATGGCCTGTACCTGAGCGGCGGGATCGATCTGTTCATCGAACGGCGCAATGTCGACCAGATGCAACAGCAAGCGGGTGCGCGCCAGGTGTTTCAGAAAGCGAATCCCCAACCCGGCGCCCTCGGCCGCGCCCTCGATCACGCCGGGAATATCGGCAACCACGAAGCTGCGCTCCTCATCGACCCGCACCACGCCCAGATTGGGATGCAAGGTGGTAAAAGGATAATCGGCCACGCGCGGACGCGCGCTGGAGATCGTGCGGATCAGGCTGGATTTCCCGGCGTTCGGCATGCCCAGCAGGCCGACGTCGGCGAGCAGCACCAACTCCAATCTCAGATTGCGCTGCTCGCCCCCGGTGCCATTGGTGGACTGACGAGGCGCGCGGTTGACGCTGCTCTTGAAGCGCGCGTTGCCGATACCATGGAAGCCGCCCCGCGCCACCAGCAGGCGCTGACCGTTTTCGAGCAGTTCGCCGAGCAGCTCTTCACTGTCGACATCGAACACCCGGGTGCCGACCGGAACCCGCACCACCAGATCCCCGCCGCTCTTGCCGGTACAGTTGCGACCGCGCCCGTTCTCGCCGCGCTCGGCGCGGTGCCGCCGCCGGTGACGAAAATCGACCAGAGTGTTCAGATTGGCGTCGGCCTCCAGCCAGACGCTGCCGCCGTCGCCCCCATCGCCGCCGTCCGGCCCACCCTTGGGAATATACTTCTCACGCCGAAAGCTGACACAACCGTTGCCGCCGTTTCCGGCCTCGACGCGAATAGTGGCTTCATCGACGAACTTCATTGCAAAAATATCCTGCTTGGCGGGCCGCCGTGACAAGGTGCGCGGCGTTCTGCTCGTCGCCCATGAATTTTCGGATTTTCGAGACCCTTCCTCGCGCCCGTGGGCCAGGCGCGGAAACGAGACATAGCCCATTCCATGGCGAGTTTCCGCAACAACGCCCACGGGGGCGAGGGGCGGTCGCAGTGGCCGAAAATTCGTGGGCGACGGGTATATATATCGGGTATATATATAACGAAAAAAGCCCCGTCCCACGAACGGACGAGGCTTTCGATACCGCGCGGCCGCCGCTCCGGCCCCGGCCTGGTCAGGCGGGAATCACACTGACGTATTGGCGGTTTTTCGGACCCTTGATCTCAAACCGGACCACACCGTCGGTCAAGGCGAACAGGGTATGATCGCGGCCACAACCGACATTGACGCCGTTATGCACCCTGGTGCCGCGCTGACGGATGATGATGTTGCCGGCCTTTACCGTCTGGCCACCATAGACCTTGACGCCAAGGCGCTTGCTTTCGGAATCGCGGCCGTTGCGTGTCGAGCCGCCTGCTTTCTTGTGTGCCATCTCTCTACCCCTTCCGGATCAACCCGCGCTGATACCGGTGATCTCCAGTTCAGTATACCACTGACGGTGGCCCTGACGTTTCATATGGTGCTTGCGACGACGAAACTTCAGAATCTTGACCTTCTTCGCCCGCCCATGGGACTTCACCGTCGCGGTGACCTTGCCACCCTCTACATAGGGCGCACCGATCTTGACCTCGTCGCCCTCGGCGACCATCAACACCTTGTCGAGATCGACACTACTGCCCTCTTCGGCCTTCAGCAGCTCAACCTTCACTACATCACCTGGGGCAACGCGATACTGCTTGCCACCGGTCTGAATCACGGCGTACATGAAATAACTCTCCAGCTAATCCGACCGCCAATATGGTTCAGGCGGGCCTAACGAAAGACGCGCAAGGATAAACACTTACCCGGCAAGCGTCAAGCACGACATGCCCCGCGCAGGTCAATCGCGCTGAACCTGGCTTGGCCCGCCATGATCTCACAAGGTTTGGGGCCTGCGTCCGCATGGCAATAAATCGCTGTAGGCCGGTTCAAGCGCAGCGGAACCGGCTGCGGCGGGGCCGCGCAATCGCGCCGCTGCCCGATCCGCTGCGCTTGATCGGGCCTACGCCCTACGCTTTACCTCCGCCGGCGTGGCCTCGGGGCTGGCTTGAGCTCAGGACCTCGGGCAAGGCGGAAGCTATTGTAGGCGTAGTGAGAATCGTAATCGTCGGGATTACGGAAAGCCGATCCCAAGTGCTCCCCGTGGCTGATCCAGGAACCGCCACGGAGCACAACCAGTTCCTTGTCTCCACCGCTCCGCCAAGGGTGACCGTCAGCTGGCGCGCTGTCATAGTTATCGTGCCATCTGTCCTCGCACCATTCCCAAACGTTACCGTGCATCTGGTACAGGCCCCACGGGTTTCGCGGATATCGCTTGACCTGCACAGCACCTTCATTTTTATGGCCGTAATTCGCCTTCGAGTGATCGATTTCATCACCAAACCAGTAGCGGGAAGTCGTTGCCGCCCGACAGGCGTATTCCCATTCTGCCTCTGAAGGCAGGCGCAGCTCCAGTCCCGGATGCAGGCTGTTGATCTTCTCAATGAATCCCTGAACATCGTTCCTGCTCACCCTTTCCACCGGTTTGTCTTTACCTTTGAATTCACTGGGATTTCCGCCCATTACGACCTGCCAAAACGCCTGGGTACAGGCAGTCTCGGCCAGCCAGAAGCCCTGCTCGAAACGCACCAAGTGTTGCGGGATTTCTCTCATGTAGTCCGACGAACCCATCAGGAACTCTCCCGGCGGTATCCAGCGAAAACGAACCTCGACCTCTTCGATACAGACGCCCTGCCACAGGCCGTAGCAATCCTGGCCGTAGCTCTCGGCCCAGGTTTCGGCGAACAGCGGGGGCAACAGGGGGTGATCGGTTTTCATACCCATTCCACCCCACCCGTAGGTTGGGCAAAGGAGCGGGAGCGACGTGCCCAACAGGAACCGCCGAGGCAACAGGAATACCCCACGCCACCCTCCACCCCGTAGGTTGGGCAAAGGAGCGATAGCGACGTGCCCAACATGCCTCGGCGTTCGTTGGGCACGCTGCGCTTTGCCCAACCTACAAGGGCCACGGGGCTGACATCATTCACAATCGATACCTTCGATGCCCGATGGCATGGTGGAACCCCAATCCAATGGATAAACGCCCTTTTTCACCCAACGCATAAAGGAACTGTACGGCCATTCCCTCACTGCCTCACAATGGCCGTGCTTTACGGGATTGTAATGGATGTAATCCATATGCCGGCGCCAATCCTCTTCATTTCTGATCGTATGTTCCCAAAAGCGCCGCTGCCATACCGGTCGTTCCCGCTTGCGCTTGCGCGACGCCGTCGGTGGGGCTACAACGCCAATACAACCCGTACTGAAATATCGCTTGATGCGGCTCCAGCGCGCCGAATAATCATCGTCTCCCCGCGACAGGCGCCACAGCGCATGCAGATGATCCGGGAGAATCACAATCGCATCGATCTCGAAAGGGTGTTTTTCCCTTTCCCGCCGGAATGCGTTGCGCAGGCGCTCGATATTTTCCGGCAATGTCAGCAAGGGTTGGCGTTTATGTGTCACGACGGTGAAAAAATACCAACCACCAGCAACCCGTGATCTGCGATATCGCATAAACCAATGTCATCAATAATTTCCAAAAACCCGTAGGTTGGGCAAAGCGCAGCGTGCCCAACATTTCCTCGGCGTTTTGTTGGGCACGCTGCGCTTTGCCCAACCTACTTTTTTCGCTCTGGCTGACCCGATGCCCCGCCGGCTCCTCCTGGCTGGGCTGGCTTGAGCTCAGGACCTCGGGCAAGGCGGAAGCCGTTGATGTCGTTGCGGGAGTCGCGGTGGTCGCGGCCGCGGGAGGCCGACCGCAGGTACCTGCCGCGGCGGATCCAGGAACCGCCACGGAGCACGGCCCGTTCCTGCTCTCCACTGGTCTTCCAGGGCTGGCCGTCTGCCGGCGCGCCCTCGTAGCTATCATGCCATGCATCCTCGCACCATTCCCAGACATTACCGTGCATCTGGTACAAACCCCAGGGGTTGGGCTGAAAATGACGCACCGGAACGGTCTTTTCCCGGTATTCGCCTTTGGGGCCACCCGCATAGGGATGGTTGCCATCATAGTTCGCCTTGTCGGTGGTCAGTTCCGAGCCAAACCAGTATGGCGTGGTCGTCCCCGCCCGGCAGGCGTATTCCCATTCCGATTCCGACGGCAGGCGCAGTTCCAGCCCCGGATGCAGGCGGTTGATCTTCTCGATGAATCGCTTTGCATCCTCCCAGCTCACGCTTTCCACCGGGTTTTCCTCGCCCTTGAACAGACTGGGATTCTCGCCTATCACGGCCTGCCACAGGGCCTGGGTACAGGCCGTCTCAGCCAGCCAGAAGCCCCGCGCGAAACGCACCCGGTGTTGCGGGCCTTCGTCATCGAATCGCCCCGGCTCGTCCGGTGGCGAGCCCATCATGAATTCTCCCGGGGGTATCCAACGCAGCACGAAGGGGACGCCCTTGACCTCCACCTCGACGAACAGGCCGTGGCGGTCGCGACCGATGCCGGTGCCCCAGGGGGGGCGGGTGATATTCGCCAAGGTCAGTTCTTCTTGCGGCGTTCTGATAACGAGCGACTGAAGCCTTTCCGGATTGGCGATCGTGCTGTTGGCGGTCAGCGCCTGCTTGTTGACGCCGGTTTCGGTCCTCAGTTCGATCTCGCCTTGACCGGTCAGTTCGCATTGCGCCAGCACCCATCCTTTTTCCTCCACGCCCGCATCCGTTTGCCGTATATGCAGGCGATCCCGGGTCAGGACGATATCCAGCGACCGGCTGGGCATTGTGCCGGTGATCCAGGCGGGCATCTGGCTCAGATCGACTCCAACGGGCGGGGGACAGCGGCGATGTTCGGGTTGCCAGCGCCAGTAGAGGCCGAACAGCTTGGCCATCTCCTCATCCCAGGGCTCGTCGGCGGAGCGTTCGACGACCGATTCGATCCATTCGAACAGGATGGCCTGATTTTCCTCCGACAGCTCCCCGGCATGTTGCCACTTCACCAACCGACGGATGGCGCGGCGCTGCGTCCGGCTGAGCGGACGCCCCGCCTGCTGCCGCTGCTCCACCTGCATTTCCTCTGGCAGTGTCGATTCGAGCTGCTCGATCAACGGCCAGACTGCCGCCAATTCGAACCCATGCTGGCGAAAGGCGTGGCGGTAGTGTTCGCGCCATGTCCTGTCCCGCCACTGAAAGATCCGGGCGTGCCCTTGCAGCGCCGGATGCTGACAGAGCAGGCTTTCGGCCGATACCGGCAGACCCAGTTCACGCCGCGCGGCGCGGATCAGGGGCACGGAGAGTTCCATTGCGGGAGACAGCCAGGCCAGCAGGGTTTCAACGGCCTCGTCGCTGCGCGGCACCGGGTGGGATTGCCCACCCGGCTCCAGCGGGTGGAGATGGAAATCTCTGGCCAGCACCCGGGCAAAATCCTGCTTCGACAAGGTGAGAAAGGCTTCCAGGCGGATGCCCTGCCGACACAGGGCCTGCCCGATCCGGCGCCAGCGCACATCGCTGAATCCATGCCTGTCGAGAACCCCCAGATCCCCGAGATACAGAAGATGCGCATCCCGGCTCACCTTCGGAAAGCGGTGATAGACGCGCCCTCCCTCGCGATAATGCGGCAAGCCGGTATCGACGCAGGTAATCAAGCGCAGCCGCTGATGGAACCAGCGGATCATCTGCCCGGCAAGCGCCTTGAAGTCTTCAAAATAGGGGCTGAGACGGGGGCTGAAATCCACCACCAGGACGATCTCGGTCGGCCAGCGGCGTCTTTTCTTCAGAGGCAGGCTGCGCAGGGGACGCTGCCGTACCGCCTGGCGGATGATTCTGGGCAGATCGAGCCGCCGGGTTCGGCCTTCTTCCCCGAGCAGGCGATAGACCCTGGGCCAGAAGTGTTCCCAGGCGCACAGGGGTTCCGGCGAAGGCAGTGGCTGCATCGAGGTGTCGAACTGGCCCGGGAAAGGCTCGATCTCCCGATACCACGCCGGCAATTGGCTTCCTTCCGGGCGGGATGCCCTGGCAACCCTGCGGCTGAGAAACAGGAAGGGAAGATCTTCTATTTCATCAGGATAGGCGCCTTGCGGTGATGGCTGGGCTGTCGGGGACGGCTTGAATCGCAGCGGCGGAATCTGTTGCTCTTCATCCGGCCTGTGCCGTGGCGGGCGGTATTCCAGGCCCAACAGTGCGGCCAGTTCCGCCGCATCTTCCTCCGGGAATTGTTTTTTCAGCCGTTGAAACAGCCGCATCTCGGCGGCGGTCTCTTTCGACCAGTCCGCAAGATCTTCCCTCTCTGTATCCCGGGCCATCAGCGCTCGATCAGTATTTGCCGTAGGTCAGAGCCGCCAGCGCTTCACTGGCTTCGCTTTCGGACTTGTCCGGCTCAAACGCCTTCATCGCGAGAATGGCTTCCAGATGATCGAGGTATTCCGCCTGGCCCGGACGCCGATTGTCGCCGGACTTTCTCAGGGCTTCGCGCTTTTCCCAGACCTGCTCCGCAATCTCTTCGAAAAGGCTCTGATCGTCGAATTTTTCGGCAAAGAGCGCCCGGCCACGCCGCGCCAGCAGTTCGACGAAACGGGCCTTGTCTTTCTCGCTGGAGCCTGAAGGCAGCGACAGATCCAGGGTCAGGCAGCGGCGCTGAAACGCCGGTGGCAGTTCCTGTTCATCGTTGGTGGTAATGATGATCAGTGGCTTGGCGCCGGTGCATTCGACGCGATCGGGGGTATAGGGCACTTCGAAGCTGTAGTTGCCCAGGGCTTCCAGCAGGCTGTTGGGCACCGAGCGGTCGGCCTTGTCGATCTCGTCGATCAGCAGCAGCACGCCGTTGTCATAGCTCGCCCCTTTTCCCATATAGGGTTCGCTGCGATGCGCGCCACGGTATTTTTTGGCCGATTTGTGGTTCAGCGCCCACCACAGGGGGCCGGCGCTGAGGTAGGCCTTTTCATCCTGCACGCCCTTGTTGGGATCGTTGGCATCGGAGAGACGCCGCAGGGCGTCATAGTGCCAGAACAGATCCTCGGTTTCCGTGCGCTCATTGACCACCAGCGTGACCAGCGGCATCTTCAGCGCCTCGGCGGCAGCCCGCGCCAGTTGCGTTTTGCCGCAGCCCGGTTCCCCCCGCACCAGCAGCGGACGGTCGATCTCGCGGGCGGCGAGCACGGCGATGAGTTGTCGCCGGTCGAACTCGTGTTGCGCCTTCTTGGGCCAGATCGAGCAAGCCGGGAGATGCCAGGGATTCTGTTGCAGAATGGTTTCGATCAGCGTTGGTTTGTCCATGAGCGCACTTGGTCTATCTTGCTGTAGATGGTGATAAGCATTTGATTGATGCGTGCACTATGCATCTCGTCAATCAAATAATATTCTGGCTCTTCAGGTGTATATCCTGGTTCTTCTGATTCATTTTCCGATTCTTTTTTTGGAATCGAGTCAAGCTGCGTCAATCGGGGAAATTTATGATTCAGCGTACGCCGAAAACGCTGTAACTTTGTCCTCTGCCGCCTTCTCCCGTCGTACAAGAGATAGTACGCATTCTCCATAGGAATGTCGTCATCGCCAAGAAATCCCGTAATCGCCGCACATACCGCTTTTTCATCAGAATAACTTCCGGGTGACTGTTCATTCAAAGCCGAAAACTGTCGCTCGAGTTCCTGGTAGACTTCCAGCCAGTTTTGCTCCGATTTCAGCGTGTCATAATAATTCTTTTCACACAGGCCGCGTTCGTGCAATGTCAGCTCACCCTTCCCCATGAGGGCTTGCAGTTCCTTATTCTTTTTTCCTTTTTGATCGCGTTGCTCTTTATCGTGCTGCATATCCCGTTCACTGTAATAGCGAAATAGTGCTGGCGAACCCTGAATCGCCGAAACAATAAGCTGAAAGGCGCAATCACTGGTGCCATGGAGCTTGAGCACCGCATCGATTTGTTGCCGATTCAACCAATGAACAAGCATTTGCAGCCTGCGATGATCGACGGCCAGCAGGATGATGTATCCGACCAGCTTCTCAGCCCCCTCGGCGACATCCAGTTGTTCCTGACGCTGTCCACGCCGGTATCCTCCTAATATCCGATCTATCTCAATCAACCATCTCAAAATACCCGTTTTGACTGGTGACTGCCCGTCTTCTAGTTGTGAAGCAATATCGTCCCCAATCTTAGAAAGGGAATCATGCCAAGTGACCGCATCGCGAATCCCATTGAGAATCCAATCGAAGCGTGCAGCACGAGAAGGCAAGCGATAACGCGGCTTGCGCGGGCACTGCAACGCATTACTGACCTTTTCTTCAATCCCTTGGTCATTGCCATCAAAAACGAAAAACAGCGTGTCCCAGTTGTTCGCTTTCTCATCGTATGGTCCCAGCAGCCAGGCCAGCGCAAGATCGAGATCCTCTATTCCATCCGGTCGCTCCTTTTCAGGTTTGCCATGCCACTCATTGACGATTTCTTTTGTTCTCATCCCCTTTGGCTCGAGTCCTCCAACGAAAATGACGATCGGCAATAACTCCCCAGCCCGCTTGTTATAGGTTTTCAGCAGCTCCCGTATGCAATAAATGGACTTGAGATAGGCATCGGACAGGAAAAAGATGATCTGATTCGCTTCGCTGACCTCATGCTCGAATGCACTGATCGAGCGGTCAGCTACGGGTTCGGTTTCGTCATAGCGGATCTCCCACCCATTAGGGGCGTGGGCTCTCAGTAGTTTCCTCAGATTCAGGAACTTATCAGCTTCGTGGGAGTAGGAAATATATGCCTTGCGTGTTCCTTCGCTCATGATCGACTACAACGCCTCCAACGGCCCCTCGTCCAGCTTCTGGAAGTCCTCCACCCCGGCCACCGCGGCCAGCAGGGCGGCGTAGTGGCGCATGACGTTCTGGACTTCTTTCAGTTCTTCCCGGAAGTGGGCGCATTGTTCGGGATCGGTGAAGGCGCCGGCAAGGCCGCGTTTGTGCCAGGCGCCGGTGAAGCGGCGCAGTTTCTGGTTGAGGATGACGACGGCGATCTT
>Ga0256832_1000878_pt1 | contig 20072 bp, 17 predicted proteins | sample 134614metaG_FD_190534 | JGI IMG/M metagenome (GOLD analysis project Ga0256832, IMG submission 190534) | Hydrothermal vent microbial communities from Lau Basin, Pacific Ocean - 134-614 | ecosystem: Environmental > Aquatic > Marine > Hydrothermal vents | place: Pacific Ocean: Lau Basin | collected...
CTGGAAACGCTCGAGCGCCTGCGGGCGCACGTGCCCATCGAAGTGATCGACGACGAGGGCGACCAGCAGCTCACCGACGACAAGCTGCTCGATCTCTGCCGCGACCGCGGCATGGCGCTCGTCACCAACGACGCCGCCATGGTGCAGCTGGCGCGCATCTACGACGTCAAGGCGCTCAGCGTGCAGGCGCTCTCGATCGCGCTGCGCACCCAGTACCGGCCGGGCGACCGGGTGGAGCTCGAGATCGTCAAACCCGGCCGCGAGGCCGGCCAGGGCGTGGGTTACCTCGAGGACGGCACCATGGTGGTCGTCGATCACGCGGTGAAGTACACGGGCCGGAAAGTGCGGGCGGTCATCACCCAAACCATCCAGACCCAGGTTGGGCGGCTCGTCTTCGCCCGCTTGCAAACCGAGCCGGGTGCGGCCGGCGAAGCCAAGCGCGAAGCCTAGAAACCGGATCCTTCACGCAGAACGCTGACCTTGCCGACCCCGGACCTTATCTCGAGGCGCAGCGGGGCGGCCGTAGCGCTTGCGGGGGCGGTGGCCTCTTCGACGTAGACCTCGCCGATCCCCCGCTGCAGGTCGAGATCGACCGCGAGACCGCGCGGTAGCACCACGGTAAGCTCGCCGACGCCGCCCTCGACGTGGGCGGTGTAACCCCCCTGGTCGGGCAGGCGTAGCAGCAGGTTGCCCACGCCCGCCTGGACGCGCAGGCCCGCAAGGCGGAGACGCCTCAGGTCGAGACGGCTTTCACCCAGACCCAGCTCGAGCACGAGGTCGTAGCGCGGGCGCGGGTGCAACGTGACCTCCCACCGGGGCACCCGGCCCGAGAAGCGCACCCTGCGACCCTTCGTCGCCAGCGTGAGGTCCAGCCGGGGTCCCGTGCGCCGCTGCTCGAGCGCGACGCGCTGGTTGGGCAGCCGCTCCAGTTCGGCCGCGAGCACCTTGCCGGCGGCAGTCGGCGCCGCCGAGACCGAGAGCTGCGCCAGCGGCGCCTCGATACGCAGGCGAACCTCGGAAACCCCGGACTCGAGCGGTACGCTCAGGCTTTCGTGAGCCCAGGGGGCGCGCGCCGAACCCGGCCATAAAAGCCAGAACAGCGAGGCCCCGAGCAAGGCGAGAAAAACGATCAGGGCCCAGCGACGACCCTGGGGCCTGTGCCCGAAGAGCAACTCGAGCCCCAAGGCCACGAGAACCAGCGGCCACAACCGCCACCAATCCCCCACGTGCAGCGGGAAGTACCCCAGGTCGGCCAGCAACCAGAGAACCCCCACGGCGATGAGCAACACGCCCAGTAGCCACATGGCTCAGCGGCTCCACGTGATCAGCAGGTAGGCCCCGATCCCGACCAACACCAGCGCGGCCAGGGTCGAGCCGTCCACCCACCACAGGCCCAGGTTCTCGAGCAGCAGGAAAAGCCCCACGACGACCAGGGCAAGCCCCGCAAAGAACCTTCCCTTGGAGGGCTCCTCGTCACCGGCGATCCGCTCGACGGTGGATTCGAGCTCGTGCACGCCCTCTTCGATGCGCGCTTCGAGGGGTTTTTCCTCCGCACCCTCACGCGGTAGCACGAAGACGAGCAGCAGGTAGACGAGCGCGAAGGCGGGCTGTAATACGATCAGCACCAGGCAGATCAGCCTGACCAGGTTGGGATCGAGGTCAAAATACGTGGCGATGCCTCCGCATACGCCAGCAAGAACTTTTTGGTGTTCGCTGCGCACCAACCGTTTGCGCTCCATTGTCAGCCTCCGACACCATTGTAGCGCATGACGTTTGGCCCGCAGAGCGCGCAAAACAGCGCGGTATAATACCGGCGGCCGCGAGCTGCGGTATTCAGCACGGGAGGTGCCTTTTGAAACTTCACGAGTTCCAAGCAAAAGAGTTGCTGGCCCAGTACGGGGTGCCCGTACCTCCGGGAAAGGTGGCCTACAGCCCCGAGGAGGCCGAGCGCATCGCCAAGGACTTCGGCAGGCAGGTCGTCATCAAGGCCCAGGTGCACGTGGGCGGACGCGGCAAGGCCGGGGGCGTTAAGCTAGCCCAGCCCGAAGAGGCGCGCGAGGTCGCGGGCAAGATCCTGGGAATGGACATCAAGGGCCTTACGGTCAAGAAGGTCCTGGTCGCCGAGGCCGTGGACATCGCCCGGGAATACTACGCCGGCCTGATCATCGACCGCTCGAGCCAGCGCGCCGTCCTGATGGTGAGCAAGGAGGGCGGCGTGGACATCGAGGAGGTGGCCCGCACCAACCCCAAGGCCATCGTCAAGTTCCCCGTCGACCCCCACAAGGGGCTGCGTTACTTCGAGACGCGCGAGGTCGTCAAGCAGGCGGGGCTCGAGGGCAACCTCAACCGGCTCGCGAACGTGATCGTGCAGCTCTACAACGCCTTCGTAGGCGTGGACGCCTCGCTCGCCGAGATCAACCCGCTGGTCGTCACCGAGCAGGGCGAGATCATCGCCGCCGACGCCAAGATCGACCTTGACGACAACGCCCTCTTCCGCCACCCCGACCTGGCCAAGCTGCGCGAGGTAGAGGCCGAGCACCCGCTCGAGATCGAGGCCGGCAACTACGGCTTCGCCTACGTCAAGCTGGACGGCGACGTGGGCGTGATCGGGAACGGCGCCGGCCTGGTGATGTACACCCTCGATCTGGTCAACCGCGCCGGCGGCAAGCCCGCCAACTTCCTCGACATCGGCGGCGGAGCCAAGGCCGAAGTCGTCTACAACGCGGTCAAGCTCGTGGCCAAGGACCCGGACGTGAAGGGCATCTTCATCAACATCTTCGGCGGCATCACCCGCGCCGACGAGGTGGCCAAGGGCGTGATCCAGGCGCTCGAGGAGGGCATCGTCAAGGTGCCGGTGGTGATGCGCGTGGCCGGGACGGCCGAGGAAGAGGCCAAGAAGCTGCTCGAGGGCAAGCCGATCTACCTCTACCCCAACTCGCTCGAGGCCGCGAAGGCGATCGTCACCATGGTGGGAGGCGCGAAGTGAGCATCCTCGTCAACAAGGACACGCGCGTGCTGGTGCAGGGCATTACCGGCCGCGAGGGGCGTTTCCACGCCGAACAGATGCAGGCCTACGGCACCAAGATCGTCGCCGGGGTGACCCCGGGCAAGGGCGGCCAGGAGGTGCTGGGCGTACCCGTCTACGACACGGTCAAGGAGGCGGTCTCGAACCACGAGATCGACGCCTCCATCGTTTTCGTACCCGCGGCCGCGGCGGCCGACGCCGCGCTCGAGGCGGCTCACGCGGGCATCCCGCTCGTGGTGCTGATCACCGAAGGCATCCCCACCCTCGACATGGTGGCCGCGGTCAAGGAAATCAAGGACCTGGGCGTGCGCCTCATCGGCGGCAACTGCCCGGGGCTCATCTCGGCCGAGGAGGCCAAGCTGGGCATCATGCCGGGCCACGTCTTCAAGAAGGGCAAGGTCGGGCTCATCTCGCGCTCGGGCACCCTCACCTACGAGGCCGCCGCGGCGCTCTCCGAGTCGGGCCTCGGCACCACGACCACCGTGGGCATCGGTGGCGACCCCATCATCGGCACCACCTTCAAGGACCTGCTCCCCCTCTTCAACGAGGACCCCGAGACCGAGGCCGTCGTGGTCATCGGCGAGATCGGCGGCTCCGACGAGGAGGAGGCCGCCGCCTGGGTGAAGGAACACATGAACAAGCCCGTGGTGGGCTTCATCGGCGGGCGCAGCGCTCCCAAGGGCAAGCGCATGGGGCACGCCGGCGCCATCATCATGGGCGACGTCGGTACCCCCGAATCCAAGCTGAAGGCCTTCGCCGAGGCGGGCATTCCCGTAGCCGACACGATCGACGAGATCGTCGACCTGGTCCGCCAGAAGCTCAGCTGAGTTTCCCATAGGCAAGAGAGGGGCGGCCGCGGCCGCCCCCGTTTCGTGCGGCGCGCTGCGCCGTCACGCCTGGGCGAACCCCCCACGACGTTCACAGAGCCGCCGGGGAGCGTTTGATTTTAGGTCTACGGGTGTAGATACCTTTCCGTCTCACCCCTGGGGAGGCGGCGGCGAAGCCGCCGGAGGACGGTGAGTGATGGGAGGTACGGGGTGCGTAGTACGTAGTGCGTGGTGGATAGGTTCTGGGAGGTGGGGTGTGGGAGGTGGAACGGCGTAAGGCGGGTTTCTGCAGGTCGCAGGGTACGGGCCGCTGGCTACGAACCACAAGCCACAGGCTACCTACCTCCTTCCACGATTCCCCGGGCGTGGCCGGCTCCGCCGTCCGAGCCCCGGGGCTCATGCCGCAGGCGACGCCAACGTTAGGGCTACCCGCAACGGGGCAACCACCAACCACGAGCCACAAGCTACAGGCCACGAGCCGATTTCCAAAACCCTCAAACCCCCCAACCCGGCCCTCTCCGTAGGGCAAGAATTTTCAAGTGTCCGCGTCCGAAGCGGCATCCCCGTCCCGATCCCCGACCCCGGTCCTGGACCCAGCCTTCGCTGGGGTGACGAGGGGAGAGGCTTGCGGCGACGGGGCGGCCTGAACCAAGTATTTAGACTGCACGCCTAGGACGGGCGGCGGGCCGTGTCCTGGTAGCCGCGCCAGAGGACGCGCACCCGCTGGTAGACCCAGGTGAGCAGGAAGAGGGTCTGGGGCAGAACCGTATCCCAGCCGGCCACCACCGCGAGAAAGCCGGCGTGGAAGAGGAGGGGCTCAATGGCGCGCGCACGGGCCGCGGGCCGCTCGAGCAACCGCCACCAGGCGCGGCCCTGGACCGGGATCAACAGGGTGGCGTATCCGGCGTAGGCCAGCAACGGCCAGCCGCCGGGGCGAACCAGGCCCAGCGCCACCAGCAGCAGCCCGGCGAAGGCGGCTACCCGCAGGGCCTCGAGCGCGCCCCGGAAGGCCGCGGGCGTCCCGGTCTCCGTAGCGGCGAGCTCACGGCTGGCCGGGGGCCGGAACCCCTCGCCGGCCGCCCAGACGGCGTCGGGCCAGAAGTAAAACAGCACCTCGTCGTCGCCGGCGGTTTCATGACAGGGGAGGGCGCTTGCGGGTACAGGAGCCGTCCCCCAGTCGAGGCGCCGGCCCTCGTGGCCGCTGAGATAGTCTTCGGGCCGGGGTGCCAGGCCGAAGGCGAGCCAGTAGTCGGGAACGCCCTGCAGCACGAGGTAGAACCAGGGGTCGCACTCCACGGTCCCCCCGGGCGTCTCCAGCCGGCACCAGGCGTGGGGTACGGGTTCGGTGAGCAGCAGGTGGCCGAGCACGATCTCGCCGCGCCAGCCGCGTTCGCCAGCCGCGTGGAGGACGCTCGTCGCGAGCGAAAGCGCCGCCTCACCCGGCCCGGGAGCCTCTCCGCCATCCAGACGGTACCCCCGCTCCTGCAGGCTGACGAAGACCTCCTCGACCAGCTCCCTCACCTCCTCGGTCAACGCGGCCGGGCGCGTCTCGAAGATCGGGGCGGCTTCGAGTTCGAAGTCGAGCGCCAGCTCAGCTCCGGGGCCGAGCTCGAAGCAGGCGAGCGTGCGGCCTGCGTCGCTACGTCGCTCGCGTGCGGGCTGGGAAAGGCGGGCGTCTCGGATGCGCTGCCCCGGCCGGCCTACGGGCAGCATCAGGTAGAGGCGCGAGGGTCGGTCGGGCGGGGAGGAGTGGCGGTAGCGAACGCGGAAACGCATCGTTACCGCCCATCCTACCCCGGCCCGCGGTTAGCCCAAGAGCGGAAGCACCGGTTGCGGCCCGGGGAAGAGTTCCTCGGGGCGCGCGCCAATGAAGGCGGCGGCCCCGGCGTAGACGCTGCGGAAGTCCACCTGGTAGCGCAGGTCGCCGTCGTCGAGGTCGTCGAGGTTGTACCCGGGCCCCTTGAAACCGCCGACACCGGGGCCGAGCGCGAACATCAGTCCCGCCTTGCCGTGGTCGGTACCGCCGGAGGCGTTTTCGGCCACCCTGCGGCCGAACTCGCTGAACCCCAAGACCAAGACGTCGTCTTCGCGTTCCAGGGCCTTTAGGTCTTGGGAAAAGGCGCTCATACCGGCGGCGAGCTCCTCGAGCAACTCCGGTTGACGGCCGAGCTGGTCGGCGTGGGTGTCGAAGCCCCCCAGGCTGACGTAGTAGACCCGGGCCCCGAGTCCCCCAGCGATCATGCGCACGACGTCGCTAAGGGCACGGCCGAAAGCGCCGCGTGGGTACTCCGCTTGGGGGGCGTAGCCCCGGAGGCCCTGCACCCGCTCGATGTCGTCCAGCAGGCGCGCCATGGCGGCGCGCGTGCGCTCGAGCGGGCCGGAGGCGGGTCGCGCCAACCCCTGCTTGAGCCGCTGCAGCGCGGGCTGGGGCAGTTGCAGGTGGAAAGCGTCGAGCCCACCGATGGCGACCCCCTGACGCGCCTCACCGTGCAGCGCGAGCGGCGCGCTGAGCCCCAGGTTGACGGCGCAGAAGGGGTCGTCCTCACCGTCGATCCAGGGGCCCAACCACCCCTCCGTGCGCCGGCGGTCGGGGTCGGCGCTGTGCCAGATGGCCATGGAGACGAAGTGGCTGCGGCTGGGGTGGGGGTAGCCCACCGCGGGCACGAGGGCCAGGCGGCCCTGCTCCCAAAACGGCATCAGCCCCCGCAGCGCCGGGTGCAACCCCAGCTCGCCGTTCAAGTCGAGGGCTTCCTGCGGCGGGACGGCCAGGTTGGGCCGCGCCTTGCGGTAGCCGGCGTGGCGGTAGGGAACGAGCGTGTTCAGGGCGTCGTTGCCGCCCGAGAGCTGCACCACGACCAGAATCTTGTCCCCCGGGGCGGCGGCCATGGCGGTGCGCGAGAGCAGCGACGGGGCGGCGCCACCGACGGCGAGGGTCGTAAGCATGCTTTGGACGAAGTTTCTGCGGTTCATCGCGTCCTCCTAGAGCATCTGCCCCTGGGGCAGCACGGCGGCGTAGGCGTCTTCGCCGCCGTCCATGAAGACCGAAAGGTCGCTTTGCGTGTCCAATACGCCGGGCAGCAGGTTCAGCCGCACCAAGAGCGCGGCGTCCCCAAGCCAGGCGTCGCCTCCAGGCCAGCCGGCTACGTTGGGCGGCTGGAAGGGCACCTGACCCATACCGATCAACGCGCGCGCCACCCCCCGTTCGGGTACGGTCTTGCCTACGTACAGCAGCCCGACCAGGTACTCGACCGGCGACTTGACGAGGGCGTTCCGGACATCGGGCGCGTAGAAGGCCTCGTGGGTGAAGAGCCAGCGCAGGAATCCGTACGCGCCGTCGCTACGGAGCACCTCCGCCCCCTGTTCCACCAGGGGCTCCGGCGGATCCGGACGAAGGTAGAACCGCAGGAGCCTACCCGCCAGGGAGCGGTAGGTTTGCGGATGTTCCGCCAGCACGGCCAGCACCTCCTCGCCGTCCCGAACGGTCCGGCCGAGGAAGGGTTTGGGACGGTCGTCGTGCCAGCGCGGGCGATACGTAAACGCAAGCGGTTTGTTGTCGCGGCGCGCCTCGCGCGGACTCGTCACCGACCAGCCGGTAAAGGCCTGAGCGGCCGCCATGACGTCGGCTTCCTGGTAGTGTCCCTCGCCAAGGGTAAACAGCTCCAGCAGCTCCCTACCCCAGTTTTCGTTGGGGTGCTCCTTGCGGCTCTTCGCGTTGTCGAGGTAGATCAGCATGGCCGGATCACGCGCCACCGCGTCCAGCAAGCGCGGGAAAGGTCCCGGCCCCAGCGTGCGGAAAAGCTGGTTCTGTTGCCACATCAGGCGCGCGCGCTTGACCTTCCTGATCTCGCTGGTAAAGTGCCCGTGCCAGAACAGGGTCAGGCGCTCGGCGGCCGGGGTGGAGGTGGTGAGCCAGTGCTCCAACCAGCTCTGCACGAGCCGGCGGTGCTGTTTTCCGCGGTTCGCCTTGGGGTCGTCCTCCAGCTCCGGCTCGGGTGCCGGCTCAGGAGGGGCGAGCAACCGATCCACGGCCGCCGCGAGCCCGAGTGCGGCCAGATCCTCGGCCTCTTCGCGGCGTCCGCGCGCGGCAGCCCGGCGCAGCAGGTGGGCGGCTTCGTGGGGGGCAAAGGGTCCTCGGTACATAGAGCCTCCTTTAAAGGCCACCCTAGACGCCGAGCTGCGCGCGGGGATGAACGCCCCGTTAAGGCGGGTTTACCTTAACCGAAGTACTCTTCGATCTGTTCGCGGGTGATGAGGACCTCACGCGGTTTCGAGCCCTGGTGCGGGCCGACGATGCCCATGGCTTCGAGCAGGTCCATCAGCTTGCCGGCGCGCGCGTGCCCTACCGAGAGCCTTCGCTGCAGACGGCTGACCGAGGCCTGTCCCTCCTCGACCACGATCTCGGCGGCCCGCTTCAGGTAGGGGTCGGAGAAGTCGAGCGGGAGCTCCCCCTGGACCGCGTCGGTGTTCACCCCCAGGGCGAGCGGACCGTCGAAGTCGGCGCCGTAGGCTTCGCCGAAGACGTCTTCGAACTCCTGGGCGCGCAGGTACTCGGTGACCCGCCGGATCTCGCGGTCGGAGAGGAAGGGTCCCTGCAGGCGGACGGGCTTGGGCAGGCCGGGCTGGTGGAAGAGCATGTCGCCCTGACCGATCAAACGCTCGGCCCCGGTGCTGTCGAGGATGGTACGCGAGTCGTGCGTGCTGGAGACCGCAAACGCGATGCGGGCGGGCACGTTGACCTTGATCAGGCTGGTGAGGATGTCCACGCTGGGACGCTGGGTCGCCAGCACCAGGTGCATCCCGGTGGCCCGGGCCATCTGGGCGAGGCGCAGGATGGCCTGCTCGACCTCCTTGGGGCTGGTGATCATCAGGTCGGCGAGCTCGTCGATGACGATGACCAGAAGGGGCAGTTCAGGTTCGCCCAGCTCGCGCATCTTGGCGTTGAACTGTTCGAGGTTGCGCGCCCCCACCTGGCTCATGAGCTTGTAGCGCCGCTCCATGTGGGCCACCGCCCCCAGCAGCACCCCGGCGGCGTCGGCGGGGTTGGTGACCACGCCACGCACCAGGTGGGGAATGCCGTCGTAGGGCGTAAGCTCGACCATCTTGGGGTCGATCATCAAGAGCCTGAGCTCGCTCGGCAGGTAGCGGTAGAGCAGGCTCATCACCAGGGTGTTGACGCAGACCGACTTGCCCGAGCCCGTGGAGCCGGCGATGAGCAGGTGGGGCATGACGGCCAGGTCGCGCACCCACATCTCGCCGTCGATGCTCTTGCCCAGGATGAGCGGCAGCCGGTCCTTGCTGCGCTGGTAGGCGGCGTGGTTGAGGGCCTCGCTGAAGCGCACCAGGTCCCGCTCGGCGTTGGGCACCTCGAGGCCGATCACGTGCTTGCCGGGGATGGGCGCTTCCACGCGCACCGAGCCGACCGCAAGCGCGCGGGCGATGTCGTTGGCCAACCCGGCGATACGGCTGATCTTCTCGCCCGGCGCCGGCTCCACCTCGAAGCGGGTCACGCTGGGGCCCCGGGCCCAGTCGACCACCCGGGCAGCGAGGTTGAAGTGGGAAAGGGTTTCGTTGATTACCTCGGCGCGGCGGGCGGCCTCTTCTTCGAGCTCCTTTCCCCCGGTGCGCTTGGGCTCGGGAGGATCGAGCAGTTCGAGCGCGGGCAGGGCCGGTTTGCGGCTCGCAGGAACGCTCTTGACCGGTTTAGCGGGGTTGGCCGCGGGCGCTTTGGCTGGGGGGGCGGCCGGGCGGCTGGGGGGAGGCTCGGGCGTGGGTTCGTCGTCCGCCTCGCCGGCCGCAGGCGGTGAGGCGACCAAGCCGCCCTGCCGCAGCCGCTCCAGCGCCTCTGCGTGAGCGTCTTCCGGGTGCAGCTCGGCCCAGGCGACCCAGCGCTCCCAGGCCTCCACGCGGCCTGCCACCTCGTCGAGCGCATCGCGCAGGTCCTGCCAGCGGCCGAAGCGTTCTTCGCGACGGCGCGCGACGGCGCTAAGCGAACCGGGGCCCGACTCGAGCGAGCGCACGTCGCGTTCCACGGCGGCGCTCAGGTCGGCCGCGCGCTTTTCCAGCGTCGCCAGCTCGAGCTGTAGGGCGCTGCGGCGTTCTTCGAGCTCGCGCACGAGCGGCGACGAGGCCAGGGCGAGGGGGTTTTGCAGCACGCGCTTGAGGGCTTCCAGCTCGGGAAGCCAGTCCGGGCCCTCGGCGCGCAGGCGCGCGAGCAGCTCGGCGGCGCGCTGCTCGCGGAACGCTTCCAGCAGATCGCGGTGCCGCTGTAGCTCCGTCTCTTCTTCGCGGGTGCCCTGGCGGGCGAGGCGTTCCAGGTCGGACTTCAGTTCGGCGAGCATCGCATGGTCGGGGTAACGCGCCCCGAGGGTCCGTACCTCGGCCAGCAGCTCCCGCGCCTGTCGGCGGACGTGCCCCCAGGCGCGCGTACGGGCCCGTTGCTCTCGCCAGGCGCGGAAAAGGCGCACCACCGCCAGACCGACGCGACGGAGCACCTGCAGTAGACCCCAGAACGGGGGACGCCCCGTCCAGACGTCGAGTACGGCCCAGATCAGCAGCGCCAGCAAGAGAAAACCGGGGTCGCCCAGCTGCTCGCGGATCCAGTCCCGGGCGAGCCGCCCCCAACGCCCCGAGCCGCGCTCGTCGAAAAGGCCCACGAACGGGAGCGAGAGCGAGCCCGTGAGCAGGAGGAAGAAGCCGTGGCGCAGCGTCCGCCGCACCGGACGGCCGAAGAGCATGAGGGCGCCCGCCGCAAAGATCGGGAGCGGCACCAGGTAGGCGACGTAGCCCAGGTGTTCGAGGGCGAAGCGCTTTAGATCGCGGCCCAGCGCTCCTGAGAGCGGGGGCTCGGGGTAGAGGGACGCGGCCAGAAAAAAGGCCGCTGCGAGCAGCACCAACGCCAGCGCTTCCAGGTCGCCGCGCTGCCAGCGACCCGAGCGAGGTTTCGGCTTCTTGGGTTTCTTACCGGCCACCTTCGTATTCTACCGTTCAAAAAGTACCGGCCCGGGGGGCGGGCCGGCCGAGAGAGGGGGGTGGTTTACTGGCCGCTAAGGGCGCGGATGACCAGATCGGTGATGTCGACGTCGGGCGAGGCGTAGACGACCAGACCCGATTGCGCGGCGACGTTGGCGCTGAGGATCATGGCGAAGCCGTTTTCGGCGGCCACCTTGGCGATGGCGGCGTCGATTTCCTGGGTGATGGGGGCCAACTTGGCGTTGATCTTTTCCTGCCACTTCTGACCCAGCTCGTCGAAGACCTTACGCAGGGCTTCGTAGTCCTGGCGTTCCTTGGCGGTCGCGCTGCCGTCCCGCAGCTTGGGCTCGAGGGCCTGCAGCTGCTCGAGGACCGGCTTGCGTTCGTTTTCGGCCTGCTTCTGCAGCGCGTCGAGTTCGCCGTACTTGGGGTGGGCCTCGATGACCTTCTGGGCGTCGATGTAGCCGATACGGGTCGGGATCTCTTTGTTCTGGCTGAGGCCGAGCACGCCGACGAGCGCCAGCAGCAGGGTGAGGGGTAGGAAAGCGATCCGTTTCATCTCCAAAAGTCTACGCGGGGGCAGTGAAGAGGCCGTGAGAGTGCCGTCTGCATCGCAATGTGTATAGAATGAGGGGGAGGAGGAACGCATGCTCGTACGCGACTGGATGACGCCCAACCCCCGGACCGTGGCACCCGATACCCCGGTGCTCGACGCCATCAAGATGCTCAAGGACCAGGGCTACCGCCGCCTGCCGGTGCTGGAGGGGGACCGCCTCGTCGGCATCGTGACCGACAAGGACCTGAAGGATGCCATGCCCTCGAAGGCGACCACGCTCTCGGTGTGGGAGCTCAACTATCTGCTCTCTAAGCTGGCCGTATCCGAGGTCATGGCCAAGCCGGTGATCACCGTGGACGCGGACGAGCCCCTGGAGGAGGCCGCGCTCTTGATGGAGGAGTACAAGGTGGGCGGGCTGCCGGTGCTCAGCAAGGGTAAGCTCGTGGGCATCATCACCATCACCGACGTGCTCAAGGCGTTCATCGAGGTGATGGGCATGCGTGAAGGGGGGCTCAGGATCACCCTCGACGTCGAGGACAAGCCGGGAGCGCTCGAGCGTCTGGGGGCCGCGGTCAAGCCCAGCAACATCGTTTCCGTGGCCACCGCGGGCCGTCACGACGGCTACCGCATCGTGGTGCTGCGCGTCATCGGCGAGGCCCTGGACACCGTGGTGGACCGCCTGAAGAACGCCGGCGAGAAGGTGCTCGACGTGCGCGAGACCAAGCCGCGTAAGCTCTAACCATCCCCGCACGGAAAGCCTCCCCCGCACGGCGGGGGAGGCGTGCGTTTGGCCGGTTTACGAAATCTCGGGGAAGGGTTGCCCGGGCAGCCAGTCCACGTCCACCTTGTCCTTGGGGTCGTAGGGCGCCTTGACGAAGATCGCCTTCCAGGGCGTGCGGCCGTTGTTGATCAGGTAGTGCGGGTGCATTGGCGGCACGTGGCAGAGGTCGCCGGGGCGAAGCGTGAAGGGCTCGCCGTTGATGTAGATCTCCACCTCGCCCTCGAGGGTAAAGAAGTTTTCCTCTACCTGGCGGTGGTAGTGCGTCTGGAAGTCCTCGCCTGGCATCAGGACGACCATGCCAAAGTCGGACCGCGGTCCGCGCAACAGGTACTTGGGCCCCGAGACCCCGTCGAAGCGGTACTCCACTTCGTCTTCGTGAATGATAAACGGCTTCAAGTCGGATCGTTCCTCCTTAATCGCCGGGGGCGCGCCACATGGAACGGGTGACGCCCCGGTCGGCGAGCTCGAGCTGGACGGGGTAGGACGCCTGCCAGCGGGCGTAGGCCTCGTCGTACACCTCCGCGTGGGCGGGGTTCGGTTCGACGACGCGGTCCCAGGCTACCAGTTCCTCCGCCGCCGCCTCAAGGCTGGGGTAGAGGCCCACCCCCACGCCCGCGGCCATGGCCGCGCCGAGTGCGGTCGCCTCCTTGACCACGGGGATCTTCAAGGGCAGCTGCAGCACGTCGGCGACGATCTGGGGCCAGAGCCGCCCCTTCGCCGCGCCGCCGGCGAAGACCGCCGAGGTGAGCGGAGCGCCCGTCAGCGCGGCGATGCGCTCGAGGTTGGCGCGCGTGACGAGGGCGGCGTTCTCCTGAAGGGCACGGAAGAAGGCGCCGCGGTGGGCCTTCTCGGGGTCGAGCGGGAAGTTGAGGAACGAGGGTGCGGCGTGCCGCCAGTGGGCGTAGTCCATGGCGTCGGAGAGAATGGGCGTGATCCCGTAAGCGCCCGCGGGAACGGTCGCGGCCAGCTCCTCGAGCAGTTCGTAGGCGTCGCGGCCTTCGCGCGCGGCGCGTTCCTTGAGGTCGGGGGCGAAGGCGTCGCGGAACCAGCGGGCCGCGATTCCCGGGAAAAAGACGATGGCCTCGGCCTGCCACTGGGTAGGGGAGGCCGCGAAGTTGAGCCGAATCCGGCCGCTGGCGTCCGTGAGGGGCCCGCCCAGGTTGACCTCCTGCTGCCAGAACGATCCGCCCAGGATCGCCCCCTCGCCCGGACGCGCCGCCCCCAGGCCGACGACGCCAAGCTGCGCGTCGCCGCCGCCCATCACGATCGGCGTCCCGGGGCGCAGGCCGGTGGCCTGGGCCGCCTCGGGGCTCACCTCCCCGATCACGGTGCCGACCTCGCGAACCGGAGTTTCCTGCAGGTCCGACTTGACGCCGAGGCGGTCGAAGAGCTCGGGGTCCCAGCGGCGGGTCTGCAGGTTGAACAGGCCGGTGGTGCCGCCGTTGGTGGGGTCCACGGCGATCTCGGCCCCCAAGCGAACGGCGATCCAGTCGCTCAGCATGGCCAGGCGCGCCGCGCGGGCATAGAGGTCGGACGCGTGGCGTTCGAGCCAGAGCAGCCGCGGCGCTGCGCCCAGCGCAAAGGTCTGCCCCGAACGCAGGTAGGCCCAGCGCTCGAGCTCGGGGTCGCGGCCCCGCAGCGCGCGTACCTCCTCCACCGCGCGGGCGTCTACGTTGGCGCAGGCCCAAAGCTCGCGCCCCTCTTCGTCGTAGAGGACGATGCCTTCGCGCATGCTCGTCGTGCTGACGGCGGCCACGTCGGCGCCCGGCACGCGCGCCAGCACTTCCCGCACCGCATCCGCGAGCAACGCCCAGTTGCGGTCGCGTTCGAAGGTCATCGAACCCGGGAAACCGGGCTCCTCGCGATGGGTCCACTCGCGCGAGGCGGCGGCGAGCTGGCGACCCGTTTCGTCGAACAGGACCGCGCGGCCGCTTCCGGTTCCGGCGTCGAGGGCTAACAGGTGGGGCATAGCGCCTCCAAGGCGTGCCGGACGGCGCTACAGCGCCGTCCGGCGAGGGCCGCTAGAAGTCGTAGTTGTCGATGTTGTCGATCGTGAAGACCACGCGCTCGGGGAGCAGGATGATCCCGTTGTTGACCTCGCCCTGGTAGTCGTAGCCCTGGACCGAGTTGGGCGATACCTTTACGTGGCCTACGTCGGGAACGTCGAACTCGTCACCCACGTGCAGCTGCTTGCCCTGGACGAGCAGGTTGGCGACGTAGATGGCCAGCTTACCCTGCTTGACCACGTCCCAGAGCCCGAAGGCCTTGACGGTGCCGCGCTTCACGTAAGGGCGCATCACGTTCGGGGTCGAGAAGCCGGTGACGATCACCTTGCCGGCGATCCCGAGGTTCTCGGCCGCCTGGGCGGTGCCGGGCAGCGCGTTGGCGTCCGGGCAGATCACCGCGTCCAGGTCGGGGTGCGCCTGGAAGAGCGCGGTGGGGACCTGCACGGCCTTCTGCGCGTCCTCGTGGCTGAAGACGGTGTCGACGATCTCCCAGTTGGGGTACTGCTCGGCGATCACCTTCTTGGCCACTACGACCCACTGGTTCTGGTCGGTCACGGTCGGGCTCGAGTAGTGGAAGGCGACCTTCTTGGGGCTACCCTTGGGGTCGTCCATCTGGTCGGCGGCCATCTTGACGAGCAGCTCGCCCAGCTGCTGGGCTGTGCCCTGGCTGATGTAGAAGGTGCGGTAGCGCGGGTTGACGTCGGAGTCCCAGGTCAGGATGATGACGCCCTTCTTCATCGCGCGCTTGAGCGCTTGGTTGAGCCCGTCGGGGGAGAGCGCGGAGATGGCGATGGCGTCGAAGCCTTGGTTGGCGAAGTTGTTGATGTATTCGATCTGCCCGGATACGCTGGCCGTGCTGGGGCCGTCGTACTTGACGTGGATGCCCAGCATTTTACCCATCTCGACCGCGCCCTTGCCCCCCGACTCGAAGAACCCTACGCCGGTAAGCTTGGGAATGAACGCGATCTTGGTGTCTTTTGCCAGTACAACACTTCCCAGGGCGGCGGTAAGCAGCGTTGCCCCTAACAGCAAGGTAAATTTCTTGAACATGAAACACCTCCTCGTCGTAGACCGTAGCCAAGCGCCGGAGTTGGACCAGATATCACCTCCCGTTCCTTCTGAATAGCGCCTTGCGGTTCAGGCGGTATTCTCCGAACACATGGACGAGCTGCTTGGTGGCCATGGCGCCGATGAGCAGGGCGCCGACCACGACCTGGATGAGGTCGCTCGTAACGCCCAGCGCCAGCAAGCCCTGCCTCAAGAAGCCCAGGATCAGACCGGCCAGAAGCGTGCCCCAGACGGTGCCGCTACCGCCTAGAATGTCCGCGCCGCCGAGCACGACGGCCGTGATGATCGGCAGCAGGGCGTCGCCGCCAAGGTCGGCGCGCGCCGAGGTGAAGTACGAGGTCAGCATGGTGCCGGCCAGGGCGGCCCCGAAGCCGCTCAGCACGTAGGCCCAGACCAGGATCTTGCGTATCGGCACCCCGCTGTACTCCGCGGCCTTGGGGTTGACCCCGATCAGGTAGAGGGACCGGCCGAAGCGCGTCTTGTGCAGCAACAACGACAGCAGGACGGTAAAGGCGAGGACGGCGATCAACGGGTAGGGGACGATGCCCACGGTGCCCTCGGTCAGCGCGATGAACTCGTCCGGGAGCCCGGTGATGCCCTCGTACTGGTAAGCCGCCAGGCCGGCGGATCCGTAGGCCTTGAAGCCGAGCTTGTCGAGCAGGGCGGGCATGCCCTGGGCCAGACCGGCGAACATGAAGAGGGTGCCCAGGGTGATGACGAGCGGGTTCACGTCGGTCTTGGCGACGAAAAAACCGTTGAACGCCCCGGCGAGAATCCCTACCAGGAGCGCGATCGCAAGCGCAACGAAAATGTTGATCCCCGCAACCCAGGCGAGCCCGAGGGTGATCGAGGCCAGGCCCATGATGGAGACGCCGGAGATGTCGATCCCCGCCGTGATGATCACGAGCGTAAGCGGCAGGGCCGCGAAGAGGATGTGGGTGAAATCGAGGGTGGCGTAGAGCAGGTTCTCCGCGTTGAAAAACACGGGGTTGATCAGGCCGAGGACGGCGATTTCCACGACCAACAGCACGACGAGGAAGAACTCCCAGCTGCGCAAGAAACGAAACAGGTTCACGACGGCTCCCCTCCCGAGAGGTCCCCGCGGATGCGGGCCTGGCGTTGTTGCAGCTCGAGCGCGGTGCGGACACGGTAGTCCACGTACACGACGGCGAGAAGGATGGCCCCCGCGAAGGCGTTGTCCCAGATGCCGGGAACGCCGAGGAAGATCAACATGCTGTGCACCGCCGTCAGGAACAGCGCGCCGATGGCCGCACCCAGGGGGGTTCCCACTCCCCCGGTCAGGCTTACGCCGCCCAGCACGTTGGCCGCAATGGCCTTGAGTTCGAAGCCGTCCGCGGCGTTCATGGAAACGAAGCCGATCTGTGATGTAAAGACCACCGCAGCAAAGGCGGCAAAGAGGCCGGCGAGGGTGTAGGCGGCGAACTGCGTCCAGCGGACCGGCAACCCCAGAAGGTAGGCGCCGTCTTCGTTGTCGCCCACGGCGTAAAAGTATCGGGCTACACGAACGCGCAGCGTCAGTACCATGGTCAGGGCGAGGAGGGCGAGCCCGACCCAGACGAAGAAGGGAATCCCGAGAAGGTTCCAGAGGTTGGGTTCTTTGATGTTCTGCGGTAGGTTCTCGATCCAGCTGCCGCCGGTGATCACCCGCATGAGGCCGCGGTAAATCCCGAGCGTGCCCAACGTCATGATGATGGGCGGGACCCGCAACAGGGTGATGCCCACGGCGTTCACCGCACCCGCCAGCATGCCCGTGGCCAGAGCGGCGGCCACGGCGAGGCCCAGCGGCCAGCCTAGGTTCAGGGTCGTACCCAGCACGACCGCCGCGAGGCCGGCCACGGCACCAACGGAGACGTCGATTCCGCGCGTGAGGATGACGAACATCTCGCCCAGGGTGATCAGGACGAGGGTAAGGCTGGCGTTGAAGATCTCGACGATCGACTCGGGTTTGAAAAAGTTGGGGTTGAACAGCCCGGTTACGACGAGCAGGGCGACGAAGAGCATGCCGACCAGCGCCTCGCGGCTGCGCAGGAAGGATCTCACGATGACTCACCCCCCGGTGCGAGCCCGAACGAAGCCTCGGTGATCCGGTCCAGGCGAATGGCCTCGCCGGTGAGTTCCTGAACGACGCGCCCGTGCCGCATGACCAGAACGCGGTCGCTGAGGTTGACGATTTCTTCGAGTTCCGAGGATATGAGCAGCACGCCGACGCCCTCGTCGGTGAGGCGGCGTATCAGGCGGTAGACGTCCTGGCGAGCCGAAGCGTCGATGCCGCGCGTAGGCTCGTCGAGGATGACGATGCGGGGCGCCACGGCCAGGGCCTTGGCCAGCACCACCTTCTGCTGGTTGCCGCCCGAGAGCGTACCGGCGGGTTGCCGGAGGCTGTTCAGCTTGATGTTCAAGTTGCGCACGAAGCGGTCGCCGAGTTCCAGCTCCCTGCGCTCGTTGAGCAGCCAACGCCCCAGCCGGTCGAGGACGCTGGCGCTGATCGTGTACAGGCTCGGCAGACCGAGAAAGATCCCGTGAGCGTGACGGTCCTCTGGCACGTACACGAGCCCGTGGCGCTGGCACAGCGACGGTGTACGGTGCGGCAGCTGCCGTCCGGCCAAACGGACGGAACCGCTGGCGTGGGGATCGAGCCCCACGATCGCCTCGCAGAGCTCCGTGCGCCCCGATCCGACCAACCCCGCAAGTCCCAGGACCTCTCCCGGATGGAGCGAGAAGCTCACGTCAGAAAAGGCCTCGCTGCTAAGGTTCTCGACCTCGAGCACCGGCCGGTCCGACCTAGAGGCACGCGGCTCGCGCTTCGCCTCTTCCTTGCCGGTGACCGCATCGGGCGGCAGCATGGCGCGGACGAGGTCGTGGGGGGTGAGGTTGGCGCGCGCCTCGCTCAGAACGAAGCGGCCGTCGCGAAGCACGCTGATGCGGTCGGCGATGTCCATCACCTCGCCAAGGCGGTGCGAGATGAATACGATGCCGATGCCCTGTTCGGTTAGGCGCCGCATGCGTTCGAAAAGGTGGTTGGCTTCCCTGAACGTAAGGGCCGAAGTGGGCTCGTCGAAGATGAGCACCCGGGCGTTGCGCAGGAGGCCGCGGACGATCTCCAGCAGCTGCTGCTGGGCAATGCTGAGAAAGGCGCTCTGTTCTTCGAGCTGCACATCAAAGCCCATTTCCTCGAGCAGGGGGAGCGCGCGCCGCCTCAGTTCGGCCGCAGCGAACGGCAACCCCATCCCCAGGTTTTCCAGCACGGACAGGTGAGGGAAAACGTGCGGTTCCTGGGGGACCATGTAGATGCCGCGCTCGTGCGCGCTGCGAGGAGAGTCCAGGTGGATCGGTTCGCCTTCGAGAAAGAGCTGGCCGGCGTCGAGGGGGTAGGCTCCGGAAATGATCTTCATCGTGGTCGACTTGCCCGAACCGTTGCCGCCCAGCAACGCGTGAACCTCTCCGTGCCGCAGCGTAAAGTCGATGCCCTTCAGGACCGGAACACCCGAGAACACCTTCCAGGCGCCTCGAAGCTCCAGCAAGGGCGCGGGGCTCGCGCTTGACTCGAGGTTCACCCTGCCCCCGGTGCGCCTGCGCTCAGGCGAAGCCTCTGGGGAAGTACGGACCGTCCATAGCCAAGAGCCATCGTGTAGGGCCTCCCGTTCGTAGCGCCAACTCACATATGCCAGCGCTTTGTAACTTATGTGCACATCCTATGCCGCGGGCTCCAGGACTGTCAAGGGCGAAAACCGGGAATATATCGCGTCTACGAGGCATGGTGACGGGATCGCGCACGAGCACACCGTGGTAGGGTAAGATCACATATGTGCAGCTGCGGAGGCGTTCATGAATAAACCGGGGCGGGACGCGCCGCGCGCCCCCCGGCGTTGGGACCGGCTGGCCTACCTGGCGCGGGTAGCCTCGCTCTACTTCGAGGAACAAAAGACGCAGCAGGAGATCGCCGCGCTGCTGGGCATTTCGCGGTCGGGGGTTTCACGCCTTATCACGGAAGCCCGCGAGCGCGGGGTGGTGGAGATCATCGTGCACCACCCGCTGCAGACCGCGCCGGAGCTGGAAGCGGCGCTGCTGGGGAGGTTTGGCCTCAAGGAGGTTCGGGTTCTTGCCGGGCGTGACGAGACGTACGAGCGAACCCTGCAGCGCCTGGGTGAGCTTGCCGCCCGCTACTTCGAGGACCTGCTGCACGACGGTATGACGATCGGGATCTCCTGGGGCGGGGCCCTCTACGAGATGATCCGGGCGATCCGTCCGCGCGCCTACAACAACGTCGAGGTGGTCCAGCTCATCGGCGCCACCGGCGCCGAGGCCACGCCTACGAGCGGTCCCATCCTTGCCCAACTGCTCGCGGAGCGCCTGCGCTGCCGCAGCTACCAGTTGCACGCGCCCCTGATCGTGGGCGACGCCACCGCGCGGCGCGCCCTGCTGGCGGAGCGCCACATCCGCGAAACGCTGGAGCGGGCGCGCAGGTCGGACATCGCGCTGGTGGGCATCGGCACCACGCGCTCGGGGTATTACAGCCTGGTGCGCGCAGGCTACCTGGCCGAAAGCGACGCTGCCGAGATCCGCCGCAGCGGCGCGGTCGGCGACGTGTGTGCGCAGCACTTCGACTACGACGGGCGCTGGCTCGACATCGAGCTCAACCGAAGGGTGATCGGCATCGACCACCGCTCGCTGCGCAGGATCGAAACCGTAATCGGCGTAGCCGGGGGCGAGGTCAAGGCGCAGGCGATCCACGGCGCCCTGCGGGGGCGCTTCATCAACGTACTGATCACCGACGAGGCGGCGGCACGGCGGTTGCTGGCGTTGGGAAAGGACAGCTAGC
>Ga0256832_1000879_pt1 | contig 20055 bp, 18 predicted proteins | sample 134614metaG_FD_190534 | JGI IMG/M metagenome (GOLD analysis project Ga0256832, IMG submission 190534) | Hydrothermal vent microbial communities from Lau Basin, Pacific Ocean - 134-614 | ecosystem: Environmental > Aquatic > Marine > Hydrothermal vents | place: Pacific Ocean: Lau Basin | collected...
TTGGAACTTTGTATGATATAACTCTTTTTACTTTTGAATTTTCTAAACCTTTTTTAGTATAAACAGCAACTTCATCACCTACTCTTATCTCTCCAATAGGAACTTTACCTTTTGGTGTAAGTACAGGCATGAAATATGGTGAGCAGTGCATCTTTTGAGGTGGAACTGCTGGAGTATCTGGATTGTCACGCATTGCATATTCAACATCAATATTTGTAATCTTTACAGCTTCATCAACAGTTTTACCTTTACAAAGCTCTGCCATTGTATCAGATGAGGCAATAGCCGTACCACAACCAAATGATTTAAACTTTGACTCTTTGATTATATCTGTCTTTGGGTCTACAGCCCAATAGAGACGAACTGCATCTCCACAAGACTCTGCTCCAAAGTCAGCTACAATGAGTTTTGCACCCATTGCCTCTGCCTCTTCTTCTGTAATCTCACCCATATTTCTTGGGTTATTCATCAAGTCTGTTACCTTTTGGCTATACTCATCCCAGATGGTACCACCTATTAAGTTATCTAATCCCATATTTTTCCTTTACTTTTTATTAGTGTGCAGTTAAACCAGACTCATGACCCTTTGGTGCATAAGCATAAGAGCTTGAAATCTCTCGTAATCTTTTTACTGCTTTTTTAACAACTTCAAGTGTATACTCAAGCTCCTCTTTTGTGGTGTATCTACTTAAAGAGAATCTAATAGCTGTATGTGCTAAATCTTCATCGGCTCCAATTGCCTCCATAACAGAGTTTGCTTCAAGCTCTTCAGAGGCACAGGCGGAACCTGTACTTGCTGCAACTCCTGCTCGGTTTAAGTCCCAAAGCATAGACTCACCCTCTATTCCTCTAAATGAGATAAGAATTGTATTTGGTGTTCTCTTCTCTCTAGGAGTTACTACAAATGTATCTGGAATCTCTAAAAGAGCATCTTCAAACTCATCTCTTAGCTCTTTTACATCTTCCATCTCAAAGTCAAGTGCATCAATAGCCTGTTCCATCGCTTTACCCATACCAACAATACCTGCCACATTGAGTGTTCCAGAGCGTAGCCCTCCCATTTGAGAACCACCATGTAGAAGTGGCATAAGCTCTCTACCTCTTTTAATATATAGTGCTCCAACACCTTTTGGTCCATGGAACTTATGTGCAGAGAAGGTTAAATAGTCCACATTAAAACTCTGTACATCAATAGGTAGTTTACCAATAGCTTGAACAGCATCAGTATGAAAGAGAACATCATACTCTTTACAAATCTCTCCAATCTCCTCAACAGGGAAGATAGCACCTGTTTCATTGTTTGCCCACATAACAGAGACTAAAGCAGTTTTATCTGTAATGGCATCTCTAACCGATTGTGCTTCTATAAGTCCTTCAGAGTTGATAGGTAGGTAAGTAACTTTACACCCTTGCGACTCAATAAATTTAGCTGTAGCAATAATTGATGGGTGTTCAACCTCTGAGACTATAATATGGTTCTTTTTTCCTGTTAAGATATACTCAAAATAGATAGATTTCAAAACCCAGTTATTGCTCTCTGTAGCACAGGAGGTGATAACCACTGAGTCTTTTCTATCAGCATGAATACCTGCATATATTTTCTCCATAGCACTCTTAATAGGAGGGTGTGTCTCTCCTGCAAACGCATGTAGAGAGTTAGGGTTACCATATTTTTCTACAAAAAATGGCTCCATCTCCTTAAATACTTGTGGGTCAACCATAGTTGTAGCGTTATTGTCTAAATAAACTCTCATTAATTTCCTTTTATTGTAGCTCACAATTTCAAATCAGACAAATTTAGTCCTAATTAATTTTCATACTACATTATATAACCTTAAAATAGTATAAAGTGTAAAAAATTTTATGATTATACTCCTTTGATGGTTAAAAAAGAGTTTATTTCTGGTTTAGATTAATTTTGAATATAAAATGTGATATAAAAGTTCTAATTGTTATGAAAAAATAAAAAATATTTTTTAATCTTATAAAATTCCAATAAAACTGTTTAGTTTTAAATAATTAAGAAAAAAGTTATAAAATAATTATTTTTCTGAAATTAAACAAAGGTATAATATAGTATATGATAAATATAAGGAGTTTTTAATAGTGAAGTTATTTTTAAAAACAGAGTTTTCTACTGTTGAAAATTCTAAATTTACTTTTAAATTAGAAAAAAAGATTAATAAGATGCCTCATAAAAATTCTTTAACTAGTGAAGAGTATCAAGAGCTTTTTATTATTTATAAAAAAGAGAATAATTTTAAAAAGATGATTGAAGTTTTAGAAAAACTTTTAAGAATCTATGTAAATAAATTTGGTAAATATCATAAAAAAACGGTATCAACTATTTTAAAATTAGCTGATACTTATTATATAAATAGAGAAGAGAATAAAGCAATTTTACTATATGAAAGAGCAATTAGTATTAACAATAGAATCTATGGAGTAGATTCACTTGAGAATGCCACAGTATTTAGTCTATTAGGAAATATATATTTTGCAATAGATAATCAAGAGAAGGCTCTTAACTACTACAAAAAAGCATTAAATATTCGTAAAAAAGAGTTAGGAGAACTACACCCATTAACAGCAAATAGTAATCATGAGCTAGGTTTTTTTTATGCCTCTATAGAGGAGTATGAGTTGGCACTACCTCTATTAGAGAGCGCTTTAGCTACACGAGTAGAACTATATCGTATGAGTCACCCTAAAACAGCTATAAGTTACAATAGTTTAGCTCTATGCTATTATCATCTATTTGAGTATGATAAAGCCTATAAAGCAATGTTAAAAGCAATTGAAATTAAAGAGTTAATTCTACCTAGTGATGATAAGAGTCTACTACTTTGCAAAAAGAATTTGGTTGAGATAGAGAAACATATTTTGTTTAAGAGTAGTTTTTTGAAAAAAATACTCTCTATTTTTAAAAAGTAGTTATTTGTGATTGACGAATAAATTTATCATATTCATATATATCTTTTCTAAAGTAGGTTAATCCATTTCTTTTAAATACAGTAAAGTAAGTTGTATAAACAGGTAGTTTTTTTGTTAATTTAATTACTTTATTTTTTAGTGTATATCGATACTTGTCAATAACTTGTAAATCTTTTTTACTAATTCGTGACTTTAATACCTCAAGTAGTTCAAATGGCTTCTCTAGTCTCATACAACCTGAACTGTAGACACGGTATCTATATTGAAATAGAGATTTATTATCTGTATCATGAAGATAGACAGAGTACTTATTTGGAAACATAAACTTAATTCTTCCAAGTGCATTGTCATCTCCTGGGTATTGAACAAAACGATAAGGAATATGACCTTTTGATTTATCGGCATAAGGGAAGAGCATTTCAGGTTTAAAGTTTTTTATTTCACCATTTTTCTTCCAACCGTAGAAGACGTGAATATTGTGCTCTTTTAGATAGTTTGGATTCTCTTGAAGTGCAATAATTAAATCTCTTCTTACTAAGTTTTCTGGAATAGTCCATGTAGGGTTAAGTTCTAGGTATGTCATATAGCTTGAAAAGATAGGTGTAGGACGCTCTGGTCTTCCTACAACTGCACGCATATTTAAAATTGATACACCATGTCTAAAGTAGTCCATTCTAAAGTCTGGAATATTGACTCTAATATACTCATCTGGAAATCTATTTGGAAATACTTTAAGCTTATCGAGATTGGTAACAATCTGCTCTACAAGTAGATGAATAGGCTTATTCATATAATAGACAAGAATTTTATCAATTAATCCATTATGCTCTAATTTAAAACGGTCTCTATAACTGTAGATTGCTTGTTTTAAATCTTGGTCAAAAAGCTCACTTGTATTATTTTTATTAATCATATCTCCTGTTAAGATTAAACGCTTTTTTATATCACTTATGTAAGGATATACATCACCCAATTTTAAATCTTTAGCATATTTTATACGTTCAGGTTGCCCCATATTTCTATAGAACATTAATGAATCTATTAGGTCTTGATGGAGTTTTGGTAGAGGTGTTAATGAGTTAAAAAAACCATTAAGGTCTTGATTTGCTAATGCAGAAAATAGTTTAGATGCAGTTGGTAGTGGCTTACGCACCATCTCCCAACTTGCTGTAATATCTTTTTCATCTTTTAAGTTAGCTATTTTTGTTTGAACCATATCCCAATCTATGTCACTTCTAACAATAAACTTTGTTAATGCTAAATAAGCCCGTGTTAACAGAATATCAAGTCGACTTAACTCTTCACTATTTTGGTTAAGATTCATATTATCATTTAATAGATAGAGATATTGTTCTATTTGACTTTGATAAAAATCTTTATATTTATAGTTATAATATGGATTTTGTAGTGCCTCTCTTAATGTATTTAAGTTTTGTGCATGTCCAATCCATAAAGGTTTATAGAAGTTTTTTGAGTATAGCTTTTGAATTAGTTGTTGCTCTTCAGTATAGTTAGATAACTGTTGAGGCTGATTTGTTATGATAAATTTTAGTCTATCATCAAGTTGTGTTGAGTAGAGTATTGAAATAAAAAGCCCAAAAAATAGTAGTAGTCGCAAGAGGTCTCTCCTGATAGTGAGATTTTTAAAATATTTATAAAAATTTATTAATATATAAAAATTTTTAGAGATATTTTAAAAAAAAGAGTAAAGTAGTCTCAACCTTAGAGAACTAAGGTTGAAAGTTAAAATAGGTTTTAGAAATGATATGCTGCACCAACTGTTGCACCCCATTGAGAAGAAGTATCTGATTTTTTCATATAGTTTACAACATCTGTAAATATTGAAATATTATCATTAATTCCATAATCAAGACCTGCACCATAAGAGAAACCAGTTTCTGAATCTACACCAGGGCTTGTTTTAGAAAGACCTAATAGTCCATAAATGTTAAGACCATCTACACTTGGGATATCATAATTTGGTTTAAGGTAAGCACCAATTTGTTTAAATTTTTCCCAATCATCACTTGCAATACCATAAGTACCTCTTAATTCAGCACCTAAGTAGTTCATAAAGTCATAACCAAGTCTACCTGTAAATCCAACTTGTCTATCTTGATTTTTTTCATCACTAAATAGGTTAGCTCTATCATCTGTACGTACAGCTACATCAGTTAAACCACCTGCAATATAGAAGTTTTTTGCAACTACTGGAGCTGGTGCTGGAGTTGCTTTTGGAGCTGGTGCTGGTTCTGGAGCTGGTGCTGGAGCTGGTTCTGGAGCTGGTTCTGGAGCTGGTTCAATTGGAACAACAACTGGTTCTTGTTCAAAAACAGTAACAGGATTAATATCTCCCCCCGCAAAACTCAAAGTAGTAAGCGTAGCTAATGCTACAAGTGAATATCTTAATTTCATATCGAAATCTCCTTTATAATTAAAAATATATTGAAGTATAACACAAAGAGTTTAAAAGAACTCTTTAAAATAATATAAATAGATAATAAAGAGCTTAAAATCTGTTTAAAACTATTATTTTTTATTTAGTTAAATAATATTATTTTTTTAAACTCAATAAAAATTATAATAATCAAATATGCCATACAACCTATAATAATCTTTCGATATAATTCTCATAATTATTTAACATAGTATAGGAATTTTATTAATGCAAAAAATTAAAAATATTGCTGTTATTGCACACGTTGACCACGGTAAAACCACACTTGTTGACCAACTTCTACAGCAATCTGGTACATTTGAAGCTCACCAAGAGGTAGCTGAAAGGGTAATGGATAGTGATGCTATTGAGAAAGAGAGAGGAATTACAATTCTTTCAAAAAATACTGCAATTACATATGGTGACCATAAGATAAATATTATTGACACCCCAGGTCATGCCGATTTTGGTGGAGAGGTTGAGCGTGTCTTAAAGATGGTAGATGGGGTACTGTTACTAGTTGATGCACAAGAGGGGGTTATGCCTCAGACTAAGTTTGTTTTGAAGAAAGCAATTGGTTTTGGACTTGTTCCTGTTGTTGTTATTAATAAGATTGACAAAGATGGTGCAGAGCCTGACAGAGTTATGGACGAAGTCTTTGACCTTTTGGTTGCACTTGATGCAAATGAAGAGCAACTAGAGTTTCCTGTACTCTATGCTGCTGCTCGTGATGGTTACGCTAAGTGGGAGCTTGAAGATGAGAACCAAGATATGACACCACTCTTTGATGCTATTATTGAGCATGTTCCTTACCCTCAAGGCTCTCCTGAAGCTGATACACAAGCACAAGTATTTACGCTAGATAGTGACAACTTTGTTGGACGCATAGGTATTGCTCGTATCTTTAACGGTAGAGTAAAAAAAGGAGATGAGTATCTACTAGTAAAAGCAGATGGCTCTAAAACAAAATCAAGAGTCTCTAAACTCATTGGGTTTAAGGGGTTAGATAGAATCGATATTGATGAGGCAGAGGCTGGTGATATTGTAGCTATTGCTGGTTTTAGTGATATTGATGTGGGGGACTCTATTTGTGATACTCAAAACCCTGTAGCACTTGACCCTATGCATGTTGAAGAGCCTACTCTTTCTGTTATATTTTCTGTAAATGATGGACCTCTAGCTGGTCAAGAGGGTAAGCATGTAACATCTAACAAGCTTAGAGAGCGTCTTGAAAAAGAGATGGAGACAAATATAGCAATGCGTATGGAGCCAATGGGTGATGCCTCTTTTAAGGTTTCAGGTAGAGGTGAGCTTCAGATAGGTATCTTAGCTGAAAATATGAGACGTGAAGGTTTTGAGTTTCTTTTAGCTCGTCCAGAGGTTGTAACCAAAGAAGAAAATGGTGTTAAGATGGAGCCGTTTGAGCATTTAGTTGTTGATGTTCCAGAGGAGTTTCAGGGAGTTGTTATTGAGAAGCTTGGAAAGAGAAAGGCAAATATGACTTCACTTACACCAATGCCAGATGGAACTGTACGTTTAGAGTTTGAGATTCCTGCTCGTGGGCTTATTGGGTTTAGAAGTGAGTTTTTGACCGATACAAAAGGGGAGGGAGTTATGAACCACTCCTATTTGGAGTATAGAGCCTATAGTGGTTCAGTTGAATCAAGAACTCAAGGAGCATTAGTCTCAATGGATAGTGGTGAGGCTGTAGCTTTCTCTATCTTTAACCTTCAAGCTAGAGGGGTTATGTTTATTAAACCTCAAGATAAAGTCTACAATGGAATGGTCATAGGTGAATCATCTCGACCTGGAGACTTAGAGGTTAATCCACTTAAAGGTAAACAGTTGACCAATATGAGAACAAATAGTGCCGATGAGGCAATTAAGTTAGTTCCACCAAGAGAGATTACCCTAGAGTCAGCAATGGAGTGGATAGAAGATGATGAGCTAGTAGAGGTAACACCTGAGTCTATTCGTATTCGTAAAAAAGCTCTTGACCCTGTTGAGAGACGTAGAATAGCTCGTGATAAGAAAAATTCAAAATAGTTTTCTAAATTGTAACCACTATAAACCTCCACCATTAATGGTGGGAATAAAAGTAACATTTTCAAAGCAAATATCAATTGGGGTATTTTATGTTGTTTAATGTGTTGTGTATATGTAGAAGTTAAATTATTTCATTTGCAGGAGTAGCTATAACCATATTTAAGTATATTTTCTGCTTACTTTCAACTTCCACATAAACTGTTAATAATAATTTGATATAATCACCTAAAAAATTATAAAGAGAGATTAAAAAGATGATTAAAATCTTAAGTACGATTTTACTTGCACTACTATTAATAGCTTGTGGCTCAAATAATAAAGCTGAGACAGAGTCTACTAAAGAGGAGCATACTAACACAATGACTCCTACTAAACTTGAAGAGTTAGCAAAAAATACAACTACCCCAGCTGTTGAAAAAACTAAACAACAAAAGAGTACTGATGTTAAAGAATCAACCGAAAAATCTAATAAAACTACTTCAGAAGAGTTAGTAAAAGATATTTTTCAACTTACTACCATTGATGGAAATATATTACATGTAGATGAAGCTAAAGAGGGTATTATTTTTAAAGAACATAAAGGTAAAGTTGTCTTTTTACTCTTTTTTGGATATCGATGTCCACCTTGTCTAGCAGAGATACCTGTACTTAAAGCATTGAGTAATGAGAAACATAAAGATTTAGCAATTATTGCTATGGAAGTACAGCGTCTTCCTAGTGAGCAACTTAAACTATTTAAAAAAGATAAGGGAATTAACTATATTTTACTATCTGGAGATGATGGACAAAATTCACAATTTATCTCTTATATTGCACAAAGAGCTCAATGGGGTGGGTCAATTCCATTCTTGGTGGCTATTAACCCACATGGGGAAGTCAAAGTTGTTCATGTCGGTGGTTTAGGACCAAATGAGTTTAAGACTATTTATGAGAAATTAGCTCAAGAGAAGTAGAGTAGTACTTATTAACTCTCTACTATTCTTCTTGCTACCATTGCAACTATAGAGTTAAAAACCATGTAAACATATACTGCAACTATAAAAATAAAACCTGCAACAATATTAATAATTGGTAAACTGATAAAAATACCAAAAAGTAATGCTCCTAAAAAAGTTAATCCCATAATCATAACAATATATTTTAGGTATTCATTTTTAAAAGAGGCTCTCCACAAAGCAGGAGAGAAGATAGTAAAAGGAGCTAAAAATCCTTCAAATATATTTTGTGCTAAAGCAATGTTTGATTGAACTAAAGGGTAAATATAACTTATAAGTAGTGTTAAGATAACTATTGGTAAAAAAAGTATCTGTGTAGCAGACATAAGCTCATTTATAGTTTTAATATCTTCTAAAGGAATTCCAGAGTTCTTTAATATTAAAGCTAAAACAAATATAAATACAACAAAAAGTATAAGCCAAGCAATATAAGCTCCAGAAGCTACAAAAGCATTATTTGCTACGGCTACTTCTACTTTTGAAGATTTTATCTGCTCTATAAACTCTTCAATATCTTCAGAAAAGTAGACCATTTGCGAAAGATATATCTGAATTGTCAAAGCAAATATACCTGAAAGAACCATACCAAATAGACCTGAAAAAAATGTTAATATATTTAGTAAAAGTAATAGAGATAACACTATTAAGGTAAATTTTTTATTTAAAACTATTAGTTCCCAAGTTAGTCGTAGTGTATTTTTTATAGGTTCACTAGCTCGTACTTCATCTAACAAATATCTCTGTTTTTGCATAATATCTCCTTTTTAAAATGGGATTATAGCCTATTTTTTTAATATTTTACTCGTATCCCTCCTAACTCTCTTACGTCTTGTTCTATGTAGATTGAGATGTAGAAGCTAAACCAAAGTCTATCTTTTCATAAGAGAAATCCCTATCAAATAGCATATCTACTACATTTTGTGTCAGTTTATTGTTTTGTTCCTTTGCACTTATATGGATAGAGTGAGGTTCATGAGAGTGTTGATTTTCTAACCTGTTTTGCTCTGCTAAAAAGAACAATTGGAGAGATTTCTAATGCAGTTTCTAGGAGTAATACTTCTTTATAGACTCTTTTTTCTAAATTATACTCTCATAAGGTCAAAATTTTATACTTTATGGAGGTGTTTTTTAAATTTTCCCAAAAATTATAATCAAGCTAAACCTAAAACTCCCCTCTAATCTTTTTGCTCCACTCATCTAAAGTCTTCTCAAACCCAATTTTAGAACTCTTATAAAACTTCATATTTTTAACCATATATCTCTGCTCTACCCACCCATTAAAGTCATGTGGATACAAATAACCTACATTATCTTGTTTAATATTTGCAGGTACAGGGTATATAGCTCCTTCCTTAATAGCCTTTAAGGCACTATTTATTGCAACATAAGCAGAGTTAGATTTAGGAGAAGAGGCTAGATATATCACTAACTGTGAGAGTGAAATTCTAGCCTCTGGATAGCCTATTGTCTTTACAATATTAAGTGTAGAAGAGGCAAGATTTAGGGCATTGGGGTTAGCATTGCCTATATCTTCACTAGAAAGTATGGCTAAACGTCTTGCTATAAATTCAGCAGGTTCTCCACCATCAATAAGTCTTGCTAAGTAGTAGAGACTAGCATCTATGTCTGAGCCTCTTATGGACTTTATCATAGCAGAGGTTAGGTCGTAGTGAGAGTCAGCCTCTGAGCTTCCTGCTTGTAGGGCGTGGGGTCGAATGGACTTTAGCATCTTGACAGTAACTTTGTCTCCTAAAGCTATGGCAGACTCCAAAAGGTTTAACATAGCTCGAACATCGCCTGATGATGAACTAACTAAAAAATCTTGTGCCTCTTGTGAGAGTTCTACTTCTTCTTTTTCTATAATCTTTTGAAGTTGTAGTTTTAGTGCAGAGTTATTCACATGCTTTAACTCAAAGAGGTGAGAGCGTGAACGCATGGCAGAGGTGAGTGAGTAGTAGGGGTTTTGAGTAGAAGCTCCAATAACTAAAGCAGAGTTGTTTTCCATAAATGGTAGCAGTACCTCTTGTTGGTTCTTACTTAGTCGATGAACTTCATCTATAAATATAAGAGGCTTCTCTAGGGCATTTGCATACTCTTTAAAAATCTTTCGTAAATCGTCTATCTTTAGTGTAGTGGCATTTAGCTCAAAAAAGGGTCGTCTTAAGACTTTGGCAATGACTCTTGCTAGAGTGGTCTTTCCACACCCAGGAGGACCATAAAAAAAAGAGTGAATAAGAGCATCTTTTTCAATAAGAGTTCTAAAGACAGCCCCTTTAGCTAAAAGGTGTTCTTGCCCTACAATCTCATCAAGGGTTGATGGGCGATATTTTTGTGCCAAAGACACAACTATCTCCTATCTTTTTGTGGTTGTTGCTTAGATTTTTTCTCTTTTTTTTCTTGCTCCTCTAGCTTTTGCATTGCTTTTAAATATTTATGCAAATCATCATACTCACGACGTGTAAAGAAACGAGTCTTTCCTGTAGGCAGATTGTTGAGTGAAATACCACCAAACTCTATACGCTTTAGGTCAAGCACATTTGCCCCAAAGTGTCCAAAGAAACGGCGTAATTCACGGTTTTTCCCCTCATTAATGGTAACTCTAAGCTTTGTAAAGTGTTTTGAAACACCTCGTACCTCATAGTGAACAAAAGGGGCAAACTCCATACTATAAATCTTTGACTTCTCATGTCCACCTGCTCGTGCATCATCGAGAACCAATCCCTCTTGCATTGCCTGTTCCATCTCTGGGGTTAATGGTTTGTCAATTTTGATGTTGTAGGTACGCTCAAGCTCACTCTTCATCATCACCTCTGCAACCCTTGGGGAGTCAGTTAAGAGCAGAAGCCCCTCAGAGGCAAAATCAAGCCGTCCAATAGGAATAAAGTGTCTAAACTTTCCTGGAAGAAGATGATAGATAGTGGTTCTTCCACGGTCATCTTTTTTAGTTACAAGAGAGCCTCTTGGTTTGTTAAAGACCACCATAGTTAGTTCTGTTCTCTTTTTAACATAGAGTCCACGAATAGATACTTTGTCTCCATCTTGGACATCATAGCTAAAGTTAGTCATCTTAGTACCGTTTACCTTTACATCTCCAGCCTCAATAAGAGCATCTGCTTCACGACGTGAATATTTTGAGTTGTGTGCAATATATTTATTTAATCTCATTTAGTTATCTTTTTTCTTGTTCCCAACGTCCTGATGTTATAAAAAACTCAATTTTTAAAACTTTTGGGGCAAAGACTTTAGTCTCATCCCCATTATGTTTTATGTTCTTTCTCTAAGATTGTGGGAACAAGTGAATTTATTAATGAAAGTATAACACATTAAACAACCCAAATGATTGAAAGTTACTATTTAATAGAGGCAATACTCTTTGCATAAGTTTCTACATCTTTCTCTTTTGCATGAGCCTCATCAGCAACATATGATTCAAAGTTTTTAGGGTCAGTTAGAAGTAGATTTTCCATGTCACCTTTTGGGTCAATGAGAATAGATGGAATATTGTCAATATATGCCTCTTCAATAGTGTAAGATTGTCTGTTTTTTTTGAGTTTTTTTCTCTATATCTCGACCAATATAGAATAGTCCAAGTTTTTTATAGATTTCAACTATAAGTATATTTATGGAAGATAATAAAAACTATTTTTGAATAATATTGATAAAAAGTTAATAAGTAGAAGATATAGTCAAAAAGAGACACTCTTTTTATATTTTTAATTATAAGGAGATGTAGAGGTCTCTTTCAAATGTAAGTTTAACTCTAAAGATATAAAGTTAAACTTAGTTCGTGGGTTAAATTATGCTACAAACGAGTTTTGTAATAATAAACCCACCAATAACAAGCCAAATAAACATACCCAAAGCCGTATAGACAGGGGCTAAACCTAAACCTTTAAACTTAGCAAAGCGTGTTCCCATACCAAGAGCTGTCATTGCCATTGTAAGTAAAAAGGTATCTATAACATTAATAGTATCAACAATATTTTGAGGTATTAGGTGAAATGAGTTAAAGGCTGCTACCCCAATAAAGTAGACAGCAAACCAAGGAATTACCAACTTAACATCTGCACCTTCTCCACCCTCTCTCTTTGCTTGATAACTAAGATATAGACCAAGAACAATAAGCATAGGAGCAATCATAATAACTCTTGTCATCTTAACAATAACAGCAGAGTTAGCCATCTCAGCAGGAGAGTTTGGAACAGAAGCTGGAACAGCAACAACTTGTGCAACCTCATGAATAGTTCCTCCAACATATATACCAAATTCACGTGCTGTCATGTGCAAAAAACCTGTTGCAGGTTCAATAATAGTAGAGTAGAGTACAGGGTATAGAAACATTGAGATAGTACCAAAAAGAACAACCATTGAAACAGCAATAGCCGTTTTGTGTCCTTCAGCTTTAAGTACAGGTTCAGTTGCTAAAACAGCAGCTGCACCACAAACTGATGCTCCAGAAGCTGTAAGCATTGAGGTATCTTTCTCCATACCAAAGATTTTATTACCTAACCATGTCCCAATAATAAATGTTGTAGAAAGCATAATAAGTGAGACTAAGAATCCCTCCATTCCAACAGCCATAATCTGCTGAAATGTAATTCTAAATCCATAAATCACAATAGCAAAACGTAAAATCTTTTTACCTGAAAAGGTAATTCCTCTCTCCCAAGCAGATGGTAGTTTGTTGTGAAGTGTATTGGCATAGAAAATCCCCATAACAATACCAATAACAAGAGGTGAGAGACCAAGTTTATGAATAGGAGCTAAACCTGCAATATAAGTAGCAGCTGCAGCAAAGATAGCAACAAACAGAATACCACTAAGAGTACCTGCACGATTTTCTGGTGAAAATGCCATGTTATTCCTTTAAATTCAGTTTTTTTGATTGTTTTCTTGAAAGTATACTCTTTTCTTGATAATATTAAAAATAAATTGAATTGATATTATAAATAAAGATTATTTAGGAGTATAATATGGCATTTAAGTATGCAGTTGTTTTAACAGGTGGTATAGCAACAGGAAAGAGTACAGTAGCAAATATATTTAGGGAGTTTGGTTTCAAGATTATTGATGCAGATAAGATAGCCCATGAGACTCTACAGAAGAGTCAAGATAAAGTTATTGAGCTTTTTGGTAAAGAGTATGTTATTGATGGAGAGGTTGATAGAAAGGCATTGGGTAGGTTGATTTTTGCTAACAAAGAGGAGAAGTTAAAACTAGAAAATCTACTTCACCCCCTTATATTTTCTGAAATTGAAAAACAATCCAAAGAGCTAGATAGAGAGAAAAAGCCCTATTTAGTTGATATTCCTCTATTTTTTGAGACCAATCGTTACCCAATTAAAAAGAGTATAGTTGTCTATATTCCTAAAGAGCTACAACTTAAACGATTAATGAATAGAGATGGAGTAACTAAAGATGAGGCACTACAACGAATCAACTCTCAACTCCCTATAGATAAAAAGAAACAGTTAGCAACATATATTATTGATAATCAAAATGACCTAGAGGCTCTTCAGCAGGAGTGTGCTATATTAAAAGATAAAATTATAAGTGAGAGTTAATGTTTCTACGTATTTTGTTATTTATGTTATTGGGAAGTAGTTATCTTTTATCTGATGACTTTGTAACTATTGCAGATAAAATTATTATTAAAAAATCGACACGTATGCTCTATCTGTCTAAAGATGGAGAAATCTATCAGAAATATCATGTTAGTTTAGGTCAAGTTCCAGTAGGTGCTAAAGAGGTTGAGGGAGATATGAAGACACCAGAGGGAGTCTATGTGCTAGATTGGAGACAAGAGAGTCCTCAGTATTATAAATCTCTACATATATCTTATCCAAATGAAAAAGATAAGGCTCATGCAAAGAGCTTAGGAGCCAATCCAGGTGGAATGATAATGATACATGGAACACCACCTGCTTGGTCTCTCTCACCTTATGGAGATTGGATGAATGTTCTTATTGATTGGACACAAGGGTGTATTGCATTGAGCAATGATGACATAGAAGAGGTGTGGGAACAGACAAGAAATGGAACAGTAGTAGTTATTGTTCCATAAGTTTTGATTACTTCTTTTTAGGTGTTACATACATGTTAACATAACGACCATCACGTCTTGCATCTTGCTCAAGATTTCCTACATCTTCAAGCATAGGCCAGACACGTTTAAGAACCTCAACACCCCATTCAGGGTTTGCCATCTCTCTACCGCGTAAGAATACTCTTAGTTTTACATGTTTTCCAGCTTCTAAAAACTCTCGTGCATGTTTAACTTTGTAGGCAATATCACCATCTGCAATTTTACAAGAGAATTTAACCTCTTTTACATCAATGGTTTTTTGGTTCTTTCTTGCCTCTTTTTTCTTTTTTTCTTGCTCATACTTAAACTTACCGTAGTCCATAATCTTAGCAACGGGTGGTTTTGCATTTGGAGATACAAGGACTAAATCTAGCCCCTTATTGTCTGCAATTTGAAGTGCTTTATCACGAGGGAGTATACCTAGCTGTTCTCCCTCATCACTTAAAACTCGGAGTTCTTTGTCACGAATTTTATCATTCATGACAGTCTCATCTTGCTTCTTTCTTCCTCTGTTGTTTCTGTTGTTTTGTCTACTCAAATTTTACCTTCATTTAGTTGTTGAGTTAATTTTACCATAAATTCATCAAAAGAAAGATTATATTGCTCTTTTGCTCTTCTGTCACGTATTGCTACACTTCGGTTTGCTACCTCTTCGTCACCTACAATGACCACGTAAGGGACTCTCTGCTTCTCTGCTGTTCGGACTCTTTTGTTAAGTGAATCGTTCTTATCAAAGATTTCACAATCAATATCAAGCTCAATTAGTTGGTTTTTAAGCTCTTTTGCATAGACTACATGACTCTCTGAGATTGGGACAAAGATAACCTGTGTAGGAGCAATAAATAGTGGAAACTCTCCAGCATAGTGTTCAGTTAAGATTCCAATAAATCTCTCAAATGAACCCAAAATAGCACGGTGAATCATAACAGGTGTATGGCGTTCATTGTCTTCACCTACATACTCAACATTGAAACGCTCTGGTAGGTTAAAGTCAACTTGTACTGTTCCACACTGCCACTTTCTTCCAATGGCATCGGTAATTTTAATGTCGATTTTTGGTCCATAGAATGCACCACCACCCTCATCAATAGTAAATGGCAGGTTGTTTTCATTGAGAGCATCTTTTAACCCTTCTGTTGCCAACTCCCAAACAGCATCATCTCCAATCGCCTTTTCAGGTTTGGTTGCTACCTCCATGCTGTACTCAAAGCCAAAGAGCTTCATAACCGAGTCAACAAACTCAACAATGTCGATAACTTCACTCGCAATCTGTTCAGGAGTACAGAAGATATGAGCATCATCTTGGGTAAACTCTCTTACACGAAGTAGACCATGTAGTACACCTGACTTCTCATGACGGTGAACTACACCATACTCATAATATTTAAGAGGTAAATCACGATAGGACTTTCCACTCTGTTTAAAAATCTGAATATGACCAATACAGTTCATAGGTTTAATCCCATACTCCTGCTCGTCAATATTTGTAAGGTACATATTTTCGCCATAACAAGCGTAGTGACCAGATGTTCTCCACATATCTGCCTTTAAAATCTCTGGACCTCTAACAGGTTGGTAGCCTCTTTTTCGGTGAGCTTTGTGTAAGATGTTCTCTAACTTGTAACGTAGACGTGAACCTTTTGGCATCCAAAATGGTAATCCTGCTCCACTCTCTTCGTTAAACATAAAGAGTTCCATCTCTGCACCAATCTTTCGGTGGTCACGTTTTTTAGCCTCTTCCATCATTTTGATGTAATCTTTTAGTGACTCTTTGTCAGCAAAAGCGATACCATAGATACGAGTTAGCATCTCTCTACTCTCATCACCACCAAGGTAAGCACCTGCCACACGAGTAAGTTTAAAGTTATGAAGAAATCGAAGTGCAGGAACATGAGGTCCTTGACAGAGGTCTTCAAACTCTCCTTGTTTATAGATAGAGACAGTACCCTCTGGAATACGCTTTAAAACCTCTTGTTTTAAATCATCATTGGCAAACTTCTCTAAAGCTTCAGCTTTAGTCATCTCATACTTTTCAATTTTATACTTCTTCTTGATGAGTTCCTTCATCTTCTTTTCGATTTTCTTTAAATCTTCCTCACCAATCTTCTCATCGACCTTAAAGTCATAGTAGAACCCCTCATCGACTGTTGGACCTACGAAGAACTTAGCATTTGTATAAAGCTCTGTAATAGCTTGTGCCATAAGGTGTGCTGTAGAGTGTCTAATTATCTCTAAAGCCTCAGGTGAGTTATCATACTCAATCGCTTGTGCATCAATATTTTCATCTGCACTCTGTGTATCTACAATATTTCCTAAGTTATCTATGTAACCAATTATATTTTCGCTCAAAATTAACCTTTGTCTCCTCCATAATACGTAATGGAAGATGATTTTTTAGTTGGGGTATTATATCTCTTTAGACTTAAGTAAAAAAATATGTTTATCTAAATTATTACTTTTACTACAATTAAGTTAAATTGTAATATAATTATTAATATGTAAAATTAAGGATTAATAAATGTTTCATGTTTTTAAAAGAGTAGTAGTTTTAATAAATGATATTGATAAAATAGATGATTTACTTAAAAAAGGTGTTGAATTTGCTAATAAGCATAAAAAAAAATTAGAAGTCATTTTTGTACATGAAAAACCAACTTTTTTTCTACCTGATTACTTTTTTTTATTGAACTCTAGTAAAACAGATAAGCTTGATAAAGATACGATAAAAAGTAAAATTCAAAAGCATATCCACTCTTTTGATAGTGGCATGAAAAGTAAAATTTCTATATTTGAAGGAAGTACTCTAAGTAGTGTTTTAAGTTATGCAAAAGAAGATAATGATATGCTTTTTATTAGTAGCTATGATAAGAAAGTAACCAAAAAACTTTTATCCAAAACACCATTTTCTTATCTTATTTTTAAAAATGATGTATTTACTTATCATAATATTCTTATGCCTATTACACTTGATAAAGGTACAAAAGATGATATTAAACTGACAAAAGATTTATTTCCAAAAAGCTCCATAGATATAGTTCATGATTATTACTATAAAACACCTGATGTTCAAACAGATGGTTTAGTGTCAATTGTAACTGTTGTTGGAAACCTTGATAAAGAACTTTATCAAAAAAGTAAAGAGAGAGATAGAAATATTTTTGAAAACTGTAAAAAAGAGTTTAATCTTCAAGGTAATTTTATTGAAGAGAAGAGGGGATTAAATATAGACCTAGTTGACTATATTGAAAATAGAGATGTTGATTTGATAGTAGTCCATCATAAAGATGATGAGATGTTTGTTTCTTCTGTAACCTATAACCTTTTAGATAAAGTCTCTAGTGATTTTCTTGTTCTAAATCGTTAAGTGAACTACCTCTAGCTAAAAAGTTAGAGGTAATCAATTAGTTTTTATCTCACCCTCTTATTTTGTATTTATAACGCGACCTATGTTCAACTCTATATAGTGTAGGAGAGTTAAGGTTCACAGCTCTTTAGACTTAAAATATGATAAAATTATGCAAAAATTAATTAGGAAAACTCTATGGAACTATTTGGAACAGACGGTGTGCGAGGTTTAGCAGGTGGAAAACTCAATGCAATGAATGTGATGCGTTTAGCTATTGCAGCAGGAGTGCATTTAAGAAAAACAAGCAAATATAATAAGATTTTAGTTGGAAAAGATACACGTCGTTCTGGATATATGATTGAGAATGCCTTAGTCTCAGGTCTAACAGCTGTTGGTTTTGATGTTATCCAGATAGGTCCTATGCCAACTCCTGCTATTGCATTTATTACTGAGAATATGCGTTGTGATGCTGGGATTATGATTACGGCATCACATAACCCTTACTATGATAATGGTATTAAATTTTTTGATGCTACAGGTAATAAGTTAAATCGTAAATGTGAATCTCAGATTGAAGAGATTTTTCATGATAAAGAGAGAATCTATAGTGCATTTGCTACTAAAAAAGGGTTAGGAAAGTCGATTCGTATAGATGATGTTATTGGAAGATATATTGTACATATTAAAAACTCGTTTCCTAGAGAATTCTCCCTTGTTGGAAAAAGAGTAGTGGTTGACTGTGCTAATGGTGCAGCTTATATTGTAGCTCCTACCGTACTAGAGGAGTTAGGTGCAGAAGTTATTGTTTTATCAGATAAGCCAGATGGATACAATATCAATACCAACTGTGGAGCAACTCACCCTGAAGCTTTAGCTCAAAAGGTGTTTGAAACACGTGCTGATATTGGAATTGCCTTAGATGGTGATGCGGATAGAATCGTTATAGTTGATGAAAAAGGTGAAGTAGTCGATGGAGACAAACTTATTGGTGCATTAGCAATTCATCTAAAAAATTCAAAAAAATTAGCTAATAACAAGGTCGTTGCTACGGTTATGAGTAATGGTGCATTGGCTGATTATTTAAAGTCTCACGGTTTAGAGTTAGAGCGTAGTGATGTTGGAGACAAACATGTTTTGGAGGTAATGAAAAAAGTTGGCTCTAATTTTGGTGGAGAGCAGAGTGGACATGTTATCTTCTCTGATTTTGCAAAGACAGGAGATGGGCTTGTCTCTGCACTACAAGCATTAGCCTATATGAAAGAGACAAATAAAACAACAAGTCAAGCCTTTAATCTCTTTGAACTCTATCCTCAAGAACAAGCCAATATCGCTATTTCACATAAGCTTCCTATTAACGAGATAAAAGGAGCAAAAGAGTTATTTACAGAGATTGAAAAGGCAGGTATGCGTCATTTGGTACGCTACTCAGGTACAGAGAATCTTATGAGAATTCTACTTGAAGGAAAAGATCATATGGCACTCTTAAAAATGATGGATAAAACAGTAAATTTCTTTAAGAAAGCACTACAGTAATGGTACGAAATATACTTATTTTTATCTTGGTTGTGGTTGGTACATTTGTTATTGACCAAAACTTAAAAGTTATGGCAATGGATGCTGTTAATGGTGTAGAGTATGCGACCATTGTGAAAGGAGCATGTATTGACCTTGAGTTACACTATAATCGTGGTGTAGCCTTTTCAATGTTGTCTTTTTTAGGTGACAATCTAAAATGGCTACAGCTTGTTATGATTGTGGGAATTATGATTTTTGTCTTTTATGAAGGGTATTTAAAAAAGTATGCCTTTGCTATTGGCTTAATTGTAGGTGGAGCGTTAGGTAATCTCTATGACCGCTTTATTCACCAAGGTGTGGTTGACTATGTGGCGTGGCACTGTGGTTTTAACTTTGCTGTCTTTAACTATGCAGATGTTATGATAGATTTAGGAGTAGCGATTATATTGCTTATAACATATTTAGATTATAAAAAAGAAAATAGATAAAGAGTGAATATTTTTGTAAAATTAGTGCGATAAAAATCGCATATACGTCAACCTAGGCTAAAAATTATCTAAAAATAGTTCTGGTCTAAACACGCCGATTCCGAAAATGCAACTTGCATATAAGGAACCGATGGCTTTAGCCTCGCTATATTTTGGGATGAATTTCTTAAGTTGACGTATATGCGTTTCCTAACGCACCGTTTAATAAT
>Ga0256832_1000880_pt1 | contig 20045 bp, 18 predicted proteins | sample 134614metaG_FD_190534 | JGI IMG/M metagenome (GOLD analysis project Ga0256832, IMG submission 190534) | Hydrothermal vent microbial communities from Lau Basin, Pacific Ocean - 134-614 | ecosystem: Environmental > Aquatic > Marine > Hydrothermal vents | place: Pacific Ocean: Lau Basin | collected...
TTCAGGGCTAAAATGCTCATACTCACCTCTATAGATAAATAGATGTGCATCTATACCTAAATCTCTAAAGTACCTCATTATGGAAAAAAAGTTATTATTCATATTTCCAATTAATGCTACCTTCATGCCTATCTCCATTAATCCCTAAATCTACTCATTATATATAGATTTTTATACTCTCCATCAACAAAACTATGACTCTTTAACTCCCCCTCTTTTACAAAGCCTAACTTTTTATATACAGAGATTGCTCTTTTGTTGTCAAAAAAGACATACAGATAGATTTTTCTAAGATTTAAATCTCTCCACCCAAACTCTAATATCAACTTAATAGCTTCAGTTCCATACCCTTTTGACTGCTCCTCTTGCTCTCCTACTCTTATCTGTAGCTCTGCTATTTGACTCAACAAATCAATATCAACAAGCTGACAAGTTCCAATCAGCTTATTGCTACTTTTTAGTTTAATAGCAAATATAACTACATCTCTATTTTGAGTAACACTCTCATACCACCTAATGTGTGACTCAAAAACAATAGGTCTATAGGGGTTATTGAAGTGGACAAGCTCTTTGTTGTTTATCCACTCAAACATAATCTCTAAATCATCTTTTGATATTGGGGCTAAATATATATTTTTACCAGAGTACATCTATTTAATTTCCTTATTTTTATATATCTCTTCAATTATCTTTTTATACTCTTTAGCAAGTCCTATACCAGCATATTTGTCAAACCACTCTTTATTGCTAGATGCTTTATTGAGATAAAATTGCCTATTTGATACAAAATCATTTAGATGCTTTTCAACATCTTCTTCTGTAAAGGCTCTCATAATAAATGGCAAACTATGCCCCATCTCTTTTTTATACTCCTCATCACTCTGAACAATATTTTGCATCAAGATTTTTCCTTTAGCAAGTCCTTCCCAACCTACTCCTCCCCACATTGTTGCTCTAATAGCATCAACAACAATATCTGCATGACCTATCAGTTGTAAAATATCTTTTCGTGGCATAAGATTTAACCACAAAACATACTCCTCTATATTTAAATCTTTAATCAACTCTTTAGATGCTTCGACATCTTGTCCATACTCAAAAAAGATAAGCAAAGGATTGTAGTTAGGATTTTTTTTGATAAAATTACTATAACCAATTATCAATCTATCTAATCCCTTTCCTCCATCCTCTTTAAGAGAGCCCTCTAAACTCTCTTCCCGCCAAGTCTGTCGTGTATGAGAGAAGATAACAAAGTCATAACCTCTCATTTTATCTATTATGCTTTTTAGTTTTGGATTATCTCCCTCCTCTAAGTAGACCATAGGAACATACTTTTTAATATTTTTTTTGGTTAAGTCAAGTCTTTTTAAGGTATTGTTTGTCACCTCTTGTATAGCAGAGGCAATAATCTTTGTTGTATTTTTTTGTAATCCTTTAACTTGAAGATTTATAACATATCCTCTTGCTATCTTTTTTAAGAGTCTTCTTAAATCTAAAGGTATATTGGTTGTATGTTCAATACCATCATCATGAGGAATAAAAATATCTAATGTCATATCGATTTTATAAAAAATAGCAGGTGCAAAACCACTACCAATAAAGAAGTCATACTCTCTAAATATCTCTTTAACTCTCTTTTTATCTAAAAAGAGTAACCCCTTTACATTTTCAACAATAGGTAGAGTGTGAATATATGGTCTATATTTATCTATTTTATATGTATCTTTTTCAGGTTTAAAATGTTCATACTGATTCTTATACATAAATAGATGTGCATCTAAACCTAAATCTCTTAAGTATCTCATGATTGAGAAAAAATTGTTATTCATATTTCCAATTAGTGCTACTCTCATCTCTGTTCTCCTTGTAGATGCTCAATAATCTTCTCCTCTCCCATATTAAACAGCAAATCTAAAATAGAAAGCCCTTGGACACAACTAGAGGTAAATGGTTGTTTATATATAGGGTGGTTTACTACATTATATTCTAAAGAGATATTGTGTTTTGCAAATAGAGCATCATCTTGATACCCAGAGGCTCCATTACCACAAAGATATGTAGTACTATTTGTTGCTTTTAGTAGGTCTATTAGAAGTTCTGTCTTTTTTGTTGTAAAGTTAAAATCTGAACTATAGATAATTTTTGTTGAGATTTTCAATATACGCATAACCTCTATAATAAACTCCATATTACGTCTTTGTAAATTATCTGAGCTATGGTTAAAATATCTCTCTACTAAATAGTAATACTTTTTAAAATATGGTGTCTTTATATAACTCATTTTTATTGTCTGCTGTAACTTTTTAAATAACTTTTTATCGCTTGTATTAATCACCATTTGATTAATAGGTTGAGTAAAACTCTCTTTTAAACTACTTTTCTTTAAAGGTATAGAGAGCCAATGTGCTTTTCCATTTACCAATATCTGAACCCGTCTTCCCCAAAAAGAGGCATCTTTTGGATTGTTATGTGTGTGGTCTAAGACAATCCAACAATCACTCTTTGAAATCTTTGAAAAGAGACCATACCATGGCATAAAATCAGGCTGATGAATAGTTGTCTTCACTATATCTTCTCCCATTAAATTCTTGACTTTTTTATAATAGTTTCCCTACTCATAGATATATCTCTCATACCAGCTTTCAGGGTGTGTTAAAAGAAGCAGTACTTTAGGCATATCTTCTCTTATATGCTCAATTGGATTTCGTCTATCATCTTTTAACAGCTGACTATTCTCATAAGCTTTCCACTGTGTCCACTCACTATCACTAACATATCGACAGCTATTCCATAACTTTTTATCATAAGCCTCATAGAGCAATCCAAACTCACTAACTGAATGATTCTTCCAAAAATCCAAGTTATTAAAAGGGGTCATATCTCCATGTGAAGCTGTTCCATACAACCTAATATTAAAGAGTATCTCAAAGAGCTCTATCTCTTTTTTAAGTAACTCTTTATTATCAATATTGCAGTAGTGTTGCACATCTTCTAGTTCAGTATGTAAACCTATCTCACAACCTATAGAGATAAAATCTTGAACAATTCCAATATTACCAATTGAGAGTAGATTATAATCTGGTGAATGTAGCCTTAGATAGACACTTGCTTTTATATTAAGCTCTTTAAAAATTTCGTAAATAACTCTTAGACGCTCTATCTTTATATCTACATCAACTCTATTGACCAATATATTTCCATCTTTATCATACTCATCTAAAAAAAACTCTTTTAGAGTAATAATTTGATATTTATGATTTAGTGCTTCTTGAAAAATTTTTTTATACGTTTTAAATGTAAAGTTCTCCATAATTCCAAACCTAGTTATAAAATATTCGCTCTATTATAGAGAAAAAAATCTTGTTTATTACTGTTTTTTTATATTATTTTCTATTAAAAATAAAAATATCTACTCTACTACACTATCGAGTGCCTTCTCTAAAGATTTTTTATCTGGAAAGTTAACCAAAACTCCCATACCTCTCTTTTGATAGACAACCATACTACCAACAGCACAAGCTGAAGCATTTGCTCTACCTACAACCTCTGCAATATCCGAAATAGAACCTGCTCCTCCATTGGCAATAACAGGTATTTGAACACTACTTGTTACACGTTTTGTAAGTTCAATATCATATCCACTCCATGTTCCATCTCTATCTATAGAGGTTAAAAGCAACTCTCCTGCACCTGCTGACTCTAGCTTCTTTGCCCACTCAACAACACTCTCTTTCTCTCTTTTTTTACCATGTCTTGAGTATATATGCTCTCCTCCAAATAGACCCTTTTTTACATCTATAGAGCCAACAACACTCTGCTGTCCAAAATATTTAGCTATCTGCTCTATTAACTCTAAATTATTAAAGGCATTGGAGTTAATGACAACCTTTTCAAAACCAATTGCAAAGATTTTTTTTGCATCATCTAAACTCTTTATATTTCCACCATACGACAGAGGCATAAAACACTCATTTGCAATATCTTTCAATATTTCAAAGTTAATATCTCTACTCTCTTTTGAGGCAAAAATATCTAAAAACATCAACTCATCAACCTCTAGTTCATTAAAAATCCTAACTGTATTAATAGGGTCACCAATATAGTTATACTTTTTGAACTTTACAGTCTTTACTAGACTTCTATTTTTTAACAATAGACAAGGGATTACTCTTACTTTTAACATCACTAAATCCTTGCAAAATTTTCAAAAAGTTTCATACCAAACTTATGACTCTTCTCTGGGTGAAACTGTACTCCAAAGATATTATCTTTTTGTATTGCACTATCAAACTCTACTCCATACTCTGTTTTTAATATTGAGTTCTTTTCATCTTCTACACGCACAAAGTAGGAGTGGACAAAGTAGAATCTACTCTCATCAAATAGTTCAAACCCCTCTGTTAGCTTACTCTTTTGGTTTTTTCTTACAATATTCCAACCCATGTGAGGTATCTTTAGTTGGCTATCTACTCTATCTTTAAAGCTTATACTCTTAGCATCAATCCAACCTAGACCATCAAACTCTCCCTCTTCACTATTTTTAGTTAAAAGTTGCATTCCTAGACATATACCTAATATTGGAACCTGCTCCTTTAGAGCTTTTTCATCTAAAACCTCTCTTAAATCGCCTCTATTTATCTTCTGCATTGCTGTGTCGAATGAACCAACTCCTGGTAGAAGTATCTTTGAGGCTCTTTTAATTTTATCTACATCACTCTGTATAGTTGACTCCACACCCAAATATTTGAACATATTTTTAATTGAGCCTAAGTTTCCCATACCATAATCTACTATTGTTATCATTTTTTATCCTTTTCCATTGGAAAACAGTATTTCAGATAGAAACTCATAGGTACTAAGTTTGCTTCTGCCAATATCTTAAAGAGTGGTCTAAGAAGTTCAAATCTCTTTTTATAGGTAGGGTACTCATACCATGCTTTAGTTCCTCTACTCATTATATTTTCATACTCTTCATCTGAAAATCCAAGTCTCTTTTTAAAATACTCCAACAGCTCCTTCTCTACAGTAGGTGGAGTATTATACTCTGCCCACGCCTCCTCTCTTGAGAGTTTTCCATTTCTTACAAGTGCAGAGAGTGTGTTATTTCTCAAATCAAGTTTAAACTTTTGAGGTATGTAAATCCCATGATAAAAAGCAGCTATCCTATTTTCGAGATGATGCCCACCATAGTACTTCCAATCATACTCTCTCTCTAAAAAAGCTCTTGCGTCCTCTTTGTTATAGTCTATATACCAAAATGGTCTAATCTTCTTAATTCTTGCAAACATACTCCAAAAGAGAAATCTTGAAAATGTCATAAGAGGATAGCTCTTTAGTGGCTCTCTACCAAACTGTTTATGTATAGCTTGAATATACTTTCCATCAAAGTAGTTTCTCCCAATAGGTGTAATCCCCTCTGTTATAAAAGAGTGACCCTCTAAAACATACTTAATACCATACTTCCATGCTGCTCTATACATAACCTCTGCCAAAGCTAAATCTGTTGCTGCATCAATCTCTGCAACATCAGCAAGGAAAAAAGACCTTAAAATATCATCTGCCTCTTGATTATCTACAACGTATGTATAGAGGTCTATATCGAGAGCCTCTAATACTTTTCTAATATTTTGAGTCGATATTGCTGTATTCCAAGTGTTATCATAGTGAACAGCTAGTGGTCTAAGTCCATATTTTTTAGCCAAATATAGCATATATGAGGAGTCTGTACCACCACTTACACCAACAATACAGTCATACTTTTTACCTCTACCTGCTTTTTTTATCTCCTCTACTATCTCTTGAAACTTCTCTTCACCTTTTTTTGTCCCTGTTCCATACTCCTCTTTTAGCTCCTCTATCTGATGACAATAGTTACAAACTCCATTCTCATCAAAAGTTATTGAGGGGACTCTCTCATCATATATACACTTTGAACATACCTTTAAATCTGTTTTTAAACTATCCATACCAATACCAACCTATCTTTTTAATTGTTCAAAAGGAATAACATAGAAGTTGTCGTACTCTTTGAGTAGCTCTGTAGGTGTAGATTGATATATCTCTTTATTGTTGATTTTAGTATAGTATCTATACTCTTTATCAATAGCACCAAATCTCTTTTTGAAATGGTATACTCCATCTTGGCTCAACCATGTACCACCCCAATTCCACCAACTATATCCACTCTTTGAAGCATCTACCATAGCTCTATAGATTATTAGTGATGTTGGCTGATAACTCCTATATTCAGAGATTACAGCTGGTGTAAAGTACTCAACTGTCTTATTGTAATAGAAAAGAAGTACTGCACCTATAATTTTTTCATCTAATAGTGCCACATATATATTGTAATCTTTACCTTGTTCAAAATGTTTGTCTAACAGTTCAAAGAAAGCTCTACTTTTAGCCTTTCCACCTATTGATGTAATATTTTCATAATGTGTCTCATAGAGAAAATCTATTTTTCTATTGTCAACTTTAACCTCTATATTTAGCTTCATCGCTTTTCTTACTAAATTTCTTGTTTTAGAGTGATAACTCAGCATAACACTCTCTTCTATGTTTTCACTATAAGCTATGGGTGTCCACTGCCCAATTCGTCTATCTAAAACATCATACTCCAACTCCTTTTTATCTCTCTCTAAAGGGTTAGTAATATAGGTGCTTCCTGCGACATCTTTGGTTAAATCGTAGTAGTAATCTAAAAGCAGATTATAGGCTTTGTCATTAGAGCTAACTATCCCTCCATTGCTACCATAATATGGAAGTGAGTTTACAACAACTCCAAACTTTCCCTCTTTTTTCATTAGAGGCAACACAGCTTGAATATTATCACTCTCATCAACTACTAAAAGGTAGTTGCTCTCTACACCCAATAGCTCCTCTAAAAAGAGCTTATATTTAATAGAGTAGTAGAGTAGCGTCTCTTCAAATTGAAGTAAAAACTCCTCATACTTCTCATAGTCTCTCTCTTGCAAACTTCTAACTATCATAAATGTTGCTCCACTCTTCAAAATTTAAAAGACTCCAAATAAAGAGTCTCCTGTTCTTTTCTCCATTTAAATGCTCATAAATAAGCTTTTGAACAGCCTCTCTATCCATATATTTATAGATATTGGCATTGTCATTTAAAAGCTTGTTTTTTACAAACTCAATACTATCTCCTTTAAACCAACTATTATCAGGAGAGCTAAAGCCCTGCTTGACGGCTCTATGTATATCTTTAGGAATATACCTACTCATAGCCTTTCGCAACAAAGTTTTCCCATCATTTGTCTTTTGCATTTTTGAGATTTCATTTTCGTCCATTTTTATAACCTCTTTTAGGTTTTGAAGTTTCATATTTACAGGTACTTTTTGGGCGAAATCTACTAAATCATTATCTAAAAATGGAACTCTTGTCTCTATTGAGTGAGCCATTGAGAGTTTGTCCTCTACTACAAGTAGTCCATGTAAAAAGGTTTTTGCTTCAAAATATAAGGAGTGATTAATGTACTCTTCTGGAGTCTGTAGAGAAGATGGAGTCTTAAAGACATTTGCAAAAATATCTCTTGTCCAGACATGCTTTACCTCATCTATTATAGGAGAAAAGACTCTTTTTATATCTCTATTATCAATTAACCTTTGCCAAAATAGATAGTACTTATCTATATATTCATCAAAGTCTTTGTTGTTTGTAGCTCTATAGTATCTCCAAGGATAACCTGCAAAGAGTTCATCTCCTCCTGCACCAGAGAGTACAACCTTTACAAACTTACTTGCTAGTTTAGCTGCATAGTAGTTTGGGTAGCTCTGTCCAACTCTTGGCTCTTCAAGGTGGTAGGAGAAATCTCTCATACAACGCTCCATATCTCCCGATTTTAAAACCATCTCATAGTGTTCGGTCTTAAACTTATAGGACATATACTCTGCTTTTGCTCTCTCATCAAAAGTAAGCTCCATTCCACTAACACTACTTAAATCAAATCCAACAGTAAAGGTTTGGAGGCAGTTTGAGTTATGAGGGTGAGAATATGACTCACACTGACCACTCAAACTCATACTTCTACTCGCAATAGCAGTAATCGAGCCACTATCCATTCCTCCACTTAAGTAGCTCCCTACAGGAACATCCGATACAAGTTGTCGTTTTACTGCTTGATTAAAGAGTCTATCTAGCTCTTCTATATATTCTCTCTCATCTTTTACTTTAAGTGGTTCTGAAAAATCAAAGTCCCAATACTGTTTTGGTGTAAGTTTTAAGTGTGGGTATGAGGAGAATAAATCTATTTCAATATAGCAACCAGCCTCTAAAATTTTAATATCTTTATGTAGCGTTCTATTTGTAAATATATTTTGAAATGTAAAATACTCTAAAAGAGCCTCTTTATCTATCTCATTTTTATACTCTTTATACTCCAAAATAGATTTAATCTCACTTGCAAATATAAGAGTGTGAGTGTGAGGTATGAGTGTGTAGTAGAGTGGTTTTATGCCATATCTATCTCTTACTAGATAAAATTTCTTTTTAAAATTATCATACAAAGAAAAAGCAAACATACCATTAAATCTTTTAATGCACTCTATTCCCCACTCAATATAGGCATAGATAATAACCTCTGTATCGGTATTGCTCTTAAAGATATGCCCCAACTCTTCAAGCTCTACTCGTAGCTCTTTAAAGTTATAAATCTCTCCATTATAGGCTATCCAGATATTTTTAGATAAATCACTCATTGGCTGATGACCAGCACGAGAGATATCTAAAATAGACAATCTTCTATGTCCCATATATAGGTCATAATCGTGAGAGTTTAATTCACTCTGTACTGAATCTGACTCAATAACAGGTAACATATCTTCTACATCTTTAAATCTATAATCTGTAAGATTATGGAAAAAAGAGACTCTATTTGTATGTCTAGCTCCTGTATGAAAAAAGAGATACCCAGCATCGTCTGGTCCACGATGGGCTATCTTGTCTGCCATAGGCTTCGCATAGTTAATATCTACCGATGGACTATTTAAGGAGACTGCTCCTACAATTCCACACATCTTATGCTAATGCCTCTTTTATATTGCTAATAATATACTCAAACTCCTCATCACTCATTCCTGCATAGAGAGGAAGAGCTATAGAGAGTCTATCTCCTGCATAAGAGTTTAAAAAATCTTCATCATTAAATGAGTTTTTATCTTTATAGTACCTAAGGGTATGAACAGCATGAGTTCCTTGACGCGTTGCAATATTTTTCTCTTCAAGTTTTTCCATAAATATATTGCGTTTAATATTAATTCTATCTATCTGCTCTTTAGTAAGATTAGATATATCTTCTCCATCAGTAAAGATACATACATAAGATTGATAACCATGTTTATAGTTTTTAGGAGTAAAAGGGGTTATTAGTTGGGAAATATCTTTTAGAGCAGTATCATATCTTGAAGCGACCTCTCGTCTTCCACTCATAATATACTCTTTTTTCTCCATTTGACACACGCCCAATGCCCCTTGCATATCGGTCATTCGGTAGTTATAGCCTCTCATTGTAAAGTCAGGGAGGAGTGAACCACCTCTCTCTTTATGTCGTTGCAAATCAGATTTACTTGCTCCATGGTCTTTTAGTTGAGATACTCTATTAGCAATTTCATCACTATTTGTAATTAGCATTCCACCCTCACCTGTACAGATAGATTTTCTAGGGTGAAATGAAAAACAACCTACATCTCCAAATGTACCACTATGTCTATTGCCTATCCAACCATCAAATCCACAAGCAGAGTCTTCTATGACTTTTAGATTATATTTCTCTGCTAACTCCATAATATATGGCATATTAGCACAGAGTCCAAAAAGGTTTACAGGCATAATAGCCTTTATGGAACTGTCATTTTTAATAATCTCTTCAAGCTTTGTCTCATCAATATTAAAAGTTCTTAAGTCAATATCACAAAAAACAACCTCTGCTCCTGTATACTCAACTGCATTAGCAGATGCAATATAGGTAAAAGAGGGAACAATCACCTTATCACCCCTACCAATACCCATTGCCTCTAGCCCCAGATGAAGTGCTGTAGTACAACTTGTTGTTGCGTGTGCATGTTTAGCCCCTGTAAAGTTGGCAAATATCTCTTGAAACTTTGCAACATTTGGTCCTTGTACTACCCAACCTGTCTCTAAAGGCTTTACAATTGCCTCTGCCTCTTCTTTTCCAAAGATAGTTTTAGTAATAGGTATATTCATCTCTTTAGCCTCTAATTCCATTTGCTTCTCGCCACTCAATTAGTTTTTGTAGCCCCTCTCTTAAAGAGTATTTATAGGTAAATCCTAGCTCCTCTTGAGCCTTCTTTTTTGAACCAATTCTATTTTGAACTAACTGTCTTGCATCATCTTTGCTATATGGAACATATTGAATTTCCAAATCAGACCCCTTTAGCTCTAACATAGTGTTACACAACTCTTTAATGGTAGTTTGAACCTCTGTACCTACATTGTAGTAACCCCACTTTACATCTGATTTTGCTGCTGCAATATTACACCTTGCTACATCTTCAACATAGATAAAGTCATAAGCTTGTGAACCATCACCATTAACTACAGGGGCTTCATTTCGGTCAATTTTATTTAGAACAATAGGCACAACACCACTATATACTGCATGTTGGTCTTGCCCAGGTCCATATACATTCATATATCGTAACCCAATCACCTCTAAACCATATCGGTCATTATATGCTGTACACATCGCCTCACCTGCTATTTTAGTTGCCCCATAGAAGTTTCTGTTGTTAAATGGGTGCTCCTCTGTCATAGGTACCTCTACGGCATCACCATAAACAGAAGCAGAAGATGAGTAGATAAGCTTTTTGACATTATGTTTAACACACGCCTCTAAGACATTAAATGTCCCTGCAATATTTACATCAAAAGCTGTTCTAGGGAAATCTTTACAGTGAAGTAGCCACATAGCAGCTAAATGAAAGACATAGTCTACCCCCTCCATCGCTTTATCTAAAATATCAACTTCACGTATATCTCCACCATAAGGGAAAATAGAACATCTCTCATCTTTTAATGACTCTTCAATATTTTCCATCTTTCCACGTGTAAAGTTATCGTAAATAATAACCTCTTTTACAGGCTCTTTAAGTAGCTCTTTAACTACAAATCCACCTATAAACCCAGCAGCTCCAATTACTAAAACTCTTGCATTTTCTAATCTATTTGACATCTTTTTATCCTCTATTTTTATCTATCTCATCAACAACATATTTAGCAAATGCAAAAGAGCAAGTAAATGCTGGACTTACTGCATTTAAAATATGTGTTGATGTTTCTGTATGCTCAACTACAAAATCTTGAATCAACTCATTTGTTCTAGTATTTAATAGTTGAGCCCGAATTCCAGGGGGAATAGCTTTAAAGTTACTCCCTATGGAAAAGACCATATCTCTTGCTTTTTGTATAAATACCTTCCTATTGTAGTTTTTAATCTCACTCAGTGCTAAATCTCTAAAGTTAAATGAGTTCAAAACAAATAGTTTAGAAGCATAGTATAAAATTTCTACAAATTCTGAAAAGACAAAGTTCTCTAACCCTTCATAGTTCTCTCTCCAAAATGCAGGAATTGCTGTTGGACCAATCTTAATATCTCCATCAACAGTAATAGTATAATGCACCCCTAAAAATGGGTTAGCTAAATTTGGAACAGGGTATATATTTGTCTTAATAGCACTCTTATCATCTAAATATTTCAAATATATACCCTTAAATGGAAGCATTGTATACTCTTTTGCCAATCCAAATTTTTTGGCTATTTTGTCTGCATAGAGTCCTGCTGAGTTAATTAAATAGTCATACTTTAGACTACTTTTTTCAAATGGAGTATTAAAATAGAACTCAACACCCTGCTTTTGTAAAACCTCTTTTAGAGCTAAACAGACCTCTTTAGGGTCTACACTAGCTGTAGATGGGGAGAAGAGAGCCTTTTTATATGTTTTAACATTTGAGTCAATCTTTTTTACTTCATCTTCATCAACTATTCTTGTCTTAACACCATTTACTTTAGCTCTTCTATGTAACTCATAAATCCCCTCTAACTCATTTTCATCTTTGGCAACAACCAATTTTTGAGTAGGGTTCACAAAAATATTATTATCTTTGCAAAACTCCTTCATTTTTCTGTTGCCCTCAACTGTAAACTTTGCTTTTAGACTCTCTGCACTATAGTAGAATCCAGAGTGCAAAACACCACTATTTCTTCCACTTGCATGTTTTGCTACATCTAACTCTTTCTCAACTATAGCAATCTTTAGCAGATTATCTCGTTTTAGAAGTTCATAGGCTATTGTTAAACCAATAATACCTGCTCCGACTATTAGATAGTCATACTTAATTTTACTCATGAACTCCTAATCCCTCTAAAAATAATTGCATTTAAAAATTTACAAAAATAGACTATATCTGTAAATATCCCACTTTTACTATATTTTTCAAGATAACGCCTCTCAGATTCTATAAGTTCATCAAAGCAGTCTGGCTTATCTATATAGTATGGAGGAATCAAACCTGGTTTATACTTGTTTCTCTCTTTAACAAAATCTTTTGGATAGGTACTCAACATTACATCACTTAAAGGTCTTACTCCTATTAGTTTTAAATCACCTTTTATAAAGTTAATCAACATAGGCAACTCATCTAACCAGTATTTTCTTAGAAACATTCCCCATTTTGTAATTCTAAAATCATTTCTAATTGTGCCATCTTCATTTAATCCATTTCTCTCTATAACAAAATCTTGTATATATTCAGAATAGGGTTGCATAGTTCTTAACTTATAAACAAATATTCTTTTACCATCTTTACCTGTACGAGGTAACTTTATTAGCATTGAGTATCTTTTGTCACTTATTAAGTGTATAGTTTTTATCTTATATATATCTACAATAATCTTTTTAGTAAGCTCTACAATCGATTTAATTTTAAATCCATGATATACAAAATAGCCATAGTAGATAGATTTATTATCCAAATGTATTTTTAATTTAACTTCATCTCCAATATTTAATCCAGCATTGATCTCTTCTAATAACTCTCCTATATTTGAAGAGTTACAATATATTATTGATGCCATCCCTTTTTTCCCTTTTTTTATTGCTTATATAATTTATTAAATAAAAACCATTATTAAAAAGAGGAGTATCAATAAAGCTTTATAAACCCTCTTTATTGGTAATGATTCTATAAAGCTATTTCCTTAATATTACTTTATTCTTTTATAATAAAAGAGCTATCAATATCCTATTTAAAGATGTCCTTTTCACTCTTTCTTCCTTATTTTTTATATTTTGAACTTATCTCTGTTCAGCAGAATTATTACATTATTTATATTGTTTTTACATTATTTTTTGTTTTTTTTTATTAAAAACTAACATTTTTAAACCAAATTTAGTATATTGCTGTTTTTTTTAAATAAAATATTATTAATAATGAGGAGAGATAGATAAAAAATAGAAGGAGTTTAAAACAAGAGTAGCAAAGAGCTACTCTTTTTGAGTTTAGATTATAAAGATTTAAACAACTCTAACGAGTCCAGCTGTTCCCAAGGGTAATCACTCTGCCCTACCTGTCCACGTGCTGCTACATCAGCGTACAAGAAGGTCTCTTTTGATGGTCTATCTAAAGAGAACTTTTGAGTAATCCAATTTGGTGTAAGTGGGAAGTTCTCCATTACAAAAGTAGAGAGTTTGTCGTCATCTAAACCATCAACTACTGTTCCATAGGTATCAACAGCCACAGAGACTGGTTGTGCTACTCCAATAGCATAAGAGATTTGAACTACACACTTCTTAGCCAGCCCACTAGCTACAATATGCTTAGCAATATATCTAGCAGCGTAGAGTCCTGAACGGTCAACCTTTGTATAGTCTTTTGAACTTTGAGCTCCACCACCAATAGGAGCATACCCTCCAAAGCTATCGACAATAAGCTTACGACCTGTTAGTCCTGAGTCATGTAAAGAGGAGTGAGAGACATACTTGCCTGTAGGGTTGATATGAATAATACATTCATCTTTATTATATAGTTCACTTGGCAATCCTGCATCATCTATAAGAGTCTGTATAAGCTCTCTAACCTCTTCAATACTCATAGTCGCTACACAAGGAGCAGAGACAACTATGGTATGAATCTTTTGAGGATTACAGCTCTCAAAGTTGGCTTTAGAGCCATAGTCCATAGTAACTTGTGTCTTAATATCAACACCCAACTGATGAGGATTAGCCTTAGCATAGGCATAAACTCTCTCCATAAGCATTCGTGCATAGGTAATGGCACTTGGCATATAGTTTTTGGTCTCACAATCTGCATACCCAAACATAATACCTTGATCACCTGCACCTATCTCGCCATCTTCTTGGTCAACACCTTGGTTAATATCTGGAGATTGTTCATTTAGAAGTACTTGAACCTCTACCTCATCTGGCTTTAGACACTCTGCATTTGTAAAGTGTGGATTTCCATCATAACCAATATTTGCTAGTGTCTCTTTTACTAAAGTAGTATAATCTTGATGTGTCAACTTAACCTTAGATGTCACCTCTCCACCAATAACCACATGCTTTCCTGCTACAAATACCTCTGAGGCTACACGCGACTTAGAATCTCCCATAATCAATCTGTCAACAATACTATCTGCAATAATATCGGCACACTTATCTGGGTGTCCTGGACTTACAACTTCACTTGTAAATAGATACATATATTTCTCTCTTTTTTATTTTTTTAAATCCATAAATTATCAATAAGTCTAGTAGTACCAACTCTAGCAGCTACTAAAATAATGGTATTACCTAACTCAACTCTATCTATCTGCTCAAACTCTCTATTTACCAAAGCTACATACTCAACCTCTACTTCACTTAATACCTTTTTCATCTCTTCTATAATGGTTGAACTACTAAACTCTTTTTGCATTACTAGCTCTGTAGCACGTTTAAGAGAACGTGAGAGACTCAAAGCTCTAACTCTCTCCTCTTTAGAGAGATATATATTTCGACTACTTAGAGCTAAACCATCTTTGTCTCTTACAATATCACAAGGGACTATGTTGACATTTATAAAGTAGTTCTTAACCATTTGAGTAATAAGTACTAGTTGTTGGGCATCTTTTTTACCAAAATAGGCATTAAAATTTGAAGGCTTATTATAGGCAATTAGATTTAAAAGCTTCATAACAATTTGCAACATTCCATCAAAATGCCCTGCTCTTTTTGTACCCTCTAAGATAAAACCTCTAATGGCAGGAGCTGTAATTTTTAGCTCATCTTTTCCATACATCGTATCAATAGTTGGCATAAAGAGAACATCTACCCCTGCTAACTCACAAATCTTTGCGTCAGCCTCTTCTTTTCGTGGGTAGGCTTCTAAATCTTCACCCTCTAAAAACTGTGTAGGATTTACAAAAATAGAGACAACTACAGAGTCATTTTCATCTCTAGCTCTCCTAATAAGACTCAAATGCCCCTCATGTAGTGCCCCCATTGTAGGAACAAATCCTACACTACCTTTAAGGGTTGATGTTGCCTCTAAAAGCTCATCAATACTATTTGCAATAACCATTCTACTTTATTCCAAAAGGGTTAAGTCCACCCATAATACCCATAGCTTGAGCCTTTTTATTATCTTCTACCATTTTAAGAACATCATTAATAGCAGAGATTAGAAGAATCTGCATAGCACTTTTATCTTCTAAGAGTGAGTCATCAATAGTAATGTCAATAATCTCATTGGCTCCATTAGCTGTTACCTCAACCATGCCTCCACCTGCTTTAGCTGTCATGGTTATATTTTTAGATTGCTCCTCTATCTCTTTGGCTTTTGATTGTAAATCTTTTACCATCTCAGCCATTTTACTCATATCTATATCTCCAAACATTACTGTAGTCCTTTATAGGCTTGTGCAATAGTATTGTCATCATCTAAAATAACAATTTTAGGCTGAAACTTATCAGCCTCCTCTTGACTCATAGATGCATAGGCTATAATAATAATCTTATCACCAACATGCACTTTTCTAGCAGCTGCTCCATTAAGACAAATCTCTCTTTTGCCAGGCTCTCCTGCAATAATATAGGTAGAGAAACGCTCTCCATTGTTAATATTGACAATATCTACCTTCTGCCCTACTCGCATATTGGCACTATCTAATAGCTCTTGGTCAATAGTTATAGAGCCTACATAGTTGAGATTAGCTTCGGTTACTGTTGCTCTGTGAAGTTTACTATAGAGCATGGTAATGTTCATTACAGTTTTCTCCGATTTATAATTTTTGTTTTGAGGTATTATAGCAGATTAATATTAGGTATGTGTAGAGACAAGGCAAAGCCTTGTGTAAATTCTCTTTTGACTAACGAGCCATTTGAGATACAGGTACAGGCTCAGCCCACATCTGTTCAGGAATTACATACTCCTCAACAACCTTTCCACCAATAATATGCTCATCAATAATTCTATCAATCTTCTCTTTTGTTAAGCCTACATACATAGTATGACCTGGTTCTACTAAGATTACAGGACCTTGTTGACAACGCCCAAGACATGAAGTTTGAATTGGTTGAACATTTCCAATAATACCTTTTTGCATTAATCTTTGCGAAAGGTGTTGCATAAGCTGTTGAGACTCTGGGTTGTTTTGACTTACACAGCTTGGCTTTGGCATTCCTGGAGGTGCAGACTGCTGACACTTAAAAATGTAAAATGCTGGTTGTGGTACTCCCATCATAGTAAAATCCTTCTATATTTAATTTTTTAATTAGGAGTATTTTACTCTTATTTAAAATATAGATAACTTAAAGTCAACTCTAATAAGTTGACACTTAAGTATATAATTGCAAAAAAGTAACATTGACTCTATTTTTATCTATTATCTCTTTAAAATACCATAGGCACTACCATTACCTAAAATAATTACATCATATAGACTATTAGTTGGTGCAAATACAGCATTACCTGCTTGATGAGAGTGAGAGTTTCCAGTAATTTGAGGAATAAACTCACTCCAAGTTTTACCACCATCTGTAGACTCTATTACTGTTGATGTACTAGTAATTGAAGCTAAAATTCTATCACTATTTTTAGGGTCTATTCCCAACAGAGTTAACATATGGTTACCATCTGCAACACCCTCTTTTCCATCTATATTTAACCCACTACCTCTTGTTATAATAGTTGTATTTGATTTAGATGCAAGATTTACTTTTTTCATAGCAAAAGGCTCTGTGCCATATACTAGTTTAGAGTACTTTGTAGCATAATCTCGTGCAACTTTTGCACTATCGTCACTATCAAGTTTTTCAATATTGGCAGTAACTAACATTGCATTTCCATCTCTATCAAATAGACCACTAAATATATACTCATCTTTATCTAAACCAAATGTATAATCATTATAGTTATCAGGAAGGTTATTGAGTGGCATTTTTATTATACCTAACTCTGCATTGATAGCATAAACATACTCTCCATCACAATATACATCTTTAAATGAACGACTAATTCCTGGTGTACTTGTAAATTGGATACCATTTCCTGGTTTTCTAGCATCTGTTATCTTTTTAACTTCGCGTAAACTATCATCAGTTAAGTGTTTAATAACAACAATAACATTAATCCCACCATATTGATAACCTGCAACAACAAGTGTATCACTCTTATCATCATAATATCTTCTAACCCTTATGCTCTCTTCTAAATACATAAAGATTTTCATATCATCTAATTTTTCAAACTCTAAATTCTCTTTATTGAATCTATAGATACCCGAAAGGTCTTGTGCATAAAAAGTATCTTTTATCCATTGTGTCCAATAAACATCGCCAAGTAGTCCCCTTAAACCAGCTGTATAGTGCCAACTCTCTCCTGCATCTTCAGAGAAGAATGCTGCTGAATCCATATAGGTATGCATAATCTCTTTTGGATTGTTAGGGTTAATAGCTATATCTGTTGAGACCATATTATCCATACCTCTATTTTTAATACTAGACCACCAAAAAGAGACAGCATCATCTGTAGGAGAGATGTTGATTTTGTGGCTATTGCTATGGTATCCATCTTCATAGATAGATATATCTCCATAGTACCATTTTACTCTTCCATCATATTTAGACCCAGTGTTTGAAACATTACTGGTATATGAGTTAAAAGTTTTTCCATTATCTGACGAGACTTTAATCTCTATTGTATTAGCCACATATATTTTCCCACCATAAGAGTATGCAGTATTGAGTCCAGAAAAAGATGGGAAATAAGAGGTACCAAAACTCATCTTACCAACTTGATAACTATCTGTAAAAGAGGTATAAGAGCCATTATCGGCCTCTGACCAATGCTCAGTATTTCTCTGTCCTAATATAAAACCTTTTGAATATGTTTTACCATCTACATTAGCTACCTCTGTAACTCGCTCAAATTTATCACTGTTATCTGTTACATTAAGTCTATAGACTACATCTTGCATAATAAGATATAGATATGTTTTTCCATTAGTGGTATCTATATGCTTTAAAATTATACCTGAGGCTCTTGTAAATCGGTTGCCCTTTGAAGAGTAGAATCTTGCTAAATTTAACCCTTTATAGACTCTTTTAAAGTTATATTTTCCATTGCTTATATCACCCTTTGTATGCACATAAACACCTGCTGTATTATTAGTATCATCATTATCTCCATGAGCTAAAACATAAAGCTTATCATCAATTGCTACACCATAATCTAGTGGATAGACACCATCTTTGTGTTCAAAAATAGAGTCTGTAATATTTTTCCAACTATCATCACTTTTAGGATCACCTTCACTTACAAAAAGTCCTCCTTTTCCTACAACAAAGAGTTTACCTTGAAGGTTAACTATATCTCCATAATAGTATTTTCCAGATTCACCTGTTGGATTGTTTTTACCCAAAAGAATAAAGTCATACTCCTTTCCTTGTCTAAATGTTTTAATATCTTGCGGGATATCTGTAATATCAACCCAAGCACCAAGTTTATTAAAAGGTGTACTTGTTGTCTCCAATTTGTATCCTGATGCAAAATATGCAATAACCCTATCTCCCTCTTGCCTTACTGTAATTTTATTTGTTTTTAAATATCCACCACCAATATGTTTAGAGTGCCATGTTTTACCTCTGTCGGTACTAAAAGATAAAACACCATAAGTAGCTACACCAAAAAGCCAATCTGGATTTTTAGGGTGTTCAACAATTGCAAAAAGTCTAGGAAGTGTATATTTTTCTGCACTACTACCTATATCTTTAGCATGAACATATGAAGTTAACTGTTGAAAAGTTTTTCCCCCATCATGTGAGATACTCATCGCACCCATATCTCCATTTTCTATAACGGTTTTACCATCACTATGGTGAAAGAGTAGATGGTGTGAACCACCAGAACCTATACCTAAAATTTTGATTTTTTTGCTAACATTATTCTCATTTGTAACATGCATAAGATTCTCTAGCTCTTCTACTACTTTTACTACTCTTTTTTCTGTTGCACTATTTCCTGAGCTATCTTTTGTACTATATGTAATTGTATATTCTCCAACTTTTGTTGTATCTACACTTCCACTTATATCTACTTTTACATCACCATCTACATTATCTGTAGCTTTTGCTCCTAGCTCTTTATATGTAGAGTTTATAGACACCGTTACTATTTCGTCTCCGTTTAGTGTTATTACTGGTGGTATAGTATCTACGACTTTTACTACTCTTTTTGCTATTGCACTATTTCCTGAGCTATCTTTCGCACTATATGTAATTGTATATTCTCCAACTTTTGTTGTATCTACATTTCCACTTATTGTTACATTTACATCACCATCTACATTGTCTGTAGCTTTTGCTCCTGGCTCTGTGTATTTTGTGTTTACCTCTAATGTCTCTGTTGCATCTCCGTTTAGTGTTATTACTGGTGGTGTAGTATCTACTACTTTTACTACTCTTTTTGCTGTTGCACTATTTCCTGAGCTGTCTTTTGCACTATATGTAATTGTGTACTCTCCAACTTTTGT
>Ga0256832_1000881_pt1 | contig 20042 bp, 18 predicted proteins | sample 134614metaG_FD_190534 | JGI IMG/M metagenome (GOLD analysis project Ga0256832, IMG submission 190534) | Hydrothermal vent microbial communities from Lau Basin, Pacific Ocean - 134-614 | ecosystem: Environmental > Aquatic > Marine > Hydrothermal vents | place: Pacific Ocean: Lau Basin | collected...
CCCTGATTTTCCGAGTATCCGAAGGTCACTGCAGTTCGGGCTCCTCATCCCTCACCACTCGTCCCTCGGCCCTGTATTTATTTGGTAGTCGCGATTGGATTCGAACCAACGACCCCCACCATGTCAAAGCGGCGAGAGGTCGCTCGCAACTAATTGATTTCTATGCGTTATAAACGATCTGTTAGCAGTTGCAAAACCGCTCAAATTCGCTGTTTTCGATCCATATCAATCAACAGCTTAGCGGATCGTTTTGAACAGCTTCGCGGCGCATTCTAGCCGCCTGATCCATCTCCCGCAAGCCCTACTCACTCCCACCAAATCCTGCTCTTGTAGTCTACCCAACGACGTCTTGCCGAAATTTCTCGAAAAAGTTCATATTCTATTATTTATTGCACTGTTTGTTGCTATACGATTTGTTAGCGGTTAATTCACACAAAATCGAGCCGCTATTTTGGAGAGTGAGTCATGAGAGTCAAATTGGAAACGATTGAATCCATTACAGCTAATCCTCCGGCCAAGCGTCTCCCATCGCGGGGGAACGTAGCTGCATTGCATTTTCGCGGCACTGGCGGTAAGCGGGCACAGGCAATCGCTGAAGCTGCCGCACAGCGTATTGTCTGGATAAACGAGGAGCTGTTCGATCTGCGCGATAAGATCAGAACTACGCAAGAACGTGATCACGGTGCGCTATTGCTGTACCTGTACAACTGCGGCTCTGGCTGTCTCGGATGTCCGCATAGTCGATGGTTGATCTGGAAAAATCCGACCCAAATCAAGAACCGATATGGCCAGAAAGCCAGTGGCAAACACAACTGGAATGGATATGCCCTCAAACAGCCGCTCAAATCAATTCGAAAACATCAACACTCAGAAAAGCTGGTCAATCTGATCAGAAGAGCTCAGAATCTAATCAATGAGCGCCATCGTCTCGTGAAACACGTCTCGAATCTAGCAAAATCTCTCAGATTCCAGACAAAGTGAGTAGAGTTGTTCGTTTTTATGGACACATGAAAATTTGAGATGACATGTTTAGAAATTGGCAATACAAGCAAATCATATTCGCAGGGGGTTCCGACGTCAAATAGTCTACCCGACAGTTGCATAAATTCTGCCCCGTTTTTCACGGAAACAGCCTATATGCAGTATGCAGCGTGAAACACATGTTCCGTAGTGGTATCTGGACTTCACCGGAAGTGAAGTCCAGAAAATAGCAAAAACGGGGGCGATGAAATGGCGTGCAGGCATGAAAAAAACGGTCTCGAAGTTGGTAAGATTGGAGTCGCCAAAACAACCAGTCAAACCAACGGAGACCGTTTGCATGAAGTGTAGTAGTTCAGACTTGACCTGACAGTTACCGGAATTTCCGGGGGTGACTGTCAGGTCAAGTCTGAACTACTACACATTAGCCCCTTAGGCGCTTTTCGACGTGACGTAGAACTGCCCACGCCTCAGGTTCTGGGCGCATAAGATAACCTGCCACAACCTCTGAGACTGTCGCACCTTGATCAGGATCAATCCCTACAGCAGCACACCAACTGAGAGTCCCTGACTCGCAATTGCCAACAGCATAACTATCATCAAGGCTTACGGCCTCATCACCCCATCGCTCAGCCAACCGATGAGCCTTCTGTATTCGTCTTTTTTGTGCGCGTGCCTCGCGGATTTCAGGATCTTCACCTTGCCTGCGAACTTTACGAATGACACCCTTGACGGCCTTGTCAAGAGTCTCTCCGTGGTAGGAGACATCTGCCAAGAAAGCGATATAGCCACGTTTGACATGAACAGAATAACCACGTCCTTGTTCAACCCAAACAGCAGCATAGACACGCACGTCCTCGATTGGGCTGGTCACGCCTCGCGCGTCAAGCGTAAGCAAACCGTCAACAAGCGACAAACCGGGACGAAAAACTGTCTGATACCAATCCCGGGACACGGTGATGCGTTTTGTTACACCAGTGGCCTTCCAACCCTTGAACGCACCACGATAGACATCCCAGTTAGCCCATGTCTCACATTCGTACCCGACTTTCGTTGGATCATCAGTCAAAACTACACTCTGGTTATAGCCACCAGGCGCCTCTTCCCCTCGAATTGGATCGACTTCCTCCAGTGCCTTTATTGTTCGAGCCTCGCTCCAGCTCTGGACACGGTGCCTTGCTGGAATTTTACTGATAGGAAAGATTCGTCTGTGGGAGTTCTGCGGACCGCTGACCTTTTTGTGTTCATCCCGGATACGACGGGCATCACGGATTGCTTCAGCCGCCTTCAGAACTTCATTCACGGTTTTGTTGATGGAGGTTACAGGGCTAGTACGTTTACGCCCTTTGATTGCCTTGATCGCTTCGACCTGCGATACCTTCGTTGTCAGCATCCCACCTGGTTTCGACCATTGAACAGCCAAATTGAAAAGTCGCGCACCTAATCGTTCGCGATAAATCTTGCCAGGGTTATGCTGAAGGGTAATAAGGGTGGTGGTTATGATATGTGTGTCTAAGTCGTACATTATTGTGGGGCTCCTACGAAGGTTGTTGATTCAGCGGATACCGCATTCAGCAGCATCCGAAACGTATAGGAACCGCGATGACACAAATCAGAAACCAAACGGCTAAATTGAACGACTAATTTCATTTTTTTGTGACCCGGATCACAATATTATCCATACAATTATTATTATTTCGTATAGAGAAGGAGAACCTAGATTACTTTTCACCCCAACAGATGAAACGTGTCGCACACGTTCCAATTGCAGGTGGGCTGCTCGGGCCGTCGACTCAGGCACCAGCGACACGTTGCAGCGATTCTCGACAGCAGCGGACCGATTTGCTGCGGAGCTTACCGTGAGACGCGATTTACGTACTATTCATAATCCAAAATTTCAGATTGTAACCTCCAGTACCTATACGGTAGGCGGGGACATTTTGACGTCACCGCCTCGCTGTATTTATGCGTCACGACGGTAACGTCGGTCTCGGTTGGATGCAGTGCAGTACAAGGCTGAATGATGGCTGGGGAGTTATCAATGGGGAACCGCACACAGCTCCCACGGAAAGACTGGGTTGAGTGAGGCTGGCAGCGCCTATATTGGATTAACCTCCTTGGGTGCGGAGACCGCCACTCAGTGGGCCGGACCCGGTGCGGGCGGCGTTATCGCCGTGAACCGGTCAGCGCAGGTGGATACACCAGCCTGCGCCCGCTATGCGACCGAAGCGACCGACCGACGGGCAGACGCATCAGCGGCAGCAGTCCGGGTGCCGGTATTATCACTTGATATCCGGCCTGAGGGTGACTGTTGCCGCTTCACTCCCTCACTCCCTCCCTCGGGGCAGAATTTTCAACCATCAGAAGAGATGGTTGGCTCAAAATGTGATCATTGCACTGCACTTTTTTTGCTGGCCTCGATCTGGGCAAAGAGCCGGCTCTGAACGAGACGACGACTCTCAAATTCCGCCACCTTCTGGAGGCCCACGATCTGGGCAAGAAGCTATTTCATCTGATTGATGAATGCCTCGAAGCAAACGGGCTGAAGGTGAGCCAGGGCACCATTGTCGAGGCCACCATCGTCAGTGCGCCGAGTTCGATCAAAAACCGGGACAAGAAATGGGAATCGGAGATGCACTCGACGAAAAAGGGCACCCGGTAATACTTCGACATGAAGGCTCACATTGGAGTGGACAGCAAGACGACGTTGATTCTCTCGTTGGCCGCCACGGTGCCCAATATCCATGAAAGTCAGATGTTGTCCGACTTGTTGCACGGGGAAGAAATCCGTATCTGAGACGATTTGGCCTCTTGCGGGCAGACGAAAACCCTTCGCAGATGTGCGCCCAAGGTCAGTAATTTCACCAATCCCAGAAGCATCCGCAACACAACCGGCCATTGAGTGATGCGGAAAAGCAGAAGAACCGGACGAAATCCAAGGTTCGCGCCAAGATTGAGCATCCCTTTCTCATCATAAAGCGCATCCCGCCGCGCGGTGGGAATGCCTTTGCCCACCCGATCCAAGAAACGAAGCACCAGCACCCTGCTCCAACTCAAGGTGAAGTGTCAAAACCGAACCCTTTTGTCCGTAATTCACCGATTCGAGATGTCCGGTTATCAACGATTTCATCCATGGCTGATCAGGCCGTGAGGGTCGGTTACTTGTCTCCTTCGGATTCAGGTGGGTTGACAGGTTCGGTGACGAGCCCGGCCTTGCGCTTCTCCTTGAGCCGGAAGCTCTCGCCCTTGATGTTGAGGGTGGAGGCATGGTGCAGCAGCCGGTCCAGAATGGCCGTGGCCACCACCTGGTCGGCGAAGATCTCGCCCCAGTCGACGAACCCCTTGTTGGAGGTAAGGACCATCGAGGCTTTCTCGAAGCGCCGGGCTACCAGCCGAAAGAAGAGACTGGCCTCCTGCCGGTTGAGCGGCAGGTAGCCGATCTCGTCGATGATCAGCACCTTGGGGTAGGTGAGCTGCTGCAGCTGTTTCTCCAGCCGGTTCTCCTGGCCGGCCCGCTTGAGCCGGGTCATGAGTTCCTCCAGCGTCAGGAACAGCACCCGGTGGCCGGCCTCGGCGGCCATCACCCCCAGGGCAATGGCCAGATGGGTCTTGCCCACGCCCGGCGGCCCCAGCAGGATGACGTTCTCGGCCCGCTCCACGAAGGCCAGGCCGGCCAGTTCCCGGATCACCTTGCGGTCGAGGGAGGGCTGGAAGCCGAAGTCGAACTGCTCCAGCGTCTTGAGCCAGGGCAGCCGGGCCTGCCGGAGGCGGCTCTCCAGGCCCTTCTGGTGCCGGCCGGCCCACTCGGTGGCCAGGTCCTCGGTGAGGAAGACCCGGTAGTCCAGGTCCCGCTTGGCTGCCTGCTCGCACAGAGCGTCCAGGTTCCCCGGCAGGTGCTCCATCTTGAGCTTGCTCATGAGGTGCATCAGTTCCATGACGCCACCTCCTCGTAGCACTCGAGGCTACGGTTCTCGACCTTGAACTCCTGCCACAGCCGGGCATGGTGCTCCGGCACCACCTGCCAGCCCGCTTCTCTCGGGTGCAGCCGGTGCTCGGCGACCAGCGCCCCTTCAGCATCGAACACCTTGAGGGTACCGTCGAGGGCGATCCGGACGACCACCGTCTCGCCGCACAGATGTGCCGGCACGCTGTAGCGGTTGCCGCGCACGTCGATGAAGGCATCCAGCGCCACCCGGCGGCTCTCCCGATAGCTGGTATCGAACCGTACCGGCGGCAAGGCGGACAGGTGTGATCGCTCTTCCTCGAAGCGCTCCCTGACCACCACCTTGTGGCTGCCATGCACCCGGACATCGGCCACCTCCACCAGCCACAGCTCCAGCAGCCGGTTGATGTGGTTCAGTCTCTCGAAGGCCCGGTAGCGCTGGAAGAAGTTCTCCTTCACGTACCTCACCATGATCTCGTCCTTGCCCTTGGTCTGCGGCTGGTGCGGTCGACACGCCTTCGGCGCGAATCCGCAGTGCGAGGCCAGCTCCAAAAGCCCGGATTGAACCGCACCTGGCCATCCAGCCCGTGCGAGAGCACCGCGGCCTTCTGGTTGTCCACCCAGACCTCCGCGGGCACACCACCGAAGTGCTCGAAGGCCCGAATCAGGCTCTCGTAGGTGTGCTCGGCATCCTCGCAGAACGCGGCCCACACATGGAAGCGCCGCGAATAGCCCAGGGTGTTGACGGCAAAATGCACCCGCATCGGCTCGCCGCCGACCACCATCTCGATCTGCCCCCAGTCGCTCTGCAGCTGCCGTCCCGGTGGCGTCTCGAAACGCACCGTGCCCCTGGCCTTCCTCACCGTCCGCTTGGGCCGGGTGTAGTCCCGCAGAATGCTAATCCCGCCAGCATAGCCGCGGGCCCTGATCTCGGCCAGAGTCACCGTGGCGTTCCAGACTCCTTCTGCAAGGAGCTGATCCACTTGCGCCTTGTAGGCGTCTAGCTTGATCGGGAGGACATCTCAAATCGGTGTTTTGCGGACATTTACCATCGGCGGTGACACTCCTCGGTTGTAGTAGTGAGTCAGAAAGCGAAGGATGTCGGACTCCGCTTGCTGAAAATTCCGGTAGCCCTTCTCTGGGAGCCACTCTGATTTCAGTCTGCCGGAATACTCGGCTGATAAAGTGGCATCCCTGGTCGGAATGAAACATCACCCCGCTGGGTCGACCACGGGCCTCGTTGGCGAGCGCCAGCGCCTGCTGGTTCAATTCCGAGTCCGGGCTGCGGGAGATGGTCCACCCCACGAAGCGATCTCGTCTCCCTGGAGAACAACCCTTTCTCTCACTGTGTTTCCCGCTGCGTACGTCGCGCTTTCCTGTGCATCGTCGATGCCCTGTCTGGTCAGAATTTCGAGCACCGGCGCTAGTGGATTCTGGACAGGATCACCCTTTTGTTTGAGATCTTTGCCATCGACGTGGCGGCCTACGCCATTACGAGCAATCATTATCATCTGGTGGTGCGCCGCTATCTTTCCCGAAGCAATACATTGAGCAGCAGAAAAACCCTCACTAATTGCTCCGGCAGGCGATGGCGCTTATATACCCTCCCTAAAGGATGTGGTTTTATGCGCCGTCTGATAACGTATACTTGCCGTTTAAAACTCGATTTTCAATAGCTCTCTGACAGCCGTTCTGATTTTCCGGGCATTCGCAGGATCGTGGAAACAAAAATCCCCCTCTTCGGTTCTGTCAATCTTGACGAGCTTGATTCGACCTTTCCAGTCGGGATTGTTGATGGTTTCGAGCAGGTTTTTCCATCGCTTTTCCGCGCCGGGCAAACTGCGCTCGGCTTTAGGGCCCTTCTTGACAACCCCGCGGGTATAAACAATAACTTTTGTCTTGGTTTGATCCTTGATGGAATCGAGAAACTGAACCAACCGGGCGTTCCAGTTTACCGGTACCGTCTGCGGATAGAAAGCCGATGCATGAATAATGACTAAATCTGGATGGATCTTGATGACCTCTTCGTCATCATACCAGTTACGATCGATTAAGACCGTAATGATATTCATGCGATCCAGCCCTGCGATGATCTGTTTGATATCGTCATGATTGCCGTAGCGTCCGCCTTTTGCTGCTGTCGCCTTACAATAGATCATGTTGGGCTCAATGGAGTCCATGAGCACTACCGTATTGTATCGGTTCATGACCTTGTCGTAACATGCCTGCCAACGCCGGTACTGACTTTCTTCGGGTTGCCAGGACGTGACTATTGTCGCAATCTTGTCGGCAACATCCTTGTTCAGCTCGAGGTTATGCTCGATGCAGCCTTTGATGTCTGCTTTGTATTCGTCAGGATTTTTGATCGACGCGCTTGCTTTCAGCGTGACGCAGTTTTCGAGTTTTTTGCTTGCCAAAGGAGATAGCACGTCGATTTGTGCTTGGCGAAGCGCAGCAAAAAGATCGCAGCCACATTCTTCCTGTACTTTCTTCGGGCCGCACATCGCGTCGGCGATGTTTACCGTGATGATTTTGGGCGGCGTTGAGTTGCATCCGACCAGAATGGCGGCAAGCGCAATGATGGCAAGGTAACGGCAGACTGACATAGACAATCCCTCCCTGAATCCTGTGAATGGTGTGCGGATCTGCCTTTACCTCAATTCTAGCAGGTCTTATTCGATCTGCTAGATCGTAAAGGGCGCTGACAGCGAAGCGGAATCTTGACCTTGATGCTGTATTTCTCGGTGCACAAGTTGACCGATCCCGGGGCGAGGACGAAGGTCATCATCTGTACTAGTTCAGACCCGATCTGACACTTCACGGTTGAAAAAGTGAGGGTTACCGGTTTTGATGGGGGTGCAACCCCAACCCATCAAAACACGAAGGAGGTAACCCTCATGTTGCATAGTAGCGAACGCATTATCAAACACAAGCTTGGCCTGCTGAATCTGGCAGAGGAGTTGGGAAATGTCTCCCGCGCCTGCAAGGTGATGGGGCTTTCCCGAGACACCTTCTACCGGTACCGGAATGCGGTCGAAGCAGGAGGCATTGAGGCCCCTGCTGGAGGCCGACCGCCGTCGCCCGAACCACAAGAACCGGGTAGCGCCGGAAATCGAGGAGGCGGTAGTAGCGTATGCCATTGATTTTCCGGCGCATGGACAGGTTCGTGCCAGCAATGAACTGCGCAAGCGGGGTGTTTTCATCTCGCCCACCGGAGTACGCAGCGTGTGGCTACGCCATGAGCTGGCCAATTCCCGGAGCCGACTCAAAGCCCTGGAGGCCAAAATGGCCGCCGAGGAGGGACTGGTTCTAACGGAAGCCTAGGTCCAGGCGCTGGAGAAAAAGAAACTCGACGAGGAGAACCACGGCGAAATCGAAACCGCCCATCCCGGCTATCTGGGCTCCCAGGATACCTTCTACGTGGGTACCCTCAAGGGGGCGGGCCGAATCTACCAGCAGACCTACGTGGACACCTACAGCAAGGTGGTCCATTGCAAGCTGTACACCACCAAGACGCCCATCACCGCTGCCGACCTCTTGAATGACCGTGTGCTCCCGTTCTACGAGGCTCAGGGGCTGCCGGTCCTGCGGATCCTTACGGACCGGGGGACGGAATACTGCGGGAAGCCGGAGACTCACGACTACGAGCTGTTCCTGGCGGTCAATGACATCAACCATACGAAGACCAAGGTTCGCCATCCCCAGACTAACGGGATCTGCGAACGCTTCCACAAGACCATTCTCCAGGAGTTCTATCAAGTGAGTTTCGGAAGAAACTCTATGATAGTCTGGAGTCGCTTCAGACTGACCTGGATGAATGGCTGGAGGACTACAATACGGAACGAACCCACCAGGGTAAGATGTGCTGTGGGCGTACACCCATGGAAACTCTGGAGGACGGCAAGAAAATCTGGCAGGAGAAGTTCGTAGGCTGAACTTGACCTGACAGTCACCCCCGGATAGTCCGGTAACTGTCAGATCAAGTCTGAACTACCACACCTATATGTATTTTTCCTTTATTCTTAATCTTCATAAGCTATACATAACGGCACAAATCAACCGCCGAGGAACGAGGTCGGCTGCATTTTTTGTTAGTTGATCACTCTTTCTGTGGCTCATAATCTTCAAGTTCCGGCTCTGTATAATCTTCTCCAAAAAGAGTTCTGATATCCAATGGCTCTTGTTCTCGGACAAAACTGATACCCCATTTTACATAGTTGATATCTTTAATTTTTCCTCGTCTATATAGATTTTTGGCAATAGCATTATCGCCAAATATCATTTTTTCTGAATATTGAATCTTCTCTTTTAACTCTTCTGTATGCTTAGCTTGTGCATTACATTGATTGCTTGAAGAAGCCTTATCAATAGTAACTGCAGGTTTAATAAATAGCGAATCACTATTTTTATACACCCCAAATATTGCTTCCATCAGCGCATTAGATATTGTTCTGTTTTGCATCTGTTGGTCATTATCACCAGCATCTTTTTCACCATATATCTGCCCAAACTCTTCTACATAATTTTGACACCAAGTCCTTGTTGTTTCGAGCTCATTAGTCACTGACTTCAATAATGGATGCTGATTTATCCTGTAATTTGATAGGTATTCCTTAAAACCTCTGAGATCTACGCCCATTAAGAGCCATAGCGACTTAAATATATCTAATCTATTGGAGGCATAATCAACATGCCAATGATTATGATGATTATCAGGCATAAAAGAGAAGTTCATAATATTGATAATACTAGAGAAATTAGCGATTAAATCATTCGTCACCAAAAAGTAAACACCTATATCTTTATTCTGTTTTTTCAGCCTGAATTCTCTTTCGTAATTATTGAGAATCCATTCGCAGTCAGTTTTTTTCTCAATTTTATGAGCAGGAGCCAAGGGGATTCTGTTTGATAAGAAAATTTCACATAATGTGTCCGGTGGTTGATATTGAAATTTTTCAGGATCATTGAGATAATTTATAAATTCGTCCGTACATTCAAATTCAAAACCAAATACCCCTTCTGCTTTAAGCGCCTGACGTATTGCATGTAGCGCTCGAAAATGAACAATCGGGGAACCATATATGATTTGTCTCGGGGCGGAAAGCAGTATTGACAGGTGGCCTGCATGAGTTCTTTGCCAATCAGCCAGCTCTGTTCTCTCTTCAGCTCTTATTCCCAAGGATTCTTCATCTTCAGTTCTTATAAAATGAGGAGTACCTTGAAGTCGCTCCTCTATTTTCTTATATTCATCTATCTCGTTTTCTGAATAAAAAGACACACCTTTTCCGCTTGCTGCACAATGTTTTCTCACTTCCTTCATCAATACATAAACTAATTCATCTAGAATGAGAGACCGAAAAACCATTGGTGGATGATGAATACTTAATGTAGAGTATTTGTTCTCCTGCAACTTTGTATAGCATATAACATGCGTCCTCGGCCTCCATGTACGAAACAAAAACTTTTTTCTTTTATTGGTATTGCTGAATTTTTTCAACCATTCTTTGCATTTCTTATCCTTTTTACAATCAACAATATAGTCTGAAATTTTCGCTACAGGCCATGATATAAGATCAGGGCCAAGTATAAAATCAAAATTAACGCCATGTCGATGAGTTATATGTGGTCGTTTCCGTCCTCCAAATACGAAGGATCCGGCTGTTATAAAAAAATACGGCAGTCTTTTTTTATTTAGTGCCAATTTGTCGCTTTTATGATTCCCCTCTTTGAATTTATACTCGTTGTTGTCCCAGTTCCATTTTAAGATTTCCTTCGATTTTTCTAACAATTGAAATGCAATAAAAATATGAATCTGAGACCCAAATGTTGCGCCATACAATTTTTCATCCGCATACCAATTTTTAATATCGAATCCTGGTTTATTATGAACCTGCTCTTTTGGTAATGAAAGGTTCACATAGAACTCTTTTTTTAAAACCGGGAATCTCGGGATGTATTTTTCGTAGAAGTCTGTAAAACTCAAGCTTTCTCCGATGTCTTTCCGCTGTTTTTTGTAAGAAAGGGTGTTTTTCCATCTGCCCCGAGTTATCAGAGGGCCATCTAAAAGCTCCCTGAAATATTCTCTGACCCCTTCATCAATTATTGCATCTCCCCAAGGACTTCTTTTTTCTTGAGGTTCTTTTCTCCACTGGCTCAAGATGCCGACGAGCTCTTCATCAATCAATGTTTCTGGCCCAACCGGTGTGGTAGCATGTTGCCCGCTCAATGCTTCATACAAGGCCACTGCAGTGTAACCGCTAATCTCTTCGTAGATATCGATAATTGCACTGGACAGAGCACTCATTAGGGTTCGCGCCATAAGATCGGTAAGATAGGCAAAGAGAATTCCCACCAAACCCATTGCTGCAGGAAAACCCATACCAACCCCGATAGCAAATTTCTCTTGTATTATCTCGCAGGGAAATCCTTCTACTATAATCGGCATCCATACCTTTTCAATCTTGACCTGTGATGCCTTCTCAAAAATATAAGCAAGGTGTTCAAGGTTTCTCTGCCATCTTTTCCAAATAATTATTCTTTTATCATTTTGATTTAAGGATGGCATGATTTGTCTGATGACTTTTGATTCCGCATATATACGCCGCAAAAAATCATCTTTTGTTCTACTGAAATGCCCTCTTGAATGAGCGAAAGAGACATTGTGGAGCTTATTAAAAACATCCGACGACAGGGAAAAATATAATTTTTCGGTTGGTCCGACTTCTCCAGAAGTGTATGGATAAATTGGTTTCTCTGGATCCCAAAACCTATCATGAGTTTTCCATATATCCTTGCGAGGTTTAATTAGCAAAGAACCACCCCAAACTGGTTCAAATAATGCTTTTCTTGTTTCGATATTCTTAACTATATAACTATTTTCATAGATGTTTTCCGCACGAGATACCAAGGTTCTTAAAAGTCCAACTCGCTCTTTTAGTCGTTCAAATTCCCTGAAATGTACTGTGTTAGGTTTTTTTGCGAGTGCTTTCTCCATTTTGGGATTGCGATATTTTGATGAGATGAGGAGTTTTGTGCACAGAATCCCACGTTCACTGTGATATCCATGGTAATTTTTCCGAGTTTCCTTGTTTAGATGACCTGGAATGGTTGTATATAACTTATCAAGCATTTTAACTATGTCTTCTTTGAAGACATCATGTAACACAAGAATAGCACTGTTAAGTTTTTTGGGCGAAAGGGTTGACCAATCAGATGTGTTTTCATAAATACCTACTGCGGGGTAATTATAGAAATGAACAGCCTCATCAAGTAGGAGCGCACCCTTGCGTCCATAACAAGACGGCCCGATTCTGAATAGTTGTGGTAGACCCCCCTTTTTTTCAAAAGGAATACTAACAAGACGAATTGAGCCCATACTCTTTATCCTTCATCAGTAAAGTCCGGTAATTCCGAATCATGCTGGAGATGGACAAGTGAAGTCGGTACTCGTACTTCCCATGGTCCACCGACAAGTTTTACTCCAATGTAATAGCGGACATATTCTTTGGTTTCACTATCGTAGGGTTCAGTTAAGGTGAGATGTTCTGAGTCCTGAACTTCGGCGATGATATAGCGTTTGCTTTCGATATAAATCTCGCGGTCAACATCGCTTTCTTCAAAATTCGTTCCTGTACCAACAACTTGAGAATTGCCATGCTCCACTAAAATCGTTCCCTCGGATTTTTCAATGTAGGCTCTCTGCTGTTGCTGAATCTCCTCTACAATGGAGACATACAGGGGATCGTCAATCATGGGCTTCTCATCGCCTGGCCAGATTTGTCCTGTCGAAACGTAATTTGAGATCGCATCATTAAAAGCCGGGCGCACCGGCACTGTGACTCGCGCGGCGCCTGCCTTGAGGAACTTTTCAAACAGCGGGTCGTCATCCTGGATGCCGGTGATTTTGTTAATCCAGGAAGGTCCACCATCCCAAGTGGCCTCCCTTTTGCCCCAGAAGTAGGGATAGAAAAGGTAGGTCATGAGGGGCCATTCAAAGGCATGTTCGAAGAACTGGATATACGCGCCTTCCGCTTCCGCCTCGGCAAATTCGATGCCCGGCCACTCATGATTCTGGGGATCGGTCTGCATGGCATTGAAGTCTTTGAAGTATTGACCGGTGAGCATGGAGAGTGACCATTTTTTAAGCTCGGTTTCAATGACCTCCTGATTCTGACTAGGATTTCTACCGGTGATGCTGACCCCTTCCTGAATAGCGGCAGCAGCAATCTTTTCCTCATAGTCGGCTTTTTGCTTATAATATGCCAGCATAATCGATTCATAAGTCTTGATTTGCCATTGTTTCAGCAGCTCTTCAGTTCGTTGACAGAACAAGTGAATGTTCATTACGTATCCAGAAGTTCCGATTATCTCAATTGATATTGGAATACCCGCTTGAGGAGATCCCGATTGGTCTCCTTCCTCTCCAATATAAATACCGCTATTAAGAAGATTTATACTTTGATAGATTGTACATCTAGGCGTATAGATACAACCCTCCACATTAATGCAATAGCGCAAATCCCCACAGTCTGAAATACTTGTTACAGTTAGATATACTGCTTGATAACCCTTAGGAATTGGTATTGTTTTGCTTTCATGTATAGTTGAAGTTGACGGGGCTTCACCTTCTGCCTCTTTAGAAAAAGCGTACCCTTTACTAATGAATCTTCTCGGTGGCTGCTCTACACCTGAGACCTGATAGGTGGCTATCCATCCTAAATAATTCTCTGGCATAATATCATCAGGACGCAAGAGCCTTTCCTTATTAGGATTTAGCTCATCTGGCACCATTGGCGGCATAGGTTCTTCCAAGTCCGTGATCGCGCCATGAGTTATCGCATAGAGATAAAACGCGGCCGGCTCAGGGATAACGAAATCGAAGAAAAGACGCTCGCCGTAACCGATTACTTGGGCCTCATATATCTTGTCAACCCAGCGATAGATGCCCACGGCATGATCGGGCTTTTCCTTGTTGTCTATGCCGTGGGTGTTGGTCTCCTCGATCTCCTCAATGGTCTTTTCCACTCGGACCTGGCGGACCTTCTCCTCCAAGCGGCTCAGGGTCTTCTCGGTAACGTCCCTGGCATAACTCACTGAGGTCTTTTTAGACTGTTCCTTGGCATGGGTGTAGGCATATCCCGCCTTGGCTTCGACATCGATTGTAGGACCATCGTACTTGACCGCGACGCCTGCCTCTGCCTTATGCTCTTCCTTTATGGTCTCGGAGGCCTCGCGTTTGAGTTCAAACCTGTCGGTACTCTGGAGGTCTTTTTCTGTGACGGTCTTACGCTCCTCTTCGTAAGTCACCTCCTCTTCCATGCGGCGAAGTCGCCGGTGGACCCGCTCCTTGTACTCTCCCCTAAGGACGTTCTCGATATGGGCGATCTCACCCGGCTCATAGCGTAAAAGGGTCAGCCGGACGGAGTTGTATTCGCCAATTCCTATAGGTTGAACAAGACCCTTAGTCTGTGGAACTCGAATCGGCTCCAGAATATCCTGTGGTCGGGGGAGAACCTCCACGCCCGGTAAGAACTCCATCCTGCTCATGCCGTGTCGAATAACCCTTTTACTCCTTGGCGGACTGAAGAGTTTTGCGCCAACCTTCGCAAGCTCCTCTTCAAGAGCATTTACCACATATGGTAGCTGGTCTCTGGTGAGATCAAGACCAAGCTCCTGTATCACCTGTCTAGTTGTATCACGGAGCCGATCAATCGATTCTTGTTTGAGCGTCCAGGGCTTCCATTGCTCTACAACGGCCATCATTTCCTTTTCAGCTGGCCGCTCTATCGATATTGGAAGTCGATAGGTGGCAAGCTTGAGCAATTCTTCCATTGCCGTTTGAAGTTTAGGTATTTTTACCTCTTCTGCCTTACCTCTTTCTGCCTCGAGCTTGACCATCGCCTCACGGACAGTATCCGTTGTGAGGTCAATCCCGAGTTCTTTGATGATCGCATGGGTGGAATCACTTAGTTTTTCGATATCATCCTTTTTCAATTTTAAGACTAGGGGATCCTTGGCAGGTAACTGCGGCGGCGAAACGTAATCGTCGGATCTCAAATGGGTAAGTTCTTCAATGGCTGTTTGAAGGGCGTTGCGTTTGTGACGCAGCTTTCTAAGCTTTTCCTCCCTTTCGGAGGCTTGTACAGAGGGGGGTTCGATTTCTTGTTCTTTAGCTGGAGGTAATGGGAAGATATCGGTGGGTAACACAACAGGTGCTTTCATTGCCTTATCAATACCGTAGGCCTGCATCAGGCTTGTATCAGCTTTGGCCAACCTCTCGATGATTCTGCATATACGCAAGGCATTTACCAAGCGGTCACGCTGACTGTGGGGATGGGAAGGAACAATGGTTAGAGCTATAATGCTGTCTTGAAGCCTATATATATCTGTCACAAAATCAGGGCTTTGCACGATGTCAATGATGTTATCTTTATCATATGCGTTCTTAATTTCCGACAGCAGGTCTTCATGTGAAATTGGTTTTTTTTTTCTAAATATCCACTCCTCCAATAAGCCTATAGATGATTTGTAAATAGTATCTTGAGAGGATCGAGGCACATGCGGGTTCGATAAGTCATGAATGTTCCGGATAAAAGTGGACCCATCAGTTTCAATAAACTCCTTGACCTTAGCTACCATAGCTTCCCTTGGGCCGGAACCTTCTGGCGGGTGTTCTTTGGCATTTAATAACGCCTTATGAAACTCTGATTTTTCTTCATCAACCGGTTTGTAACACAAAACCTTTCTATTCTCGACCGTGGTTTCATCCTGTCTTTGGAAGGGTCGCAAGGTAACAAACTTGAACATTTCACTACCTCGTTGCCTAACGAAGACGGCTTTATTTTGTGGTGTAGACACGTCGCTTACCTCCTCAACCTCGATAGTCTGCTCAATATCCTCCCTATCCACATTCCAGAGCAGCGAATCTTCCGTGCTCTTGATGAGCTTGGATCCCTTGAACACTTTGAAAAAGAGATCGGGCCTGCGGTCTAGGAATAGATCTTTGAAGTAGGATTCATCAAACTGGATATGAAACCCCCCTCCTTCACCTGTAATGGCACTACCAACCATGTCATCTATCAATAGATCTTTATCCCAGGTCTCTACTCTTAACCCCTTGATGCCTTGTTTTGTCTCGCTGCTAACCACTTTCCCTGTTATTTTAAAAACTTTCATGATATTTCCTCAATTTTTGTGGTGCCTGACGATAAAAATATGCGACGCAAAAAGTCTATGCTCTTACAATGACATAATCCCACTTTGATTCGGATAATTTAGGACGCGGCTCCCCTCCTCCTTTGTTCTGTGTGCTCCCTAGCGGCGTATTCAACCTAACATCGATTTTCCGGACTTTTTGTGATCTTGATCAAATTCGGACTCTTCATCAATTCACGTGGACCCGTAACGTCCTTGCTGTCACGTGATAGATTTCCAGACCTCCGAGGTGAAAGTAGATGGCGGTCTGGAACTGGCTCTTGTTGCGAAATCCCCTACCACACAGCTTGAGTAGTTGGATACGGCTGTTGGTACTCTCAGCCAGCCCATTGGAGGCCTTGAGGATAATGGCATTCAGAATCCCCCACAGGTGCGTCTTGACCATGCGGGCGTCCTTCTTCACCAGCTCAAGCCGACTGCGAATGGCCCAGTCGTACCAGCGTTTCCACCCCTTCTCGGCCCAGGTTCGATGCACATAATGCCAAAGACTCATGCCATGCTCCTTGATGGCCAAGGCCCGGACCGTCTTGAGATTGGCAGTCCGCAACGTGGCAAAGTCGCACCACTGTTTGCGACTCATGTTGGCGGGATTGGTCAGCCAGGCGTGCTTGCTGTCCTTGAGGAGGGTATTGCCTTCGCGAAGCAACGCCTTATGCTCCTAGCGTCGGACCTTGTCCACCGCCTCGCCCAACGCCTTGGCCACGTGAAACTTGTAGAAGGCAATCTTCTGCACGGCATCCGGGATGGAGGCCAAGGTGGCCTGGAGGTAAGCCGGCCACATGTCCATGGCAACGTTCTCAATTGCGCTCTTCTAGGCTTCATCCAGCCCCGTATAGAACGCCTCCAACGTCTCCTTCTTGCGATCTTCGCCCACGTGGATGACCTGGCCCGTTTCGCGGTCGGTCACCACCGTAACGTAGTCATGCCGCTTGCGGAAGGCTGTTTCGTCCACACACAGGTGGGCATGCCGTTCGTGTGTCTGTCGCCGTTCCAGTCCCCGTCGTACAGCCCGTTGCATGATCCCGTCGATGGCGTTCCAGCTCAATCCCAGCTGTCGGCTCACGGCGCTGGCCGGGGCCTCCTTCAGCCAGTCAATGACCAGGGCCTCGAACAGGGCTGTGTAACGGCTGCCCGGCTCGGCCCAGGGCACCGTGATGAGACTGACACCATGCTCGGGGCAGTTGATGCGGGGAACCTCCGCACTCAGAACGGTCCGGTATTGACAGGTGTCTAGATGACGCCATTGCCTCGTGCCACGCCAATGTGCGCCTTCATGCCGAAGTACCACTGGTTGCCCTTTTTCGTCGAGTGCATCTCCGGGTCCCGTTTTTTGTCCCGGTTCTTGGTCAAACTCTGCGCGCTGATGATGGTGGCATCCACAATGGTGCCTTTGCTCACCTTCAGGCCGTTCGCTTCAAGGTATTCACCAATCAGTTGAAACAGCTTTTCACCCAAGTTGTGAGATTCCAGGAGGTGCCGGAATTTGAGAATCGTCATCTCGTCCGGTGCCGGCTCTTTGCCCAGATCGACGCCGGCAAACAGGCGCATTGCACGGGAGTCGTACAGGGCTTCTTCCATGGCCGGATCGGAGAGATTGAACCAATGCTGAAGAAAATGAATCCGCAGCATGCGTTGCAGACCGATGGGCCGGCGGCCAGCCCCTTTGGGCTTGGGATAGAAGGGCTCGATGACGGCGCAAAGTTCCTCCTAGGGAATAATCCGATCCATTTCATCAAGAAAGATTTCCCGGCGCGTGGGTTTGCGGTGGCGTTCAAAGCTGCCTTCGGCAAAGCTGGTCTGGCGCATGCGTGTCTCTCCAAGCGGATTGATATGATGTTCGATATTATGCTGGAAATGGCGAATTAATCAGAGTTTCCCTAACAGATACCATCCCTTTCTTTGCCGAATCATTTTCTCCTCCTGATCCTTCCTAGCCGATAAACAGCGGTAGTGTTCGCGCCTACTCGCCCTTGCTGCCCGGAATGATATTGAAGGACTTCTCGGAAAGATCGAACTCCACGAACGTGGTTTCGCCTGGACGGGCGTCGATCATCGGGCTTTCGTAGTACCACCCGTTTTGATAGACCAGTACTACCTGGAATCTGCCAGCAGGTCTTTGCCAGGACAACACGCCATCGTTTGCTGTTTTTCCAACAACGGTAACCCTCCGGAAAGTCACAGACTCATTGGAATCCTTTTCCTTTAACGTGAATTCAGCAAACTCATATGGAAAGTGCAGTAGTCCTGTATACCAAGAGAATGGTATTCCAGCTTTCACTGGAATATGCCATACACCCCTGGACAACTCCGGATCTTCATAAAGTATCTCATACGTTCCACTAAGAGCGACTCTTCCAATACTATCTTCGCGATCAGGTGGCCAAAGAACCGCCACTGGTGGGCTAGGTTGCGGGAAAAGCCTGGCCAATACGCCGTTTGTGTTGTCCCCAATCCCGGAATCGATCACGTACACGTTCCAGCCACCACCAAAGAAAACACTCTTTCTCTTGAAGCGGATGGTTGCAAGTGCCTGGTTGGTGGCACTTATACCGGGAGTCGATTGAATAAACTGCTCAGTCGTCGCACACCCGGTAAAGAAAAGCGCCAATATAACCAACACGGCCATTATCCTGATTGCTTGCATCATGGAATTCCCCCTTTTCAATACGACTAAAATCATGATAGCCCCCCGAACCCGTCGAGCCGGCCCACACCCTCCGCCCGAGACATTACAGCTCCAACCCCTGTCTCGACCAGCGTACCATCGGCGGTGATGGTGATCCCCGCCTGCGGCAGGTTGATGAAGTCGTCGGCGCGGTAGCGGTCGGTGAGGAGATGGATCGCCTAGTTGGACGAGGAGGGCCAGGCACCCCAAGGGTTTCTTTCCGATGCCCGGTGGGGGCCGTCCACGAGAACGTCGAGATGGTCGAGCAGCGCCGGACCGCCGGGCAGGCGCGCGATGGCGGCCCTGGTGCGACCGGAGAACATGAGGATGGAGAGGCCCTCGATACCCTGAATGGCCTGCAGCCAGCGGAACAGGGCTTCATCTCTTCCGGTTGGCCACCCGACCGAGACCAGGTGTCGCGGTTGAAATACTCCCAGCATCCCGGCACACAGCCCTGCAGCCAGATCACCGCGCTCAAGCCGGGAACGTTGGCGCGGCTGCGGGGCACGCGGGCGTGCAGACGCAGGGTGCCGGGGTCCGGGTACTCAGCAGCGTTTTTCACATCCTCTTCCATTCCTCACTCATTGCCGCAAAAGGCTATAAGATCGCCGGCCGGTCGAATACCGTAGCAGTCATCGTAGTTGCGGTAGTCCGGGCCGTCGTTGAACCGGCACACGGCGCGGAAGTGTACCGGGTAGAAGCTCTCCCTGATCTGGTCAAGTGATTTTGGACAGTCTCATGGGTCCTACTACGCAGCCAGCTCTTCTACCGCGACCGGAGTCCGATAATCATTGAAGCTGTGTAGCCGTACCCGGTTGTAATGGTGCGTCAGAAAGCAAAGGATGTCTGACTCCGCTTCCTGGAAACACCGGTAGCCTTTTTCCGGGATCCACTCCGATTTCAGGCTGCCGAAAAAGCGCTCCATCGGTGCATTGTCCCAGCAGTTTCCCTGGCGGCTCATGCTCTGTTGCATACCATAACGCCAAAGTCGCTGCCGGAAGGCTCGACTGGTATAGTGACAACCCTGGTCAGAATGGAACATCACCCCTCAGGGTCGGCCTCGGGCTTCGTAGGCAACCGTCAGTGCCTGTTGTGTCAATTCCGAGTCCGGGCTGCGGGAGATGACCCATCCCACGACCCGCCGGGCATACAGGTCCAGAACCACCGCCAGATACAGCCATTCCGTTCCAGCCCAGATATACGTCACATCTCCACACCAAGTCTCATTGGGCTGGCTGACCG
>Ga0256832_1000882_pt1 | contig 20042 bp, 15 predicted proteins | sample 134614metaG_FD_190534 | JGI IMG/M metagenome (GOLD analysis project Ga0256832, IMG submission 190534) | Hydrothermal vent microbial communities from Lau Basin, Pacific Ocean - 134-614 | ecosystem: Environmental > Aquatic > Marine > Hydrothermal vents | place: Pacific Ocean: Lau Basin | collected...
TGACGAAGAGATTGGGCAAATTTGCCGCAAATAAACTCGTAAACCGGTTTGATCTGTACATACTGGCTTCAACAGGAACAAAAATGCCTATTTTATCCCTAAAAACAGGAGCACCTAAACAGTTACCTTTGTCTTTCAATCCGGACTCATGAAACAGAAAATGCTCATTACCATCCTCGTGCTGGGGATATGGGTAGTCGGAAGTACAGTCCTGGCCCAATGCCCGATGTGTTCGATGGCAGCCGAATCCAATCTCGAAAACGGTGGCCACATCGGCCGCGGCTTGAATGCCGGCATTCTCTACATGTTTGCTGCTCCTTACGTCATCGTCGGCTTTCTCACCTACATGTGGTGGAAAAACCGAAAAAGCGACGATGAGGCGTGAGCGATTTTCCCCCAAAAAGAAAAGCGGTCCGGCGTTCCCGGGCCGCTTTTCTTTTTGGGGATGAGCGGTATTATTGTACTGTTTTGTAACTGTTGAAGTACCCGCTGTTATTGAGCTATAAACAGGAATTCCTAATCAGTTACATTTGGTTTCAGTACCAGTTTGCCGGCGATGCCGATTTCGTCTTTGATAATTCGGTCTTTCATGACTTGAAAGAACTTTTCCGAATTGTACTTGACACCCCATTGGGTGCGGTCAATTTCAAAGTAGGGCAACTCGATCACCAGATTGTCGCCATTCATAGATACAGTGGCGGGGATAGCCACTTCGTGCGTTTGGCCGCGGATGGTGACATCGGCGAGATACTTGCTGTCGTTTTGGCGGGATTTGACGACGACTTCGGCGGTCGGATGATTGGCTACATCGAAGAAATCGGGGCTTTTCAGATGGGTCAGCAGCTTTTTCTTCCACTTGCCCTTTTGGTCGTCATTGTCGATGCTGTTCATATCAATGACAGCTTTACCGGAGACGATGGCCCCGTCTTTGACGGAAAATGAGCCTTCTTTAAATTTTAGGGTACCGGTATGGCTGTCATTGGTCATTTTCTTGCGGCCGGTCCATTTCAATATGCTGGCATTCACCTCAACGGTATAGGTGCCGTCTTTCAGTTGCGGTTCAGTGGTGGCGGTGGGCTTGGCTTCAGGTGCGGCGGTGGTTGCTTCGGTGGTAGTGGCTTTGGCCGTTGAGGCTCCGTTTGACGTGTCGGAGCTACACGCCCACCAGGCCGTCAGGCCAATGAGCAGAAGAGAAAAAAGCAGGATCTTTTGCATAGGTTTGTGATTTTTTGTGACCTTGTCAGATTAGAACACACAATGATGCGTATGGTTTTAAGGAGAGCAGTAGGAGACCGTGACAGGCTGTCGAAATAATTTTCGGCGAATTAGTTGAACTTTATGCGGACAAGCTGTAGCTTCGCGTCGCTTTCGGAGGAGTGGCAGAGTCTGGCTGAATGCACCGGTTTCGAAAGCCGGCGTACCCGCAAGGGTACCGGGGGTTCGAATCCCTCCTCCTCCGCTCGTTTTGCTTTTGCCACATCATCGCCAAATGCCGGGACGAAGCCTTCCACACGTGCCCGCCGCGAAGGGAAAATCCGGAAAAGTTTGGTTTGACCGTCAAAAAGGCCTAACTTTGCAGCCCGTTTGGAGGAGTGGCAGAGTCTGGTTTATTGCACCGGTCTTGAAAACCGGCGTACCCGAGAGGGTACCGGGGGTTCGAATCCCTCCTCCTCCGCTTGATGAAAAGTTCTTTGGGCGGCCGGGCCCGGAGAGCTTTTTTTGTGAACATGCGTAAACTTGTCCCAATGAAGAGATTATTTGTATTTCTCGCATTCGCCATGCTTATGGGTTTGGCCTGCAAGCACGGCGATTCTACAAAATCCGTTCAGCTTCCCGATCAGGATACGTCCCAAGGTGCCAAAGATGCGGGCTATGCACTGGGTGTGCAGGTTGCTACCCAACTGCAAGGCGACAGTATCCCGATCGAAGTCAACAAGCTTACTCAAGCCATCTACGATGTATTCCAATCCAAGGATCCGGAGATTCCCCAGGAAAAGGCCTTTGCGGCCATCCGGAAGTTCGTGCAAAACAGAAGCAAATCCGTGAGCAAGGATACCCTCTCGTATGCCATCGGCCTGAATCTCGGCAACAATCTAAAAGCGGGCAGCCTGGATAAAATCAATCTCAACGAATTTGCCGCTGCCGTCACTACCATTTTGGCCGGTGAAAAGCCACGCTATACCGTGGAAGAAGCCAATGAGGTGCTTAATGACTACCAGCGCGAACGCTTTGAAGGACCCGGCAAGGAATTTATCGCCCAAAAGGCCAAGGAAGAAGGTGTCAAATCCACTGATAGCGGCTTGCTCTATGAAGTATTGCGCGAGGGTACAGGCAAACGACCGGGGGCTACTGACACCGTCACCGTCCATTATCAGGGTATGCTCATTGACAGCACCATATTCGACAGTTCGTATGAGCGCGGCAAGCCTGCCTCCTTCCCGCTCAATGGCGTCATCCCAGGCTGGACCGAAGGCGTTCAGCTTATGAAAGAAGGCGCCAAGTACCGCTTTTACATCCCTTACAATCTCGCTTATGGCGAGCGGGGGGCACCGCCACAGATACCGCCCTATGCTACGCTCATCTTTGATGTAGAACTCATCAAAGTGAAGCCGGCTACCAAGAAATAACGCTACTAGCTTCTTAGTAACTATTTAGGTACCTGCTGTTTTTGCACCAAAAACAGGAGCGCCTAAACAGTTACCTTTCTGATACCAACACCTTCTCTCAAAATCCATGTAACATGAAAAATAAACGCCTCATCCTGGCCGGGCTATTCGCACTGTTGGGTCTGGCCGCCTGCACCACTACCAAAAAGACCGTGAGCCAACCCGTGACCAAAGCCGAGCCGGCGCCCGTCCCGGCACAGCCTGTCTGGGATTTGCGTCAAAAGGCTTCTTACGCGATTGGTGTCTCCATCTTCCAAAATTTGAAGAAGGACGGTCTGGACAATGTGGATCTGAACTTGCTCCTGCAAGGCATGAAAGACGTCAAAGCCGGCAAGAAACTCGCACTAAAAGAAGAGGAGATCGGCCAATCTATTCGCGAGTACAGCACCAAAATGCACGAACAACAAGTGGCCGCCGAAAAGGCCAAAGGACAAAAATTCCTCGCCGATATCGCCAAGAAGCCGGGGGTAAAGAAGACGGATTCCGGCCTGATGTACGAGGTCATCCAAGAGGGCACGGGCCAATCGCCCAAAGCCACCGACAAGGTCACCGTCAACTACAAGGGCACGCTCATTGACGGCACCGAGTTTGACAGTTCTTACAAGCGCGGCAAGCCCGCCACCTTCCCACTCAATCAGGTAATCCCCGGCTGGACCGAAGGTCTGCAGCTGATGAAAGAAGGGGCCAAGTATCGCTTTTACATTCCGTCTGATCTCGCCTATGGCGATCGCGGGGCCGGACCTACCATCCCACCCGGCGCCACGCTCATTTTTGAAGTGGAACTTATCAGAGTTGGCGAAACCGACAGCAGCGAGACCACTCCGAAATAAACAACCGGCATTTTTCGCTTTTGCGAAGTCACCCATACGCCGGACAGCCAACGCCGCCCGGCGACAAAACATACTCAATGAACGAAAAACAAAAAGTAAGCTACGCACTCGGCCTGTCCATCGCATCCAATCTGGCCAGCCAAAGTCTGGGGGACATTGACATGCAAGCATTTATGGACGGCATGCACGACCTGTTGCACGGTCACGATTTCAAGGTCGATCCCAATGAGATCAACGAGCTCATCACCAATTATCAAAACAAGAAAGCGCGCGAAGAGCACGCCTCCGTCCTGGAAGAAGGCGAGAAATTTCTGGCCGAAAACGCCAAAAAGCCCAACGTCATCACCACGCCGAGCGGGCTCCAGTACGAGGTGTTGAAAGAAGGCTCGGGCAAGCAGCCCGGGGCCACCGACCAGGTCACCGTCCACTATACCGGCAAGCTGCTGGACGGACGCGTATTCGACAGTTCGGTGGAGCGTGGGCAGCCCGCTACATTCAGCCTCAACAAAGTCATCCCGGGCTGGACAGAAGGCGTCCAACTGATGAAGGAAGGTGGCAAGTACCGCTTCTTCATACCGGCTAATCTGGCGTATGGTGAACGCGGCGCGCCGCCGGCCATTCCGCCCTTTGCCACGCTCATTTTTGACGTGGAGTTGTTGGAAGTGAGTTAGTCAGTCTCTCCGGTTTCACTCGACCGGGCCATATTAAAGGCAAAGGTAACTGTTTAGGTACCCGCTGTTTTTGCGCTAAAATGCCCTTTTTGCACCTACCTTTGCCTTGTAACTGTTTGAGCACCCCTTGTTTTTGTGCTAAAATGCCCTTTTCGCGCCTGTCTTTGGTAAAATTTTCTCACGTAGCGCTGCTACGCATCAAAAATTTTACCTTCGACATCCACGAAAATGCCTATTTTATCCCTAAAAACAGGAGCACCCAAACAGTTACTAATTTTCTCATGTAGCGCTGCTACACATCAAAAATTTTAGCTTCGGTAGGCACAAAAATGCCTATTTTATCCCTAAAAACAGGAGCACCTAAACAGTTACAGGCAAAGTTTGCAGCGTGACCGCCGCGAGGAATAGCTACGTTGGTAAGCATCACTAATGGGGACAGCATGGACGGGGGCGGTTCAACGCGCTGCATCCAGGTACTTCCCCGTCGGCGGCCACGGCACCACTTGCCATTCGAGCCCATCCTGATAGATAAGCGTATATTCATCGGGCGGCCGCTTGAACGTGAGCCGGTATCCACCGGGAATCAGCTTGAACTTAAACAAGTCGTTTTCCATTTGGCGGGGAGCCCCTAAAGTCTCCATCCACCACCAGTTGCCCCACTGCTTAAAAAACACTTCCAACGTCGTGGAATCCCGGGCAATCACTTGGACACCATCCCCCAGATCCATTACGTTGTACATTGCCACGGCACGAATCTCACCACGATGTACCTTGCCACTATGATAGCGGAGGTCATCCACCAGCACCCCTGTGCTGGAATACATACGAAACAATAACAAGCCGTTGTTGTCATCCGGCAGACTCAATATCAGGATATTCTCGTCCGGTGGAAAATCAAAATTGGCCAATAGTTCGTCATGCAACACGCCATTGACGCGCCATATATACGCCAGCCGCTGCTGTAGTACCACATTGGTAATCAACCACGCCGACAACAGGGCATTCCGCAAGGGGCGATAGCGTATCCCATACAAGCCCAATGCAAATAAAGTCAATAAGAAGCCGGATGCATAGTATCCATACCGGTCATTGTTGCCCAGGAGCAGCACCGTAAAAAAAAGATTGGCCACCGGCAACAAACCAATGACCCATCCGGCCGCCAAAAACCAAGCGACTTGGGTTCGCGCCTTCCTCTGCTGCCAAGTCAAAAGGAAGCGGACAAATAACACCACCAATAGAGCAGTGACAGGCCACACGAATACGGGCTGCGACACAAAGTCATACATCTTCATTTCCTTATGAAAATCCCAAAACCGGCCGAAGGTCACGTACTTCAACGTATAGCGATAAATACCGGCAAGGAAATCCGTCGGTTTGAGGAGAAGATGACGCTCTGTACCGTAGTGCCCGACAATCTCGCCTAACACCAGCTTATTTAGACCGAAAAAGAGTGCCAACAAAACAAACTGGGGTGCGACTACACGCACCAGGCTTTGCCGGAGAGCTTTAGCCACGTACGTGCTATGCACAAACAGCACCAGCGCAAGACTAAACAACGGCGTCACATAGCTCAGCTCCAGGGAAAACAAGGAAACAAAAAACACCAGGTGAGCAATGTACAGATGCCGCACTTGTCCACTTTCCAGATACCGGACTTCCTCCCACAACACCGTCAACAGAAAGAACAGCGCCATCAAGTAATGCAGGCAGGTCTTCCACACCAATACCTCTGCCTGAAAGGGATTGACCAAGAAAAAAAGTGTACCCATCAGAGCGACTTGCCGTCCGGACGGTATCTCCAGCCTCGCAAACAGATGCCTGAATAGCCGGTACATCAAGGCAGCATTAAGTGCATGAAACAATGCAAAGAGCAAATACCAGGGAATACCACGGATATGAAATAAGCGATACAGGGTATAGTAGATGGCCAAAAACACATGGTGTAGCCCATGATAGTCGAAGGCCCGAGGTATTCCCGCAACTCCCTGTGTCTCAAAATTCTCCTGCCACCCCGTAAAGTCAGATGTAAAGCCGGCGTAGCGCGTCGGATAATACAATACCAACGTCAGCACCGCATAGAGCACAAATACCGTCAGCGGGTGATAGAATCGGGCTTTGAGATTGGTGGACGCATTCATATCTATTCTTCTTTACCCGTATGGTTCAAATGTGAAGATCCGGGCGAGGCTTTGGGCCTTTTCTGACGCTAAGTTGCGAAAAAACGGGGACATCGTCACCGGATACGCCCGATTGTCCGGTCACTATCATCCTTTCGAAGGGCATTCCATCCCATTTGATATACTCATTAGGAACAGGTTTGGGGCTTGGGAATGTCGCGGTTTGACAAGTTTCGCTCCTACGGAGCTTGAATTGTGGGTTGGACTTTTGGCTACAAAGCTTTCGTCCCTACGGGACTACGGTGCTTCTGCACAGGATTCCTTCTAAAATCTCAAATCGGTGTTCCTGGCTTCGACAAGCTCAGCCCAAGTGTTCGATATTCAATCGTCCCCAAAACAAATCGCTATAAGAATACTATCAGCATATCAGCGGAATGAGAACTCCCCAACCGGCGGCGGGCGCCGCCAGTTGGGTTTTTCCGCCTTTCACTTACCCCAAATGGTATATTTTTTACGAAAAGTGGTGTTTTTTTTTGGATACACCACCCCCCCCACCTATCTTTGGCGCAGACCGAGACAATACACCTCCCAAACCCCGAGTCTTCCAATTGATGCCTTATCCCCTCCCCCAACATTTTCAGGGCATTGGAACGACAGTTATAATTCCATGCTGAAGTCCTGTCGTCATCCGGCGACAGGACTTTTCTGTATGGAGCCGGGCGCGCACCGGTAAAACCGGATTCCGCCACCGGCGCCGGGCCGGCGGCATTTAGTTAAACCTTATCGCCTTTATAGGCGATACTCTATTCACTAAAAAGGACGGCAGTATCAGACTGATCAGAATGACAAGCACCACTGTGATATTGAGCAGCACCAAAAAGCCGTAGTTGATATGTATCGGTGCATAGGTGAGATAGTAATACTCCTCGTTGAGCTTGATCAAGTGCGTAATCTTCTGCAAGTAGGCCAGTGACAAGCCGACGGCATTGCCGATCAAGAGTCCGTAAGCGATGATGTAAAAAGCCTGATACAAAAATATCCGCCTGATTTCGCGGCGGGCCATGCCCAACGCCGACAATATGCCTATCATATTGGTGCGCTCCAGTATCAAAATCAGCAGCGAGGTAATCATATTGACGATAGAGACCACCAGCATCAAGACCAACAGGACGTATTCATTGATATTCTGCAACTGCAGCCATTGAAAGATGGCCGAAAACTTCTTGCGGATGCTCTGGGCGTATAGATTCTCCGGCAATACATTGTAGTAAAGATAAGACTCCACACCGGCCAGGTCATCCAGGCGCTTGACAAAGATCTCAATCGTGGAGACCTGGCCGGGCCGCCATTGCAACAGCTGCTGCAAGCGACGAATATCCACCAGCGCCAGTTTCTTGTCAAATTCTTCCAGACCTGTCTTGTACAGCCCGCACACCCGGAACCGCCGCCGGTATTCCTTGCCGGCTTTAACAAAATAGACGATCATTTTGTCCCCGACCCGGAGCCGTGTGCGTGCCGCCGTTTGCACGGACAGCAAGATATCTTGTGTCACGGAGTCCGGGCGGATGACCGGCAGGCGGCCCGCTTTCAGATACGGCCGGAAATATCGCCAATTATAGTCCGGCCCGACACCTTTCAGAACGATCCCCTCAATGGTCTTCTTCGTACGGATGATACCGGGCTTATAAATCGTACCAAACACATCGGCCACCGCATCACGGGCGGGCGCCGGTTCGTCACCGGACACCGGCGACTCCAGGTGCAGGATGGCCTCTTTCAAACTGTCTGTCATCCGGATGGGTACCTCATCGAAGAAGCGGCGGGCGCCGATGTTCGTGACATGGATATGCCCCCAAAAGTTGAACATCCGCCCCGAAATCTCCCGCTTGAAACCGCCTATCATCGCCGATGCCAGGATCATCACGGTCACACTCAAGGCCACCGTAAAGATCGCGATGCGCACAATCACGCGCGAAAACGATGACTTGACCGAAAACGCAATCCGACGCGCTATAAAGTGGGACAGATTCATGCATCCAGCTTCAACGCCCCAAAGCTACGCAGCTTTATCCAATCCTCACGCGTATAAATTATTTCCGATGATTGCCGCGCCCGTGGCGCGGCTTTGTTTGACCAAAATCCCATACCTTTGGCACCGCCGAATACTACCACGTGGATATGGACTTTTTAGCAGAACTCAAATGGCGCGGCCTGATACACGAGATGACCCCCGGCATTGAGCAGGAGCTCGCTTCCGGACCCAAGCTCGGCTACATCGGATTTGATCCGACAGCCCCGTCGCTGACCATTGGCAATTACATTCAGGTCATGCTGCTCACCTTCTTTCAGCGCGCGGGACACATCCCCGTCGTCCTACTGGGGGGAGCCACCAGCCGCATCGGCGACCCATCCGGCAAAGACGAAGAGCGCCAGCTCAAACCCGTCGAAGAACTCGAAGCCAACCTCCGCCAGCTCAAAGCCCAATTCAAAAAACTGCTCAACTTCGACGACGGCCCCAATAAAGCCATCTTTGTGGACAACTATGATTTCTACAAAGATCTCAATGTCCTTGACTTCTTGCGCAACGTCGGCAAGCACCTGACTATCAACTACATGCTGGCCAAAGAATCCGTCAAAAACCGCATGGAGCGCGAAAGCGGCATTTCGTTTACCGAGTTCTCCTATCAACTGCTCCAAGGCTACGACTTTGCCCGCCTGTACAAAGACCGTGGTCTGACCATTCAAATGGGCGGATCGGACCAATACGGCAATATTACCACAGGTGTCGAACTGACCCGCCGCCTGTATGGTGGCAAAGTCTATGTCATCACCACCCCCTTGCTTACCAAGGCCGATGGCAAAAAGTTTGGCAAGTCCGAGTCCGGCAATATTTGGCTGGATCCCGACAAGACATCCCCCTACCGCTTTTATCAATTTTGGATCAACGCCGACGATGCCGACCTGCCCAAGCTTTACCGCTATTTCAGCCTGCGCCCGCAGGCTGAAATCCTGCAGCTCGAAAGCGACTACCGCGACCAGCCCCAAAAGCTCAAACAACTGCTGGCCGAAGAACTCACCGTCCGCATCCACTCCCGCCAGGCTTTTGAATCCGTGATCAGGGTGACCAATCTCCTTTTCAACAGAAAAGCTTCCGAAGACCAACTCAAAAGCCTGTCCGGTACCGAATTGGCCGCCATCGCCGCCGAAATCCCGCATTTCGAAATACCTGCCGCCCGCATCGCCGATGGCATCAACATTGTGGACTTAATGGCCGAGGCCACGTCCATCGCGCCCTCTAAAAGCGAGGCGCGCAAGGCCATTAAAAACAACGCCGTGGCTGTCAACAAAGTCAAAATATCCGGACACCAGACACGCATCACCGGCCAGGACCTCCTGCTTGGCAAGTACTTACTACTCGAAAACGGAAAGAAGAACAAGTACATGATTCTCGCTAAATGACTCCTGCTATGGCCAAATTCTATCACAAAAACAACATCAACCTCGGCATCGGCCTGGGCCTGTTATTGCCCATCACCACATTTTACCTCTTACACGGCATTTACATATTGATGGCTGACAGCGGACTCCTGCAAACCAATCTCAGCGAGGCCTTCCGCCAGCGCACCATCGCCTTACTAGCCATCGCCACCGACATCTTTCTCGTCCAATACTACCGCAAAAACCGCCTGCTGGGACAAAGCCTGCGCGGCGTACTCATCGCCATGGCCATCCTTTCTATTATTTGGATGATTTACTTCTTGCCCGACATGTTTGCCCCCCACCCCAAGAATTAATGGGCCAACGCAAACCACTCCTAACTCAACATCCCGCACTTTGGCCAAGTGAGCGCGGGATAACTCATAACAAAAAAAATCCCCCCGGCCCATGCCGAAGGGACTAACTCAAACAAATAAACACAAAAACTACTTTCCGCGAAGTTAGGCTATTCTTCCAATTTTCTCAATTTTTTTGAGATAATTATTCCACAATAGTCCGCTTCCATACATCTTTATCGCGTATCACAATATACCTGCAGAATATAATTTGGTATCCTGCACCATACCTTGCAGTTTATTCTGATCGAATCAGCATCAAATAAGGTGATAGAATACCCGGCACCCGCCTAAAGAACAAGGTGACTGTTTAGGTGCTCCTGGTTTTGGCACAAAAACAGCGGATACCTAAATAGCTGCAAGAACAAAACTTTTTGCCGGACACCGCACCATTTGGGGATTCGTTCGTATCTTAGAGAAAGCAAACAACGCACAAATGGGCAAGAAGAACAAAAAGAAATCCAAAGCACTGCGTCCCGGGCCCACCGTATGGAATGACAACGGCGCCCTGACCACCTTTAAGCCGGAAAAATCCGCTACCGACTGCCTGACGGTCAAAGAAATCCTCAAACTTAAAGACCTGGACGATTTCACACGAGCACTGGGCGGCAACAAAAAAGCCGTAAAGAAGCTCCTGGACACCATCCGCTACCAGCGTGAACTGGAAGAGCTCCAAATCGAGCTCATCAAGCTCCAGCAATGGGTACAAAAAGAGAAAAAGCGCATCGCCATCATTTTTGAAGGGCGTGATGCGGCCGGCAAGGGCGGGGCCATCCGGCGCTTCATTGAGCATCTCAACCCACGTTCCATGCGCGTCGTCGCCCTCCCCAAACCCACCGAAGTCGAGCAGGGGCAGTGGTATTTCCAGCGCTATATCAACCAACTGCCCAATCCCGGTGAGATCGTTTTCTTCGACCGGAGCTGGTACAACCGCGCCGTCGTAGAACCCGTCAACGGTTTCTGCACCACCGAACAATACGAGCAGTTTATGCTCCAGGTACCCGACTTTGAGCACATGCTTTACGAAGACGGGCTGATCCTTTTCAAGTTTTGGTTTTCCATCTCCAAAGACGAACAATTGCGCCGCTTCAAAAGCCGCAAACGCAATCCCCTCAAACAATGGAAAATCAGCCCCGTAGATATGCGTGCCCAAGAACTATGGGACAAATACACCTACTACAAAGAAGAGATGTTTTACAAGACTCACACCAACTACAGCCCCTGGATTATCGTAAAGGCCAACAACAAAAAAGAAGCCCGCCTGGCTTCCATTCGCTATGTCCTGGACCACATTGACTACGACAACAAAGGCGTCGGCATCCAAACTACCCTACATCCTGACCCCAATATTGTCCAGCGCTTTCATCGCAAAGTCCGGCAGGTAGATTAAGCCCTGTCCGGTGCCACCATTTCCCAACCGACACCACAAAAAAGGCCGCCCCAATTAATTGGGGCAGCCCCTTTCACACAAACCACAAGCTTGTGGTCTTAATTTAGGAGCATTCGCTTTATTTGACCGAAATGCTCTTACTCTTAAGGACTTTTGTGGCTTTCCGCGGCAGTGTCACCTCAAGCACGCCGTTTTTGTACTCTGCTGTGATTTTGTTGCTGTCCACATCCTCCGGCAAACTGAAAGAGTGCTTAAACTTGTAGTAGCTAAACTCACGGCGTGTGTACTTGGCTTCATCCTCCTTCTTTTCCTCCTCCTTATCTACGGAGATTACCAAGTTGCCCTGATCCACCTCTACATTAAAGTCCTTCTTGTCCAGACCCGGAGCGGCAATGGACAGATAAAACGCCTTGTCATCCTCGCGAATGTTTACGGCAGGTACATTAAACGGTATGTCGTCTTTGTTAAACAGACTGCCTACCGGCCGGTTAAAGAACTCATTGAGCATGTTGTCAAAATCCTTGACAACAGCCGGAAGAATCGGATTGAACTTTACAACTGTCATGGCTTATATTTTTTTGTGGGTTAGCAAATGTCAATTCTCACCTTTTACCCATCAATTCGCATACCAATGCCGAAAATGGTCTTTTTTCGTTTTTTTTTACGCCAGTCTGGCAGTTTCCCCTAAAATATATACGCCATTTTGTCACATCCAGCGACTGCGGCCACTTGCTAATCCTCATTCAGCCGCCAAGTGCCCACTTACAAAGGGAAGAGTTTGCGGCGTGACCGCCGCGAGGTCACGTGGGTTTGGAATAGCATATCAATAAAGTAACTGTTTAGGTTCTCCTGTTTTTAGGGATAAAATAGGCATTTTCGTGGATGTCGAAGGTATATGTACAGATCAAAGACAGGCGCGAAAAGGCCATTTTAGCGCAAAAACAGCGGGTACCTAAACAGTTACTCAATAAAAAAGCCGCTATGCCTTATCGCATAGCGGCTTTTAATTAAGAAGAGCGGCCGGAAACGAGCTTCTATTTCAGCACAGTGATATTGCCCTTCTTGAAGAATTCCTGGCCGTTGTCACACCTGACCCGGAGATAATAGCCATAGACATCGGGGACGACCGGCTCACCGTTAAAGGTACCATCCCAGCCGACATCCTGATCGCGCGTCTCAAAGACCATCTGTCCCCAGCGATTGTAAACGGCCAGGTAGATATCGGTCAAATTCAAGCCGCGCAGATAAAGCACATCATTTTTTCCATCGCCATTTGGCGAGAAAGCATTGGGCAGATAGATAAACGGCTCATCACAGGCCGTATTCTGTACCTCGATAGTGATGGACTTTTCGGCGGTACAACCGTTGGTATCAGTCACCATCACCGTGTAAGTCGTGGTCTGCTGGGGCATCGCCGTCGGATTGGCCAGATTATTGTCATTGAGACTGCCGTCATCAGGCGTCCACTCATAGCTGACAAAGCCGTCTCCGGCAGACAGCTCAGTCGTCTGTCCCTTATAGATCAACGTATCCGTGGCGCTGACGGATACGTCCACCTGAATCACATCCACTTGTACCGTATCATATGTCTCACAACCATCTGCGTTGGTGACCTGGGCCACATACGTACCGGACACGGTCGGATTGACATCCAGTGGGCTGCCGGTGCCGACCAACTCCCCATTGAGATACCACGACGGGTTGGCATTCGGATCCTGGACTTCCAGGCTTGCCGTTTCCCCATTGCACAGTTTAAAGCTGTCCTGTGTCACGGTCACGGACACAAGCGACAATTCAATGCTCACCGTATCCACCTGAGAGCATCCGGCCGCATTCTCCACTACAGCATAGTAGGTGCCTGGGGGTAGCATCGTATCGGGATTGGTGGTGAAAGGCATCGTCACACCGGGATCATCGTCGTACCATCCAAACGTATCGCCCATGTATGAGGCGCTGACCGGTACCAGGGCCGAACCGTCACATACCACCGTATCTCCCGTCGCATGGATACTTACCGGTGCCACCAGGACGGTTTCTTGTTTAATGACGGTACAAGTATCCGTGCCGTTGATGGCCGTTATCGCCACCGTATAAACCTGATCTTGATCCGGAGATGCCTTGGGGTTGGGGCTGTGCGGATCATCCAAATCATCGGCGGGCGTCCAATTGTACAACAAATTGGAATTGCCACCGTCAGGATTCAAATTTACACTTCCACCGGTAGTACAAATCGCCTGTTGGGCCGGGATATCATCATTAATGACATTGAGCGGAATCTGCTTGTCCACCGACAAGACACATCCATCCCCAAACTCAATGGTCAACTTAGCCTCAAAATCCTGTCCGTTGACCACATCCACGGGGATCGTCGGATTCTGCTCTTTGTACTCATCCGGGAAATTCCAGGTCCAGCCGGTAATGGGAGCCGGAGCCGTAGATTGATCAATAAAGGCGATGCTATCAACACAACCAATGTATTCCACTGCAAATTTGGCCTCCGCGGGATCTCCAACCGTCACCTCGTATGGAACCGGATTAGCACAGGTCTGATTCTCGGGGACCAGCATTACCTGATACGTGCCCGAGCCAAGAGCAGAAAAGTCGAAACTGGGATTGACTTCATTGGATGTGGTGCCATCCGGGAAGAGCCAGTGATAGTTGCCTGCGTTGGCATTATTGTCGCTAAAGTCCACCTTTTGACCCTCGCATTGCTTGTAAGAGATTTGATTCGGATCGACATTGAAAGCGGACGGATCCTGTACTTGCACGGGAATGGTCTGCGTGACCGAGCAGCCGTTGGCATTGGTCATTTGCACTTCCAGGCTGTGGTCGCCTGCCACACTGGTATTGATGACCGGATTAGGCGTATTGGCTCCGGAAAGGATCAGATCGGCAGGTGTCCAAAGATAATCAATGGGCGTACTGTTGTTGTTTTGGACACTAATCTGCAAATCATCCCCGGCACAGGCTTGCAGACTGGAGGGCACTGTGACATCCACCACGTCCAGATTGACAGGCTTGGTGACACTGGCCGTACAACCGTTGCCATAGTCAATGGTCAGCGTCACATCGCCGGGATTAGACGTAAAGTGACCGACTTGCTGCTGTTGATCACCGGAGAAACTCCAGGAATAAGTGGCATTCGGATCGTTGGGATAGGCCGAAAACTGGACGGCCAGTTCATTATTGTCACAGTTGAGCAACATATAGTCAAAGTCCGCCGCCACGGCTTGTTGCTGGCCCACCGTAGCTGTATAAGTAGCGGAGCAGCCACCCAGGTCGGTGGCCGTCACCGAGTACACACCCGGAGCCAGCCCGGATATATCCTCTGTATGGGCCGTAAAGCCGTTGGGGCCGGTCCAATTGTAAGTAACGGGAGCGATCACCGTGGACGGCATCAAATCAATGCTGCCGTCGGCGCCATTACAATCGGCGTCGGTCACATTGGCGTTTAGGTCAAAACCCGGTGACGCCGTCACCCACACGTCATGCGGACAGTGATTGGCGTTCATTACGCACAGATAGACGGTTCCTCCCTGGAAATCCGTATAAATAGAATCCGGGCCGACACCATCGCCGCCGTCTCCCCACATAAACATAAACGGACCGACTCCGGCCGTAGGGATGACGGTGATAGTAGTAGGCACACCACACTCCGGGTCCTTAATAATAGTGACTTCGGTAGCCGGCGGATTGGACACCGTACCGGACGCCGTGGCCGTACAGCCATTGGCATCAATGACCGTCACGGAATAAGTACCTTCCTGCAGACCGGAGACATAGACATCCGTACTGCCTGTGCTCCACAGGTATTGGTATGGCGGTTGGCCGCCGGTACCCGTCACAACACCGACGCCGTCGTTGTAGTTGTTACAAGTGATATCGCTCATCTGCAGATCTGCATGAAGCGGATCAGTCACGGGGGATGTACCCACGGCCTGACACCCGAAAGCGTCTGTCACCGTGACCATCAAAAACGAGGTATTGGGATCAGTGACGACCTGCCCCGTCTCACCGGTATTCCAGGCATAGCTATAAGCTGGCGTGCCACCCGTCGCATTGACACCATAAGTCGTACCGGTGCACTCATCTCCCAGCTTTAGGACATCGGCTTCTAACTGTGGAGGCTCCGCCAACGTAAAATACTCTACTGCTGTCGCCCCGTTGGCATCTGTCACCGTAAGACTGTAACTCCCCCCGGACAGTCCCCACGCTTGATTGCCGGAAGCCGTCGCCACGCTCCATTGGTACGAGTATGGCTCCTGGCCGCCACTGACATAAGCAGTGGCAGAACCATCCGTATATCCATGACACTTGGGTTTCTGCAAATCCATATTGATTTGAATTTGCGCGGTTATCTCCAGAGAGAAAAGCACAAATACTACCCATAACAACCCTCGCCGAATGTGTGGTATGCTTGTTGTCATGTTGTTCATAGCTTTTGTTTGTTTAGTGTTTTAAAGTGTGTCTTTTCGCGGGGAGGATTTCAATCGCAATATTTCGATCCGTCGTTCACGGGCCGCCCGGGGATTATACACCGACTCGCGGCGATTGACAGGCGAATCACTGATGCCTTTCGGCGCCTTGCTCTCGCCAAACGGCTTCATAACAACCTGAATGCGGCCACTCTCAAAATAGGAGCGCAAAATCCCGCCGTTGAGTTCCATCAGAAACTTGCGGACGTTGTCGATCCGTCGCTTGGTCAGGTTATAGTTGTAGTCATCCGGAGCCAGCGGACTGGCAAAGCCTTTGATGACGATCGTGGCATTCTTGCCTTTGTCCATATACAGCTTGAGTCGCTCCGCAAAACGCTTTAAGCTCTCGTATCCTTTGATCACCTCATCGTCAAAAAAGCGGTTGACCTCATCAATGGCTTTTTGTTTCGCCGCTCCGGTCAGACCGGCGGAGTAGTTTCGGATGTATTCTTGCCGACGCGCCAAGTAGCCGCGGAAAGAGGTTTCATAGGAGACCGTTGAATAGGTGGATTTGTTGCCTGGGTCCGGTTCGTCATTGTGATAATAAATGGGCAAGGCGGCATAAATGCCCTCTTCTTTCTCCAAATAGAGCTTCTTGGTAATTTTTTTGCCCTCAAAAGGCAGGCCCTTGGTAGTAAACTCCACCGTATCCGTGCTAAAACCATCTCGATAGGCGATGACCCTGTAATCCTTGCCGTATTCGAGGGCAAAGTGGAAGTCATTGCCCGCATCGTTGACTTTTTGCTCCTTGCTATTGTCCGCCAAGTCAATGAGTCGCACCCCGGCTTTGGGCAGAGGCGTATGCGTGATCTTGTCAAAGGTCAATGCCAACAGCTCAATCTTTGGCTCCAGAAACAGATTTTTTTCTATCACCCGCGAGCCGGCAATCCCTTTGGTAGGGACCAGGGTGCTATCCCCCGTATAGCCGTTTTTCAAGCTAATGACCTTGTACTCCCGGCCAGGTTCTAATTCGAAGAAATACCGGCTGCCATCGGTTTGCAAGGCCACGGTGTCGGTAGTACCGTCGGTCATATTCATTAGCGTCACCCGGACCCCATTGAGGGCCTCTTTGCTCAGTTTATTGAAGGTATTGACAATGAGACGTATGCGCACCGGAATATCCAACTCATAAATGTCATTACAACAGGTCTGCGTCTCATCATCAATATAGAGTGATGTCGGCCGATTGGAAGCCAATAGCGCTTTGCGACCGTGGTCATAAAGCGAAAAATACACATCGTTGTAGCTCGAGTTGACCGGTTTTTTGAGATTGGTTACCTCTTGCCAGTGGTCGTTTTTATACTTGGCCCTGAATACATCAAACAAGCCGTATCCGGGGTGACCATTGGAGCTGAAGTACAGGGTCCGGCTTTCCTGATCAAAATACGGACTCACTTCATCGAGCGGTGTATTGACCGCCTCGATATTTTCCGGACTGCCAAAACTGTCGGGCCCCTTCATCTCGGCGCGCCAGATGTCCATGCCTCCCTTCCCGCCGGGACGATTGGAGGAAAAAAACAACCATTGGCTGCCGTCTATTTCGGCGACCTGCGGCTGTGTATTGCTGGAGGTGCCGGCGTTGATGGAGCTGGACAAGGCCTGAGCAGGCCCCCAACTCCCATCGGACTGATGCGTGCTCATGTATATCTGGCACCGGATACCGCCATCGTCCTGATTTTCACAAATCGTGAAATAGCCGTACTTCCCATCCTTCGAGAAACTCAGATTCCCGATGTGTTTATCCGGAGCGCGGTTAAATGGGGCATCCAGTTTCTGGGCGGGTGCGCCATTTGTGGAGATCATGAGCTTGCTGAAATACCGCTTGGGACGGTGTTTGTCTTTTTCGTACAAGAAGCGAAGCGAAGAGAAGTACAGATCATCTCCCAGCCTGGCCGGAGCAAAATCCGACTCCGGCGAGTTGATATTTTCGCCCAGATTGCGGACAGTGATTTTTTCATCCAAACCAGTGTTGCCCAACGCCCAGTCATTGTGGGCTAAAAAGAGTTTGGCACGCTCATAAAGCGGATGAGACCGATCCCGGTGTTCGAGCCACATTTGATAGTGTTGGGCAGCCTCGTCATACTTTGCCTGAGCATTTTCCACGTAAGCAAGCCAAAAGAGGGCATCCGTCTGATATGCCGTGTCCAAAGCAATGGCATGCTCATAATGTGCCTCAGCAATGCTATAAGCCGTAAACTCACGGGCTGCATCAGCCGCTCCTATTATATTGTCTATTTTGGTAGAGTCAAAAGCAATGGCATGCTGGTAGCTTCGCATGGCTCCAAAGTAATCTTTGGAAGCCATATACTTGGCTGCCGCCTTCTCATACGCCTTCCGGGTCTGGGCCTGCGTCCGGAAGGAAATGCTCAGCAGGACAAGAGCCAAAAGCAGTTTGTAATCGTACTTCATGCTTATTTTGTTTCGAAGTGTGTTTTCGGGACGTTACAAATATGGAGGACAAATCTTGCTCTCAACCGGTGCCGGCTTTTTCACTACGTATATGACTGTCAGCTCCGGGCCACCACGATTGAGCGATGCATTGACAAAGCGGGACACATTGACATCATAGCTCAATCCAAACTGCCATTGATTGTACATGAGATAAAACGTCGGGATCAGCGCATCCCCGAAACGGGCGGCAAAACCCGGCTCGAGGACCAGGCGTTTGCCCGGGGTATCCGAAAGATGAATCCGCGTCGAACCGGATAGCACCGTCTCAGCATGCGGATACTGTATCTGATGATTGACCGCCAACACAATATCCAATAGACTGGAAACCTGAAACGCCCCGTGACCATACACAGACAACCGGCTGTACAAGTCCGTTTTGTCCAGATTGTCAAAGCTGGAATTGGGCTTGTTGATGTTGTAATACGCACCTCCAAAATTCAGGCGCGTCCGGGCATCCTTGACGATGCCGTAATTGAGACCGGCCGAAAAGTTGGGGAAAAACTTGGACGTTTTTCCAAAGTTTTCACCATTGGCCATCCCGGGCACGTACTTGACGCCGTCCCACTGCTCATCAAAGTAGAGATCTTGCATGGAAAACGAACGCTGTGTCACACCCATCATGGCTCCAATTGTCATATACTGACCCTCAAACAGCCGACGAGTATAGCTACCCACCAAGCTGACACGGCTCGAACTCAGACGAGAGTCTCCAGCCTGGTCGTGATACAAATGAACGCCTCCTCCAAAAAAACTATTGGGGTTTTCGCGGAATTTCAGGTCAAAGGCACCCGACAACACTTTGTATGCCACCGGTACGCTCGACCACTGGCTGCGAAAAGCTCCTGCATACCGCATCTGGCCGTCAATCAGTCCCGTCAAAGCGGGATTGAGGTTCATCTGTGCGTTGTAATACTGGGAAAAGTGGATGTCCTGGGCGTGAATGCCTGATAAGCATCCCAATAATAGCCCCAAACCCACTACAAAGTGCTTAAAAATGGTAGTCTTCACAGTGCTCATTATGTTCGTTTTGCAGCAAGCCGTATTAAAAATGGCAAGAAAATGACCACATAGGCTCCACATCAACTTGCCCAAACATATACCTCAGGCATGAAAGCAGGCTTTTCGGGGGTAAGAAACCAAAGCCGTCCGGAAGAAGCTTGTTAGGAAGCCTACTTTGATCCTCCATCAGGCGGGGATATAAAAACTGTGCATCCAGACATAAAAAAACCGTCTGCATACGCAAAGTTAACCTTTTTTTCATTAGAGGCAAAAATCTGCTGTCACGAACGAGCGCATTCTCTCTTGAAATAGCGGCAAGATTTTTTTCAAATGTCACAACTTACCCGTTTCCGTTCCCTAACAAATGACACCGCTATCGGGCTTTTTTGGCACAATTTTCATGGCCCCTAACGGAGAGTCATAAAAAAAATACAATATGTCAACTATCTGACATCGATTTTTTTTCCAAATCCGGCCCGAAAACCTCACGAAAAAATGTCACAAATCCCCGGGGTGCCATTTTGTTAATAATGTCGGAAATTGTTTAGCTACCCGCTGTTTTTTTGCTAAAAACGGGAGCTCCTAAATAGTTGGATAATGACGAAGATCA
>Ga0256832_1000883_pt1 | contig 20015 bp, 13 predicted proteins | sample 134614metaG_FD_190534 | JGI IMG/M metagenome (GOLD analysis project Ga0256832, IMG submission 190534) | Hydrothermal vent microbial communities from Lau Basin, Pacific Ocean - 134-614 | ecosystem: Environmental > Aquatic > Marine > Hydrothermal vents | place: Pacific Ocean: Lau Basin | collected...
GCATAAATCCTGAAGAAAAAGAAGCGACAATGTCCAATGTAAAAACAGCATTGAACGGCACCAAATGCGAGAGGTCAAAGCATCTTTGCGTAGCTCCAACATTTCTTAATCACATCAACAAAAAAGCTCTTTGGGCAATTGTTGACCTTACTGACTGGAAACTTGTAGGTATCGCATGGACAGAACTCGGGGATTATGGACCTATACCAAAAACTACGGAAAGGGATATTCAGAATGAATTTGTAATGCAGCATTTTTGTGAACAAAATAACGATACGATTTTAGGTGATTGGAAAGTCAATTATCGCTTAACCAGTTCAGACGGTCTTGAGGTTTTTGATACTAAATACAAAGGCAAAACAATAATAAACTCATCAAAAATCGTAGATTGGCACGTCAGTTACCTTTACAAAGAAGGTGTGGGCTACAGTGATGCTACCGGATGCCCGATGTTTAGCTCTTCTGCTGTAGTTGCCTTCAATGGTCCTTATGTTGAAAATATAACAAACTCAAGCGGAAAAGTTGTTGGAAAAGCATTAATTCAGGATTTCAGAAGCCCAATATGGCCGGCACCATGCAATTATCGTTATCAAAGTAGATTTGAATTTTACGATGACGGCAGATTTAGGATTACAGGAGTCAATCACGGTAGAGGTTGCAATACAGATGGCGTCTATAAACCTATATTTAGAATAGACCTTGCTACTGATGAAAAAGCGCAAGATTTTGCTACTTGGAATGGACATAAATGGGAAACTTGGAACAAAGAAAAATGGATGGATCAAAAAGATGCTAAATATACAAAAGATAATTACTGGATGAAATTGAGTTCAAAAACAGGTGATGGCTATTATATAGAACCCGGAATAGGACAATTTAAGCATAACAGAGGTGATAGTGCATTTATATACATTTCAGTGTTTCACGATGATATAGACGAAGGCTCAACTGATATGGTGACAATTGGGACAAGTGGCAGTTACAATTACAAACAAGGTCCTGAAAAATTTCTTACTCCTCCCGAAGATTTGGAAGGAAAACACTTAGTGCTATGGTACGTCCCCAGAATGCATAATGACAATACTCCGGGAAAAGAATACTGTTGGTCAACAACTGTAGTTGAAAATGGTAAAAGTGTAACCAAAACCTGGCCTGGAATAGTAGGTCCGATGTTTGTTCCAATTAAAAAACTATAGTCTATGTCAGGAAAAAAAACAAAAGCCAAGAGAGCTAAAAATAAAAAAGCACCTTCAAAAAAATCAGGTTCCAAAAAAAGAACAGGGTTGTTCATTGTCTCAATCCTTATCCTTGGAATTATAGCCTTAATCGCTTTTGGGCTATCAAAAAGCAAAGGTGAAAAAAAAGGCAAAAAACACTCCAACACATCAATATCTCAGCAAAACAAAGTAATTTCTTCTTGCAAAAGAAGTCCGTTGTTCCCTACAAAACACGGGATGAAAGCACCTTTTGCAATAGACCTTAGACAAGGAGCAGAGTTCAGAGGGCTTAGAATAATCGAAGCCAGAAGAAATGGTAAATATTTGCAGTTGCCTGGTTGGGATAAATATGGCTACCTTGGTTTATACACATTAGATGATAAGGGAAATATCTATACATCTCCGATGCCATATGTAAGTATTGATATCAATCCTCCCAAAGAGCAAAACAAAATACTTAAAGTCGATTCAAGAACAGGGGAAATGAATGTTTTTATGAGTCTCCCTTTTACCAAGCCTCCAAGTCCAAAAAACCCTTTTGGCGTTATTGGTTTGGAATATGACTGTACTACAAAAAGCCTTTACATAGCGTCTATTGCCGGCTCAACATATAAAAAAGAATATGGAAAAGTTTTTCAAATCAATCCCGACACTAAGAAAATACTCGACACTTATGATAATTTGGATGTAATGGGTGTCGCTATTTTTGCCGGAAAAACAGGAAGAAGAGTTTATGTCGGATTGGCTCGTAAACCTGAGGTCTATTCCATTGGTCTTGACGACAAGGGCGGCTTCAAAGATGATCTTAGATTTGAATTTTCACTCAAAGATGTTCCCGGTGGAGCTGATGTAAAGGCTCTAAGGATGCGCATAAAAGACAACATAATGACTTTAAAATCCAGGGAATTCAGCTATTCCCTTATAACCGCAAGCGTATCAATGCGAATAATTTATACATATAAATACAATCTTGAAAAGGACAAATGGGAATTTATAGAATTGCATAGTGAAAATCCTAATGCACATTTGAACAATAATTTATAGTAAAATGTACCGGTTATTTACGATATTATCATTAGTTTTTATTTTTTTTTCATGTAAAAATGATACACATGAAGATGATTCCTCAGAAACTATTGTTTTCAGAATCGGAATATCCAAAGAACCAGCCGGTCTGCTTCCTTTTAAAAGAAGAGGAAGGGCTGAGTTGCAAATAAATCCTTATATATTTCCTCAAATCGCCGATTTTGACCCGGTATCTCATAGATTAATGCCCATACTAATTAACAAAATCCCCTTTGAAACAAAAATCGATACAGGCAAGCATCAAGGATTGTTGAAATATTCTATAGAGTTTGTCAAAGATGCGAAATGGGATAATGGTGAGTCGATAACAGCTAATGACTATATCTTTTCTGTAAAGATACTCCTTGACCCAATGCTTGATATTCATCCTGCTCTCAGAAGTCTATTTAAAAACATCAGAGATATTGTTTTGGATAAAAACAACCCAAAAAAATTAGATATTTACACAGTGAATGATTACATGCTATCAAAAGAATTGGTAACTAATATGGAATTGTATCCTGAATATTTCTATGATTCTAAGCATATATTGAGAAAATACGATTATTCTTCTTTTCTTAATTCAGAGAAAATAGCAAAACTATTGGAAAAGACCCCTGGCTCATTACAGTTTGCAAAAAGAATCAACGGTGCTTATTTTATGCGCAAACACATATCAAATTTTGGTCCATACAAATTATACAAATGGGAAGCTAACAGGTATTTGTCTTTGGTAAAGAAAAAAAACTGGTGGGGACAGAAATATTCAGGTAATAATGTCTATCTAAATAATAATCCTGATAAAATCATCTTCAAAATTATTCCTGATAAAACCACTGCCCTTGCAGAATTGAAAAGCGGCAATATCGATCTTCTCAGCGATGTGCCCGGAATTGATTTTAAAAGGCTCAAGGCTGATACTTTATACAATAAAAATTTTGACTTTTACAGCCCTTTAGCACTTAAATACAGTGTTATATTCATAAACAATAGAAATAAAATATTAAAAGATAAACGAGTAAGAAGAGCTTTGGCACATCTTACGGATGTTGAATTTATTATCAAAACATATGGAACAGGTGAAGAAAAAAGGCTAATCGGACCTATACATGTATCAAAACAATATTACAATAATTCTTTAAATCCCATAAATTATAATGTGCAACAAGCTAAAGAATTGCTTCGTGATGCAGGGTGGAAAGATTCTGACGGAAATGGTGTCTTAGATAAATTAATTGAGGGAAAGAAAACTGAGTTTAATATTAATTTCACAATAATAGGAAGGAAAATCGAAAAGAACGTGGCACTTCTGTTAAAGGAAAATGCTAAAAAAGCCGGGATAAAAATCAAAATAATCAATAAGACCCGAAAAGAGTATCGCAATAATCGCAAAAATTTTAATTTCGATTTACTTTTGTCGAATATTTCCAAGGATTTAGTCGATTATGACCCTTATCCGAGATGGCACAGCGACAATATCGCTCCGGGCAAATCAAATCTTACAGGTTTTCATACAGATGAATGTGATCGTATAATAGAAAAAATCATTAGCACTAAAAACCCGGAAGAAAAGGTTGACTTATACAAAAAGTTTCAACAAATCATATATGATAATCAACCGGCAATATTTCTATATGTTCCCACTAATAATATAGTGGTCAACAGTAAGTACAAAATAGTGACAAGCATCAAACGTCCGGGATATTTTGCCAATACAGTTGAGTTAAAATGATATTATCCTTTCAAAATTTTAATTCCTGCCGATGCTCCTATTCTTGTCGCACCTGCTGCAATCATCTTCATTGCGTCCTCACGTGTTCTAATACCTCCCGAAGCTTTAACTTCGGCTTTATCTCCGGCAATTCTTTTCATTAGTTCCACATGTTCTACTGTTGCTCCTCCGGTTCCGAATCCCGTGCTTGTTTTAAGAAAATCCACTTCAAATTCAAGACATGCTTTTGCAAGTTCTTCAATTTGCTGATTTGTCAAGTAGCAAGTTTCAAAAATAATCTTAAGGAGTTTATCATTCCTTTTGACTACCGAACTCATAGTCTCTAAATCATATTTCACGGACTTCCAATCGCCATCTAATATCGCCGGAACATTTATGACCGCATCCAGTTCATCTGCACCTTGTTCAATGGCTTTCTTTATAGATTCTATTTTAGATGAAGTAGAATCATAACCAAGAGGAAAGCCAATAACTGTACATACCTTCACACTTTCACTTTTTTCAAGAATATCAAATGCTCTTGGCACGTAATAAGGAGGAATGCATACACTTGCAAAATTATACTCCAAAGCTTCTTCACAGAGTTTGTCAATTTGTTCTTTGTTGATATTTGGTTTTAGTAAAGTATGATCTATATATCTAGCTAGTTTTTCGGGATTCATATTCTATATATTTTTTAATTCAATTATTATTAAGACTAAATACATTTCATTTTTTAGCTTTTCCTTTCTCAGCCTCTAACTCCTAAAGGAGAATCAACCCACAAAGCAAAAAATGAAATACACCTTTAAAATCTACCATGGCAATGCTTAAACTTTTTGCCACTTCCGCAAGGACAAGGATCATTTCTACCTACCTTAGGGGCATCCCTTTTTACTGTTTCTATCACTTGTCTGCCACCTGCGCTTTCTGCCGCTGCCCTCGCTGCTCTTTCCTCTCTACTTGTCTGGGTTCTGCTCATGTCCGTGTGTTGAGTTTTAGCCTCTTGGAGTTCTTTCCCATCAACAATCAATTTGCCTTTCATCAAATATGACAATACTTCTTCATTGATTCGGTAAACCAATTGTTCAAACAGATTATAGGCTTCTAATTTGTAGATGACCAATGGGTCTTTTTGCTCAAAGGATGCTGCTTGAACAGAATCCTTTAATTCATCCATACTTCTGAGATGCTCTTTCCAATTGTGGTCAATAATCGATAGAGTTACCGTTTTTTCGATATCCAATTTTACCGATTTTCCTTCAGTATTTACGGCATCTTCCAAAGAAGCTGCAACGGGATAAGGATTTGGTCTTCCGTCTGTAAACGGAATGGATATTTTTTTGTATTTATCCCCTTCATTTGCATAAACATCCTTAATAACAGGTAGTAATATCCTTTTAAATCTTTCGTGTTTTGCATCATAATGCTCAAAAACATCTTCAAGTAATTGTTTGGAAAGTTCCTGTTCATTGCCTTTTGAAAATTGATCTTCATCTATATTACTTGTCACACCGAATATCCTGAATACTTCTATTTTAAACGCATTATAATCTTTGATTTGCTTGGCTCCAACAACTATAGATTCAGTCAAATCAGCAAACATATTATACAAATCTACTGCCAATCTCTCTCCGGAAAGTGCATTTTTACGCTTTTTGTATATCGCTTCTCTTTGAATATTCATCACATCATCATACTCAAGTAGCCTTTTTCTTATTCCAAAGTTATTTTCTTCGACTTTCTTTTGAGCCCTTTCTATTGATTTTGTGACCATACTATGTTGGATAACATCACCTTCTTTATGTCCCATTTTATCCATCAATTTGGCTATTCTCTCCGAATTGAAAAGCCTCATAAGATTATCCTCCAAAGAGACGAAAAACTGGGATGAACCCGGATCTCCTTGACGCCCGGCTCTACCCCTTAACTGATTATCAACCCTTCGGGATTCATGTCTTTCAGTCGCTATTATTGCAAGTCCCCCTGCTTTTTTGACCTCATCTGAAATCTTTATATCCGTACCCCTACCTGCCATATTAGTAGCAATTGTAACTCTTCCCGGTTGTCCTGCTTCTGCTACGATTTCAGCTTCACGCTGGTGGTGTTTTGCATTCAATACATTATGGGCAATATTTTGCATACTTAGCATTCTACTAAGTTTTTCAGAGATATCAACAGAAGTCGTACCTACCAAACTAGGTCTTCCCTGTTCCACCATCTTTCTAATCTCATTGATTACTGCGTGGATTTTCTCTTTTTCCGTTTTATATACCAAATCTTGCTTATCATCTCTGATGATTGGTCTGTTGGTAGGTATCACTACGACATCCAGTTTGTAGATTTCCCAGAATTCACCCGCTTCAGTTTCAGCAGTACCTGTCATACCCGACAACTTGTGATACATTCTGAAAAAATTCTGCAAAGTAACAGTAGCATATGTTTGGGTTATCTCACCGACTTTCACATTTTCTTTAGCTTCAATAGCTTGATGCAGCCCATCAGAATAACGTCTTCCTTCCATCATTCTTCCTGTCTGTTCATCTACGATTTTCACTTCTCCATCCATTACCACATATTCATCATCTTTTTCAAACAAAGTATAAGCTTTTAGCAATTGATTTACCGCGTGAAGACTCTTGGATTTATTTGAGTAATTTCTTGATTCTTTTTCTCTTTCTTCCTGTTTTTCCTCTTCAGTCATAGACTCATCTGCTTCTATTTCCTGCATTATACTGGCGATATCCGGAATAACAAATAAATCAGGGTCTGCTTCTCCTTTGGCAAGAAATTCAGCACCTTTCTCAGTCAATTCAACCTGTCTGTTTTTCTCATCAATTGTGAAATATAATGGAACATCTACTTCCGGCATCCGCTTGGATTGCTCTTGCATATAGACATTTTCTGTTTTTTGCAATAGGACTTTTATCCCTTCCTGACTTAGATATTTGATAAGAGGTCTGTATTTTGGCAGTGCTCTGTGCGCTCTTAACAAAGCCAATCCACCACCACCTTCTTCCGTACCTTTGTTGCCTTCTGCAATTAATTTTTTTGCAGTTGCCAGATATCCCGTTGCCAATTGTTTTTGTGCTGAAATCAATTTTTCGATTTTAGGCTTCAACAGATTGTACAATTCTTCTTCTTCCCCGGCTTCAACCGGACCTGAGATAATCAATGGCGTTCTCGCGTCATCAATAAGTACAGAGTCAACCTCATCTACTATGGCAAAATGCAATTTTCTTTGAACCATTTCATCGGGAGAAATCACCATATTATCCCTAAGGTAATCAAATCCGAATTCATTGTTTGTTCCATAAGTAATATCGCAATTGTAGGCCCTTTTTCGAGCATCAGAATGAGGTTTGTGCTTATCGATACAATCAACTGTCAAAAACAAAAACTCAAATATCGGTCCAATCCATTCGCTATCCCTTCTTGCCAAATAGTCATTTACAGTCACAAGGTGAGAACCTTGCCCCGCCAATGCATTGAGGTAAAGAGGAAGTGAGGCTACCAAGGTTTTTCCCTCTCCTGTACTCATTTCCGCGATTTTCCCATCATGCAGTACCATTCCACCTATGAGTTGCACATCGTAATGAATCATATTCCAAGTTATCTCTCCTCCCGCTGCCAACCATTTATTAGCCCAGACCGCCTTGTCATTCTCGATAGTTATATTAGGTCTGACCGTAGCCAAATCCCTGTCGTGCTGGGTCGCCGTTACTTCCAAAAATTCATTTTGGGCGAACCTTCTTGAGGTTTCTTTTACAACCGCAAAAGCTTCGGGTAACAATTGATTTAATACATCCTCAAGGCTTTCATCCCTTCCTTTTATCAATTCGTCAATCGCATCATATATCTCCTCTTTTACTATGATATCCTCTTCCGTATTGGCTCTTTCTTTTAACTCTGAAATTTCGGCATCTATATCTTTTAGATGCTCTGCAATCTTGTCTTTAAACTCAAGAGTCTTATTTCTCAGCTCATCGTTTGACAGGCTGTTGTATTGCTTATAATATTCGTTTATCTCCTCAACGATAGGGTTGTATTTTTTTACATCCCTATCGTATTTTGTCCCAAACATCTTTTTGATTATACCTAACATATATTTTTGTTTTCTTTATTGTCTTTATTATGCACAAACTGAACGAAATTTCTTAAGAAAATGTTTTTGTTTTTCTAATTTCTTTTATCATTACCCCAATTCAGTTTATTTCTAATGCTTTTACTAAATTCATATCCTTCAAATACGATTAAATTAATCTTGAAGTTCGCTTTTTTTATTATCAATTTGTGTTTTTGTGTTATTGTTTCATATCTCGAATCCAAAGTGACCAAAAATGAATCTGTCCTGGTTTCAACTTCAAACGAAAGCTCGGAATCATCCGGAACCACAATCGGTCTCATCGTCAAATTATGTGGTGCGACGGGTGTAATCACAAAGTTTCCCGAACCGGGAAAAACAATCGGACCTCCACAACTCAATGAATAACCGGTTGAACCTGTGGGGGTAGATACGATTAGTCCGTCAGCCCAATATGTATTGAGAAATATCCCGTTGAGATAAGTATGCACCACTATTACCGAAGAAGATGCGCTTTTGTGCATAGTAAAATCATTCAATGCAAAACTATCTCCATCAAACAATTCAGGCTCTGAGACCAAATTCAAAAGACTTCTTTGCTGCAATACATAATTTCCGTTTATGATATTGTCAATAGCCTCGGTAATAATATTTTTTTCAACTATTGCCAAAAAACCAAGTCTGCCGAGGTTGATTCCTATAATTGGAATATTGCTATCATGAACCAAAACAGCAGAGTTCAATATTGTCCCGTCTCCCCCTATTGAAATCAAAAAATCAATATCATTCATCAATAATTCATCGGTAGTAGATAGGCATTTGTGATTTTTATCAAACCCAAAATCTTTTTTTAGATATTGAAGAAACGGAGTAAAAAAATAAACTTCAATCCCTTCCTTTTTTAGCTTTTGTAACAAGATTTTGAGATACTTCATATGAGAATCTTTCAAAATCTGTCCATATACTAAAACTCGTTTCACTATACTTATATTTTTTTATTAAAAGGTCGATCTGTAATAGAAAAAAAATCCATCTTCTCCAAGATGATTAATACTGTAATTTATCTGAAATAAACTATTATAAATAATCATATCCAAACCTACCCCATGCCCATTGAGCACTCTATTATTAAAACTATTATTTACAAAATTAACATTATTATTTACATATGCTGTATCAAAATTGATACTTAAGTAAATTTCATATGGAATATACTTAAATTGCTTGATAAAAATATGTCTATTCAAGTCCAAAATGCCTGATAAAAGCCCAAAACGCTGCGATGTTTTCAAGTACATAAAGTGCTTACCATCCTCTACATACAAATCATAACCATTGATAAGGTCTTGGTCATAACCAATAGCTTTATTGTTGTAATAGGGACTGTCATCTCCAAATGCCCTGATTTTGCCTTTGAATATAAATGCTGAAATATATTTTCTATTTATGTAAAAATACTTCTCAATATTCAAACTGATATCCAATTGATTCAAATCATTAAAAATCCACAAACCTGACTTGGTGATTTGTCCTCCTATCAAAAACCCTCCTTTGGGATACATTTTGTACTTTCGCTTATCCCTTTTCATAGAGAATGACAATGAAAAATACCTCTGGGATACTCCATTTGAAAAAAAATATTTATTGTAGTCAAGAACTTTACTGTCTATGTCATTGTCATAATACGCAATGGTAAAGCCATGTGTGTCAAAAATACCCGGTCTGTGTGTCAAACCGACTGAAACTCTGAATTGTTTTAACAGATTATTCTCTTTATTTCTATAAAAAACCAGTTTATTATTAAAGGTATTATAGGCGATTTCCTTAGAGTGTTTGTACAAGATATTAAATGTCAACCCCAGTTTGTTATTTTTATGAAAATATGGCCTTGTATATTCAAGCTCATATTTATGAGTAATACCTCTTTGCCATTTGAGTTGCAATGCGTCTTTATTTCCGGTGATATTTTTATGTTCCAATACCAAACCGTAGTTTATCCTGCTTAAATCAGCATCATGTTCATAATACCACTCATTGAAATTCCTATCCGTGAGGTCAAAAATCAATCGAGGATAGATGAAAAGGCTTTCTTTCACAGATATATTCAAAGAACAATTTCCGGTTCGAGTATCGATATCTTTGATATTGAAATTAGCATCGACAAACAAACCCGTGTCCAAAATTCTGTTCCTGTTATCCATAAATTTTACAGCCAGATCATTGAAATATACGGTATCTCCTACAGCGATATCCAATTCATTGAGTATGATATATGCTTTTGTGCTTTTGTTGCCTTCTATATGTATCGAATCTACGACTATAAAAGTCGATTGTGAATACAAACCGCTAAATATTAAAAGAATAAAAACAATGGATAATGATAACTTCATTTAATTTAGTTTGGTCTATCCGGATAGTTAAACATTGAGATAGTGCATCAAGGCTTCATATCTCTCTTTCAGTATATCAACTGAAAAATTATTGCTTGTAAAAGAAGTCTTAACTCTATACCCGTGTCTATCAAATGACGAAATAATACTTTCAATATTGGTTTTATTCAATTTTAATATAACATCCATTACCTCATCATTTTTGTTGTTGTCATTCAAAAGCAAACCGATAATCGAAGTGTTTTCCAATTCGACAATATGGCTTATCTTACTAAGCGAATAATCTTTTATTGGAATTTCAAGTTCGATAATACTACCGGGAAATTCAAAAGTAAAGATATCGCCAAAATATTGGAATATATCTTGTTGGGTGATGCTGCCGAGATACTCTTCATCTGAATTTAAGACAGGAATCAATGAAAGATCATTTTTAGCCAATCTATCAATTATATTAAAAAAATGACATTTCTCATTTACATAAACTTTATTGTCTTTAATGTCAAAATCCTGAATTTTCTTATCAAATCCATTAAGCAAGATATCGTCCTCGTTAATGATATTGATAAGATTTTTTCCCTCTAATACAGGCAGATGACTTACCTGAAAAACATTCATCATCGACAAAGCTTTTTCCCCATTCTCATCTAAGCCTATCCCGGTCAGTGTCTCTGATATCAAATCTTTTGCAATCAAACTCATAATAGCTTATCTCTTTAACTCCATTAATTTTTTCTTCTCTATTTCAAATTCATCAAGACTCAATAAGCCTTTTTCTCTCAATTCCGACAATTTTTTCAACTGCGCCAACAATACATCATCTTCCAAAATATCATCTTGTGCCGGCCCGATTGAATTCAATTTAATCCTGTAATTGTTCTTTTTAAAAGATTCGTATTCCGGTTGTATCCGGATATAAGCCAAATCCTCATCTTTATCAATTTTATTAGGATCTTTCAATCCGTATTGTACGGCAGTATCCAAATGGCGAAAAGCCAAATCTTTGTTCTCATTAAGCGAATATGCCTTGGCTATGTCAAAATGAAGTTCAGGGTCGTCAGGTGAAATATCCAATGCTTTTCTGAAATCTGAAATCGCACCTTTGAAATCATACTTTTCATATTTTTCCAGTGCACTTTTTTTGAAAGGATTTCTTTTTGGGAAAAAGCTTTTTCTCCTTTTTGGTCTTCTCACTTCTCTCACATTTCTGTGCTCCCTGGTTCCTCTCTTAGCCCCGGATCTACCGGTGACTTTCCCCTTGTTATATTTAGCATTAAACTCTTTATCCGACATATTAAATATCTTAATAGCCTCTATAATTCCGAGAATGAATGTGACAGGAAAAGCAAGTTTTGATGTAATGAACATAAGGAATAAATAAAATATTCCTCCCCCTACATCATTGAGATAAAATCTGTGAGCACCAACTACTCCCAAAATCATTGCCAACAAACCCGCAATTATTCTATTCTTCATTTATTTAAGTTTTCATTTTTTCCTAAAATACAATCCTTGATTTTATCTAATGCTTCACCGGTCAAATAAAACTACTTGCTCAGCTCAAAATCCTATTCTCTATCGCGTCAATAACCGTGCCGTCATCATTTATCCAAAAACAACCCACAAAAGTATAAAATTTATGTCATTCCGTCTTGATCTTGCAGGACAAAATGGCAATATCGTCATCATAATTTTCGGATATTTTAAAATTATCTATTTCTTCCAGCAGTTTTTTATTGAATTCTTTGATAGGATAATCTTTGTTTTTACAAACAAATTTTTCGATTTGACTATCTTCCAAAAATTCTCCGTTCTTATTTTTCAATTCCGTTAAGCCATCCGTAAAAGTGAGTATCAACGTATCTTTCTTCAGCTTGATAATCTCTTCTTCTATTTTTGGCATTTTTTCAAATGCCCCTATAACCGTACAGCCTTTTTCAAGTCTCACTATTTCCTTACCCGTGCATAAAATGGGGGGATAATGCCCTGCATTGATATACTTCAACTCTTGTTTTTTGAGATTGACTTCACCGATGAAAAATGTAATATATTTGTCGCTTTTCGTAATCCTTTTATGCACTATCTCATTCAATGCAAATATAAATGTCTCCAAATCCCTGAATTGAAAAATCAGGCTTTGTATAATCGCTTGAAAATTTGCCATCAACATTGCAGCAGCAACACCTTTGCCCGAGATATCAGCTATACAAAAGGCAAATTTATTTTCGCTAAATTGGAAAAAATCTATATAGTCTCCTCCTACATTTTGATGTGGTTTGTATATACTTCCAACCTCGTATTTATCATTTTGAGGTAAATCATCAGGTATCAGCATTTGTTGAACTTCTTTCGCCAATTTAATATCTCTGCTAAGTCTCTCCTGAGCCAATTGTTGCTTAAATAATCGTTTGTTTTCGATAGCAACAGCTATGATATTTGTGATAGAAATAATGAATTGTACCTTGTTGAATATATCTTCTTTTTCGGTCAAACCACCTAAAAATGCATATGCAAGCGGAAGTTTCTTGTGATAAACAGGAATAATAATATCAAAATATTGAATCTCTTCAGGATCTTCATCACTTATGGTGTGCATCCTTTTGTATTTATTAAAGTAGTATTCAAGATGATCCAAATCCAGCTTATCTTCAGGATTGATATACGATACACAATCCCATTCCCCGGAATTATTGATATACAATGCCATCTTTTTAATACCCATCTCCCAACTTAAAAATGATTTATACATTTGAAATAATTGCTCCGCAGGTATATTCTCATTGATAGCTTGAGTGATAGTTTGCAAACTCCTGATTTGAAGTTGCTTCAAGCTAAGTTCTCTTTCGAGTTTTTCCAATATTTCCAAATTTTTATCCATATTACATATATTATTTGCAAGTTAGCTATTTTCAGATAAAATCAAATATTATTTATAGATTTTATTAGCAAGTTGTTTTTTCATAACAATAGTAACTATTTAGACATAATGCCTTTGAGATATAAAACTCGAGTTTTTTGCCATAATAAGCTTATTTATTGATAATGTAGTGGAGCTATATCAAAAAAAACAGCTTGAATATGGCGAAAAAAGATTCTTTTCCAATCAAAATGATTCTACCTAAGTAGTTACTAATAATATAACCATGTAAATATACGTTTGATTGCTGTAAACTCATGTTTTTTTAGAGACTTTTTCAAAAAAAGTATCATATGAAAATACTATTCTCTTTTATTCTTACTTTGTTTATTTTATTAGACAGCTTTGCTCAATCTTCAAATATCTATATCCTGAGAACGATTAGATTTTTGCCTGTGACAAAACTGAAAAAAGCTCTTAATTTGCGCAAATCAGATAATCTTAGCATCGCATTTGAAGAATTGAATCTTTATGTATTGGAACTCAATAATCCGGAAAAGTATATACCGGATTTGAATAATAATCCCTTGGTTGATTTTATCGAAAAAGATGAAGAATTGGTCTTACGACAAACACCTGATGACCCTAAATACAGTGAGCAATACGCTCTTGAGCAAATTAAAGCAAGCGAAGTTTGGGACTTTACAACAGGAGGAACAACTTATATGGGAGATACTATTGTGATTGCTGTATTGGATGATGGTTGCAATATCTATCATGAGGACTTATTTGAAAACATTTGGGTTAATAAAATGGAAGTTCCCGGCGATAGTATCGACAATGATAATAATGGATATATTGATGATTATCACGGAGTAAATATTCTCACAAAAAACGGAATCCATAAATCATTGCCTCACGGTACAAAAGTAGCGGGAATTATCGGTGCAGTTGGCAATAATTCTTTGGGAATGACCGGAATCAATTGGAATATAAAATTGCTACCGATAACAGATATTCTAACAAAATCAAGAATAATCAAAGGATATGCCTATGCATATAAATTAAGGAAAAAATACAATGACACAAATGGAAAACAAGGCGCCTTTATAGTGTGCACCAATTTCTCGGGAGGAGTGGATAAGCCTGAATTCCCCGAAGACGATCCAAGAAACATTGCGTGGTGTGAAATGTATGATAAATTAGGAGAGATCGGAGTAGTTAGTGTAGTTTCAACGGTAAATTTTCCAAGGGATGTGGATATCGAGGGAGATATGCCCACTCTTTGCCAAAGCCCATATTTAGTGACTGTTACAAGGACAAACAAAAATGATAACTTTGATAAAGAAGGTAGTGCTTATGGTAAAAAAAATGTAGATATTGCTGCACCGGGTCAAAAGATATTGTCCCTCAGACCCGCTGACGATTACGGAAATGGAGGTAGTGGTACTTCATACGCTGCACCAATGGTCTCAGGAGCAATCGGTTTAATGTACACTGTCCCCTGTAAAAGTTTTATAAAAAAAGCAGTTGAGAATCCTGCAAATTTAGCTTTGGAAATCAAAGAGTACATTATGAAATATTCTGATAAACATCCTGACTTGAAACATAAAACCGTAAGTGGAGGTAGATTGAATATAGTGGAGTCTTATGTTAATTTGCTTGAAGAAAACTGTAGTGAACTTGATTTTAGAGACCTGAGCATCTCGCAGATTTATCCAAATCCTGCTCATACTATGGTAAAAATTAAATACGAAACAAATAACTATCACAAGCACAAGATTATAGTCTTTAACAATCTTGGGCAAGTCGTTTTCAAAGAGATATTCCGGCCTAAGCCGTATGATGTAGAAGAAAAAATCATTGACGTATCGCAATATGCCAAAGGGATATACTTTTTTTCATTAATATCAAATAAAAACAAAGTAACAAAACGGATAGTTGTGTTTTAGATGACGATTTTACCGGTCGTTTTGCTTTTCATTTGACATTTTATACTGAATGTAATCTATTTTCGTTTCAGAGAGGTGAATTTAGAAAAAAGAATTATATGAAGATAGTTTATCTAATTGTATTGAGTCTATTATTATTATCATCTTGTAAAGAGAATAGCGAGACTACTCCTCTTGTAAAAACCCAAGAAAAGAAACATGTCAAAAATGATACAGTAGTAAAGAAATTATATCCCGGATATCTAAATATAGATTTTCTAATGGGAAAATTCGATCCGTCAAAACACAAACGATTTGCAAGAATCGAAGACAAATACACCAATAAACACAATGTTTTTCTAGACAAAGATGCATATTCGGCTTTTCTAAAAATGTATGATGCCGCATACAAAGATGGATATAAATTGATGATTGTTTCGGCTACCAGACCATTTGATTATCAAAAGAGAATCTGGGAAAGAAATTGGGCGAAAAGAGCAAAAATCAAAGACCCTGTGAAAAGAGCTTTAGATATACTGAAATTCAGTTCTATGCCGGGAACGTCCAGACATCACTGGGGAACAGAAATAGATTTGAATGTATTGGAAAACAGCTATTATGCCGATGGAGAAGGAAAAAAGATATTTGATTGGATGACCAAAAATGCAGGTAAATACGGTTTTTGCCGTCCTTATACCGCCGGAAGACCATTTGGGTATAATGAAGAAAAATGGCATTGGTCATATAAACCAATTTCTAAGATTTATACTCAATTTGCTAAAGAAAATATGAAAGACGAATACATAAACGGATTCAATGGCGCTGAAACTGCAAAAAGAATACAGGTTACAAAGAAATATATCTTAGGGATAAATCAGGAGTGCAAACATTAGATATTCTTCTTCAGAAATCTATTTATCATAAATATACGCTGAACCTTGATTGGTATTTCCCTCAACACGATCAAAAAAAGCCCCGATAATAGCGTGATCTCCCGATATCGAAACTGACTTACCAAAACGATCTTGAGACGCTCCATCTTCTCCTATGAGTTTCAGATGCTCTGTCCAAAGACTTCCACTGCGGTGGAAAACATACGCTGAGCCTTGATGAAAATTCTCCTCATTATCACTTAAAAACGCCCCTACAATGGCATAGTCTCCAGATATTGATACTGAATTGCCAAAATTATCGTGCCCCTTTCCGTCTCCTGCTGTGATTTTAGTCTCCTGTATCCAAGAGCTCCCTGTAAAGTGGAAAATATAGGCCGAACCTTGATTACCATTTATCCCTACTCTATCCAAATATGCTCCAACAATAGCATAATCCCTTGATATCGACACGGAGCTACCAAAAAAATCACTGTCATCTCCATCAAATGCAGTGAGTTTTGCTTGCTGTGTCCATGAATTCTCGCTACGATGGAAAATATATGCAGAGCCTTGATTGTAATTTCCTCCAGCATCATCAAGATATGCTCCGACAATGGCAAAATCTCCCGATATCGATACCGAATTTCCAAAAAAACCACCAGTTGCTCCGTTGTCCGCTAAGAGTTTTGCTTGTTGTGTCCATGTGCTCCCACTGCGGTGAAAAACATAAGCTGCGCCTTGATTGTCATTCTCCATTAGTTTTTTATCGGCTCCCACGATGGCATAATTACCGGATATCGACACGGAGCTACCAAAATGATCCAAAAGATTTCCATCATTCGCCGTTAATTTTGCTTGTTGTACCCAAGTATTCCCCACACGGTGAAAAATATAAGCAGAGCCTTGATCTTCATTCTCCCCGATATCATCAAGGTAATTAGCAACTATGGCATAATCCCCCGATATTGATACGGAATTGCCAAACTCGTCTCCGTATTCTTCGTCATTGACAGTAAGCTTCGCCTGTTGCACCCAACTACCACCGCTATGATAGAAAATATACGCCGAGCCTTGATCTCTCCACTCGTCAAGATCTTCACCTGTCCCAACTATGGCATAATCTCCTGATATAGACACAGAATTACCAAATTTATCACCTGCCTTTCCATCGCTCGCTGTGATTTTTTGTGATAGTTTTATTTGATTAATTGGTTCTTTTTTGTCTATAGATTCTTGCTTACAACAAGAGGAGAAAAAAAATGATGCAACTATTAGCCATAAGAGCAATTGGATATTTATAATTCTTTTCATAATAATATTTTAATTTGTCTTTTTGAAATAATTTCAAGCATTATGTATTGTACAAAAAACTATATTTCTTTTCTTTATACTTCAATATAAACGTACTACTTCTTCTCCGACAACTATTTTTCATAAACATATACTGAGCCTTTATGATGTTGTGGTGAAAACCATTCACCCCAAGCTCCAATAAGGGCATAATCATCCGATATCGATACGGAATAACCAAAATTGTCTGAAGTGCCTCCATCACTCTCCGAGAGTTTCGTCTGCTGCATCCAAGTACTCCCTGTACGGTTAAAAATATACGCTGAACCTTGATTGTCATTCTCCATTTTATCATTAAAGTACGCACCTACTATAGCACGATCTTGGGTTATTGATACGGAATTACCAAAATGGTCTTTACTCCTGCCATCACTTGCCGTGAGCCATGCTTGCTGCGTCCAAGTATTGCCATTATGATGAAAAATATACGCCGATCCTCTATCTTGCCCCTCGTATTTCCAGCCTACATCATCATTATAAGCTCCGATTATAGCATAATCCCCTGATATCGACACCGAATAGCCAAATCGGTCATCAATCCATCCATCGTTAGCGGTGAGTTGCACTTGCTGTATCCAAGAATTCCCACTACGGTGGAAAATATAAGCTGAGCCTTGCCTGTAATTTCCTCCTACATTATCAAAAACCGCTCCTACAATAGCATAATCTCCAGATATCGATACGGAATAGCCAAAATGGTCATCACGCCTTCCATCACTCGCTGTAAGCTTAGCTTGCAGAGACCAAGAATCCCCGGTACGATGGAAAATATACGCCGAGCCTTGATATAGATTACGCTCTATGTCATCATGATAGGCACCTACAATAGCATAATCACCAGATATTGATACGGAATAGCCAAACTCATCACCTTCCATTCCATCGTCAGCTAAGAGTTTTGCCTGTTGCACCCAAATGTTTCCCGTACGGTGGAAAATATACGCCGATCCTTTATCTGTCCAATTGATATCACTTTCACCTGTCCCAACTATGGCATAATCTCCAGATATCGATACGGAATAGCCAAAATGGTCATCAATCATTCCATCACCAGGTGTAAGCTTAGCCTGCTGCGACCAAGAACTCCCACTATATTGAAAAATATAAGCCGAGCCTTTGTCCTGATTCCCCCCAACAGTATCAGAAAACGCCCCAACAATGGCATAATCCCCTGATATCGCTACGGAAGAACCAAAATAATCACTAGCTATACCATCATTCGATTGGAGCTTTTGTGATAGTTTTATTTCATTAACCGGATCTGTAGTATCTATAGGATCCTGTTTACAACAAGAGACGATAAAAAACGATGCGACTACAAGCCATAAAAGCGATTGGATGTTTATTAATTTTTTCATAGTAATATAATGTTATATTTCAGTTCACAATTTTATTAATTTCCTATTTTAATAATTTGATATTAAACATAAAAGCTTACGCAAGTTATAAAAAAATTATAAAAGCAACAAACAAATTCCGTTAAAGTATTCAAGATAATCCAAATCCCACAGTACGCTTCGCTATGCGGTATCCCTCGGTACGCTTCGCTGCTCGGGACTTCAGTGTCACTTCAGTTTACGCTACGCTTTAGCCTGAAACTTTCAAAACTTGAAACTTCCAAACTTTCCAATTTTCACATTGAACACCTATCGGCGTTCATTTTCCTCTTCCCTTTACCCCGCATTTCATACGGGGCTATTTACATTAAACCACTTTCGTGGTTTTTTTGATTCAATTCTATAACTTAGTATTTCCCACTCCTCTATAACTCATTTTCCCCTCTCTCCCTCTCTCCCATTTGCATAATCGCCTTATCACCCAATCACCATCTCATTACTCATAACTCATCGCTACATCCTACAATCCTCAAATCCTACAAATTCCCTCGGTATGCTTAGCTACTCGGGACTGCTGCTTCGCAACAGCCTAATTCAGACAGCTATGCTACTCTGATAAGCGAGTGTCTCCGACCTCGCTTTCCAAACTTCAAAACCTTCAAACCTGAAACTTTAAACTTGGAATAATCAAACATTTCAATCTACATAAATCTATATCAACCACTCACTACTCATAACTCATAATCACCTCACAACCGTCACATCCCCCGCCAAAACCCGCTTCTCTCCCTTACCGTCCACATACTCTATAATATAGACATAAACTCCACTTAAAACGCTGCCTGCCTTATATTTGCCGTCCCAATTTATTGGAGTGTTTCCTTTGGTTTGGTAGATTTTCTCTCCCCATCGGTCAAAGACGGTACAGGATATTAATTTTATTTCCTTTGGTACGCGGAATTTCCAATTGTCATTGATGCCATCTCCATTTGGTGTGAAGATATTTGGTATTTCCAGTTCGGGTTCTTGTACATAGAGGGTAAATTCTCTATTGTATGTACAGCCGGAACTATGTGTCATTGACAGTTTGATAACAGTGGTTTCTTCCGGGCTTATGCTTATGTTCTGGCAGTTTGGACAGTCTATTATTTCTTTGGGAGACCAGTTGATCTGCCAGTTGCTTGTGTCCGGATTAATGCCTATG
>Ga0256832_1000884_pt1 | contig 20012 bp, 16 predicted proteins | sample 134614metaG_FD_190534 | JGI IMG/M metagenome (GOLD analysis project Ga0256832, IMG submission 190534) | Hydrothermal vent microbial communities from Lau Basin, Pacific Ocean - 134-614 | ecosystem: Environmental > Aquatic > Marine > Hydrothermal vents | place: Pacific Ocean: Lau Basin | collected...
GGAAGAGGCGCAAGTCGTCGCGCAACCGCCACGGCAGTCCGCCCGCTTTTCCGATCACGCCGTTGCGGCTGTGGGCCGCTATCAGAACCAGCCGAGGACGCATCAGACCGCTACCGGCGCCTTGATGCGGGGATGCGGATCATAGTCCCGCAGGCGGATGTCGGCATATGTGAAGTCATCAATATCCTGGACATCCGGATTCAGCTCCAGACGCGGCAGGGCGCGGGGCGTGCGGGACAGCTGCGTGTCCACCGCTTCGAGATGATTCAGATAAATATGCACGTCGCCGAACGTGTGGATAAACTCGCCCACCTGTGCACCCGTCACATGGGCTATCATGTGTGTCAGCAAAGCATACGACGCAATGTTGAAAGGCACCCCGATGAAAAGGTCGGCGCTGCGTTGATAGAGCTGACACGATAGCACGCCCTCGTGCCAGTAAAACTGAAACAACAGATGACACGGCGGCAGGCGCATCTCTTCCAGCTGGGCGGCGTTCCATGCGCTCACGATCATGCGGCGGGAAGTGGGATTGGTCTTGATGGTGTCGATGACGTTACGGATTTGATCGACAAAGCCGCCGTCGTAACGCGGCCACCGCCGCCACTGGTAGCCGTAAATGGGCCCCAGCTCGCCGTTCTCATCGGCCCACGGGTCCCAGATGTGCACGCCCACTTCCTGCAACGAACGCACATTGGTCTCGCCCCGCAAAAACCACAGCAGCTCATGCACAATGCCCTTGAAAAAAACCTTCTTGGTGGTCAGCAGTGGAAATCCTTCCCGAAGGTCTATCCGAAGTTGATGACCAAAAAGCGACAGCGTCCCCACGCCCGTCCGATCATGGCGTTCTTTGCCATGCCGCCGCACATGGCGCAGCAAATCCAGATATGCTTTCATAATGAATGCCCGCCTTTTACATTACAAAAATGCACCGCCGGCGGGTGTGAAATAAAATTACGATGAGCCTTTCGCAGACGAAAGAAGGGCAGGGGGATCGTGGCGCCTTACTTGCTCAGGATCATTTTCAGGATGCGCGCCTTCATCCGCGCCGCCTTGTTGGGATGCACGATGCGCCGCAGCGCCATCCGATCCAGCAAAGAGACAATCTGCGGATAGGCTTTCAAAGACGCTTCCCGATCGTGGCTTTTCTTCACCGCCTTGAGCAGCTTTTTATACCGCGCCTTATACATGTAATTGCGGGCCCGGGCTTTTTCATTCTGCCGTGCGCGTTTCTTCGCCGATTTGATATTGGGCATCCGTTCACATTTCTTTTGGGGCGGCAAATATCGAAATCTAAGATTAAATAATCGGCAGCCATGCCGGCGATGAAGTCATACGTTGGGGGGCGGTGACACAAGCCGATATCAGCAATACCGTGCGTTTTATCTTCACGCCCCTGAAATCCCTTCATGAAATCGAGGTTCGCCTTTTTGCTTTTGTGTGTATGTCTGATGGTAAGCATAAGCGCTCAGCAGGTTGCCTATCGGCTGCCGAAAGCGTTGTTGCTGACCACCGGCGACGGCGACGGCCGCGGCACCATATCCGACGGGGCGGTGCTGGCCTTGCAGGCCTTTAACAAACGGGGGGTGTTCGTGCGGCTGGAAAACAAATCGGTGTTGTTGCAGCCCGATATTTTGCGGAAATATCAAATCATTATCGCACCCACCATCCGCTCATATCACGACTTACCCGCGCCCGAAGCCCTGACGTTCTTGAGCGATGCGGAAATGAAAAATCTATCGGAGTGGGTTAGGAACGGAGGCGTATTGGTTGCAGGAGAAAATATCGGGCGAAATACGTTGAATCAGGAAGACCGCCTGCTGCATGAAGGCATGCTGAATGCCGACTCATGGCCGTTGTCTGAATGTTTCGGCGTGGAAATGAAGGAAATCAACTGCACCGATTGGAGCCTGCAAGCAGACAAAAAAGGCATCTGGAGCGGCTTCGATACTCCGTTTGTCAATTCCCCCTGGCGACTGGTGCCGGTCAGGCTTGCGAAAACGGTCAACGTCTATATGACCCAAACCGACGGGAAACACTCTTATCCGGCCCTGACCGTCAATCAATATGGCAAGGGAAAAGCCGTGCTCCTGCCTACGTTCAGGTTGTTGCATCCACAAAACGACGGCGGACTGGCCACCGAAGTGCAAATCGACCGGTTTTACCACTGGGTGGTGGAACTTTCCATCGGCAAAAGAAAATATCCGCTGTATCTCAACCCATGGAAGGACGCCCATTCCGCTGTGTATTGCCAGACGTTTGACGACGGCGGCACGGCCGAACAGTATCAACGCATTATTCACTTTATCAATGCCAACAAGTTACCGACCGTATTCTTCGTTACGCCTCATATCCCCAGCGATATCCGGCAACAATTACAGAAAGAAAAACTTATTTCGTTACAGGGACACTCTTTTAGCCATCCCGATTTTAGAACATTGGATTATGGGCAAACCTTGCATGAGTTCCTGATGAACCGCAACTATTGGCAGACCCGTTTTACCGGCTTCCGTTTTCCTTACGTGTCCAATAGCTTCTGGGGTATGTATGTGCTCAATCAATTAGGATTTATCTATGAAACGAGCATCGCCGCCAACCATTTCGAATTTATCCGCGGCAGTGTGGTGCCGTATAACATCCCGATTTTTAAGGATGACTTTTTTGTGTCTCTGGACTTGTTGGAATTGTCGCAGATCTATCACAGCGATTGGTTCTTTTACCAAAAGGTGTTGGATGAAACAGTCACGTATAGCACCGACTTACAAAAAGAAGATGCCGCCCGTTTTAAGGAATATCTGTTTCGCTATTTCAATGAGGTGGTCAAGCCCAACCATGGCGTGATGGTCTATCTGGGCCATCCGATGTATAGCGGCATCAGCGAAATCACGCTGCAGCCGCTCCAGGCGCTTATCGATTATCTGAAAACGCAAAACGTGTGGATAACTTCGGCCAATACGGTGGCCCAGCGCTGGAATAAGTTGAAAGACCTCAACATCTCGGTGACCGAACAGGGGCGTCGGGTAAACCTGGACATTATCAGCCCGTCTAAAATGGAAGGCCTGAGCATTCAACTGCCTGAAAGACCCAAAGAAGTGATATCTCCCGTTCCGTATCACCTCGTCAAACGCCATCACAATGAGTATCTGGTGATAGACGTGGAGGGCAATTGTGAGATAACCCTTCGATTTTAATCTTCTATCGAGCAAATGACGAACCGAGTAATATGGATGGTGCCGTTTTTATGGTGGGCAAGCCCGCTAACGGCGCAATCCTTTTCTGCGGAAATCTGCACGTGGAAAGACGACCGGCCCGCAGCCGTATCCATCACCTTCGACGATGCTTCATATACGCAATATGAATATGCCTACCCCATTTTGTCAAAATATCACTTTAAGGCCACATTCAGTCTGGTGGGGGAATGGACGAAGGAAGAAGCGTCTTATTCCGCCGAACCGGGAATGTTCCAGATCAAGAAAATGGGCTGGCCGCAAATCCGCCGCCTGCATCAGGACGGCCACGAGATAGCCTCCCATGGATACCGCCATCAACGTTACGACCGGCATTTACCCATCGATACCCTGGCTGCCCAAATGAAGAAAAATAAGACGTTGATTGAGCGCCATACCGGGGCCCCGTGTTACACCATTCACTATCCCTATTCGTTTGCGTGGGATGAAACCGCTTCGGCAGCCCAAAAGGCGGGGTTCTGGTTCGGTAGAACAGGAGATGACACCGACAACAGCGCAACTCCCTCCAATTTATGGATGCTCAAATCCAGAGCGATTTTGAACGACACCATACCCGACCTTTCTGCGTTCAAAGAGTGGCTGGAACAAGCCCGCGGGAAATGGCTTATCCTGATGTATCATCATCTGTTCCCGAAGGGCAGTAAGGAAATGCACATCCTGGAATACCACAAAGTCCGAAACACCTATTCGCTTTATCCGGAAACCTTCGACAAGCAGATGCAAATGCTGGCGCAAACCGGTTATTGGGTGGCGCCGATAAAGACAGTCGGGAAATACATCATCGAGCGTCAACACACGCGCCTGCGAACGTACCGCTGCATAGGACGCTTCATCATTAAGCTGAAAACAGATTTAGGTAATGAATATGATGAGCCGCTCACCCTGCGGGTGAAGGTGCCATGGCCACAGGTCAGCGTAAAAATAAACGGCAAAGAAAACGTTTATGCCAACACACAAGGAACGCTCCTGCTGGAGGCCCTTCCCGGGAGCAAAATCGTCATTAAGAAGCAATAGAAAGCATGTACTTCGCCTTGCGGGTAATCGAAAAGCTGTTTATTATATATTTTTCGCTTTACCTCATCATCGACGTGCTCCTATATGCCAATGCGCTGTTTTACTTTTTTATTCGCAGTAAAAGAAAAAAGCCCAAACCGCCGCACGACTACCGTCGTTATCCGATCTCCATTATCGTGCCCGCTTATAATGAAGAAGTCTCCATTATTACCTGCGTGGAAAACCTATTGAAACTGGATTATCCCGCCTATCAGGTCATTGTCGTGAATGACGGCTCAAAGGATGGCACCATCCCGAAGCTGCTGCACCATTTTGAAACGAAGCCAACAACCCTTGTGCCCGAAGTGCGCGCCCTGCCCACCCAAAAAATACGGGCGGTGTATCGATTAAAGGACACCGAAAAACTGCTGATTATAGACAAGGACAACGGCGGAAAAGCCGATGCCATCAACGCCGGCATTAACTACGCGTCCGGGAAATACATCTGCACCATCGATGCCGACTCGGTGCTGGACCCCGACGCCCTCAAAGAAGTCGTCACGCCGTTTATCGAACATCCCGAGACCATCGTGGCCGGTGGCCAGCTGGCCGTGGCCAACGACGTCACCATCGTCAACAACCGGGTGCAAAGCGCCCGCGTGCCCCGAAACATATGGGTCCAATGGCAAATCAACGAATACATCAAATCATTTATGATCTCACGCATCGGCCTAAGCAAAGTCAACGCACTGTTGATTATGTCCGGGGCTTTCTCTTTGTTCAAGAAGCAAGACCTCGATAACGTCGGCGGCTTTTTAACACCCATCAATACCTCGCCCTACATCCTGAAAAACGTAGGACGGGGGAAGCAAACCGTGTGTGAAGATATGGAAATCGTCGTGCGGTTATGGAAATATAAACGGGATCAAAAGCAAAACGCCAGAGCCGCCTTTGTGCCCGAAGCCGTTTTATGGACCGAAGTGCCCGAGAACGCCAAATCCCTGTTTCGGCAGCGGTCCAGATGGCACCAGGGCCTGGCGGAAACGCTGCGCTTCTATTACAACGCCGTTTTTGAACCGCGCTATGGCGCTACGGGCATGCTGGCCCTGCCATACTACTTCCTTTTCGAACTGCTGTCTCCCATCATCAAGGTGCTGGCGTTAATATTTATATTCATAGCCGGATATTACGGGCTGTTTAACACCCAATGGGTGCTTTTGTTGCTGGCCGGCATATTGTTAACCACGGCCATTATCATGAGCAGCATTACCGTGTTGCTGGAATATTGGAGTAAACAACACACCGAGACCACCCGAAACGCCTTGCGATATAAGAGCTTTACCGACTGGTTGTGGCTGCTGCTGGCCGGTATCCTCTCGGAGTTCACCTATGCGTTCTTTAAGATTGCAGCCCAGCTGGACGGAATAAAAAACTTCTTAAAAAAGAATCATGATTGGCGAAAATTTGACCGAAAGGGCATATAAAATGCTCTTGGCCCTGAAAAAGGTGCTGCACAGGACAGCCATTGTTTCAATACTCATTGCCTACGCGGGGGTCCATGCGCAGGAAACGGAACAATGGCGTCAGAAAGGATACGAAGCCAAAGAAAACGGCGATTATCAAACCGCCATACGCTATTACGCTAAAATTCTGGACGTTCAACCGGAAGATTATGATGCGCGGTTGGCGCTGGCAAGACTCTACCTGAAAACAGAGGAATACGAAGAGGCGGAAAGGCTGTTTTCAGAAATATATGAAAATGACCATACAGACGTCGAGGCTTTGTCGGGCCTCGGAACGGTCTATTTGATGACGGACCGGCTCGACAAGTCCGTGGAGATGTATCAAAAAGCCATCAGCCTGCTGCCCGATGAAGTCCCCCTGTACTTTAAGCTGGCCCAGGCCTATGCCTGGCAGGGAAAGCTGCAAAAAGCCATTGACACCTATCGGCGTGTGCTGGAAATCGACGACACCTATTCAGAGGCCTATCAGGGCATCGGCAAAATGTATTACTGGATGGAAAAGCCCTATACAGCGCTGGAATACTATCAGAAAGCCGTTGCACTGGACCCGCAGGAAGTCTCCATCCGCAGAGAATATGAGGAAATCCAACGAGGGCTGAAATATCAGTTCGCGGTTACACCCTCATTCCTGAACGAACAGGAAGAAAGCTATAACATCAACGCCTTCATCCAGCGCTACGGCGTTTCAAAACGGTTAAACAACACCCTCCATGTCTCGGCGGGCTTTTTGTTGGATTACTCCAATCGGGATTTTGTGAATACCCCGGCCGGGGACACCACCCGCTGGTATGACAATACCTTTGCTAAGCTCAGCTATGTGACCCCGCATCATCGGGTAGATGCTTTCGTCGGCTATACCTTAGCCGATAGCAAACTCTCATCTTACGGGCTGGCATGGCGGAGCAACTATGCCATCGGCAACGTTGACATCGCCAATACCCTGACCGGTGGATACGATTACTTCTACTACTGGAATCAGGTCGGACAAATGGAAGCACGAAACGACCTGAAAATAAAATACCGGAGAATACAATTGTCTGTCCATTACTTGTATGGTGTCGTAGATAGAAAACCGATTCTGGATGTGCCCAACGACCGATATGAAGAAGACGTCAACCCCCATATGGGCTACGGTGCCGACTTGTCTTATCAAGTATTTCGCCGGCCCGAGATCAATATCGGCGCGGCTTATTCATATCTGGACTATGCCTATAAGTCGGAATATTACTATTCGCCAATGGGACGGCGGCTATATGGCCCCTCCCTTTCGCTTTACTACCCGATCGGCGACTTTTATGCGTATGCAGGCGCTTTATACAACGTTGGATCGGAATACTATTATGAGCGCATTAACAATAAGCTGGATACCGTTTATATTGATATCCCGCACTGGTCGGCGAATGCAGAAATCGGCTATCAATATCGACAATGGGCTTTTGCCCTGGGGGCCAGCAGGTTTTATAATCCGTTTTATGCCAACTTCACAGCCTATTGGTCCCTCACATATCACTTATAATAATGAGGCCCACGTGAGGCGCGTTGCGTATGAAGGCTAAGTTAGCGGTTATCCTTGCCCTCCTTGCTCTGCTGGTCTTCACGGTCTATAAGATGATGGAATATGAGGAAAGTATTCGGCGGGACCACATCATTGTCAAGTATAAGGAAGACGCTTCCAGACCGCTGTTCGCCCCCGCGTCCTTAGATGAATTAAAGGAAGCCTCCGCGGAGGCCACCTATTATTTCCGTACCGGCCCCGCATATTTTCAAAAGGCACGCATTGAAAATCAACAAACAGCCGGCTTCGACGACTTTTTCTTGAAAGGCGTGAATCTGGGCGTGGCGCTCCCGGGTAAATTCCCGGCCGAGTTTTCGTTGACGTTTGATGGGTATTTGAAATGGTTGGAAGAAATCGGCGCGATGAACGCGAATGTCATTCGAACCTACACCATCCTGCCACCCGAATTTTATAAGGCCTTAAACTACTATAACCTGTATCATGCCGATCGCCCGCTCTATCTGCTCCAGGGCGTGTGGGCAACGACACCTCCGGATGAAGACTACCTTCATGAGGATTATACCCGCCGCTTCCAGCGCGAAATAATGGACGTCATCGACGTCATCCACGGAAATGCAGTACTGCCCGAGAAGCCCGGGAAAGCTCACGGGGTATATACGGCCGATGTGGCAAGATATGTCGTGGGGTATTTGCTGGGACGGGAATGGGAGCCGCTCGACGTATTTAAAACCATTCAGAAGCATAAGGAGGAACATTACAACGGCGTGTTTGTGCAGGTGCATCATGCCAATGCCATGGAGATCTGGTTGGCGAAAATGCTGGACTTTGCTGCCACCTATGAAATCCAGCAATACGGCTGGCAACACCCCTTATCCTTCGTCAATTGGTTGCCGCTTGACCCGATGTATCATCACACAGAGTTTATCGAAAAGAAAACCGTCAGGGAATATGATAATGACTTAAGCAGCATCGACTTTACCAAATTTCACGCCACCGAACTCTTTCACGCCGGCCTATACGCAGCCTATCACGTATATCCCTATTATCCGGACTTTATTTACCTGCAAGAAGAATACAGACAGGGAAAAGGCGACAACTATTTTCACTATCTGACCGACTTGAAGCAGCACTGCCGGGGCATGCCGCTGGTCATTGCCGAGTATGGACTGCCGTCGAGCCGAGGCGTCAGCCATTTCAATCCTGACGGGTTTCATCAAGGAGGGCTGAGCGAGGCGGAACAGGCCCGCCTGTCGAAAAGGCTGACCGAAGACATCGTAAAAACCCGTTGCGCCGGCGCCGTCTTTTTTGAATGGGCCGATGAATGGTTTAAACACAACTGGCTGGTGATGGACTTTGAGCTTCCATTTGAAAACCGCAAGCTGTGGCACAACATGGAAAATCCGGAACAGAACTTCGGCATTAAAGCCCTGGAAGACCGCCGCAAAGTCATCGACGGCCGTCTGAACGATTGGGACGGTATCGATACTCACTCATCAAGCATCCAGATGAAGGGCTTTGCCGATGCATCCTACTTTTATATCGCCGCACATTTGCCCGGCTTCGACGTGCGCAAACACAATCTGTACATCGCCATCGATACGTATGATGAACAGAAAGGCGACCATAAATTACCGTTTACCAACCAGCTCTTTGACAACGGATTTGAGTTTTTAGTGACCATCAAGGACACTGATCAGGCTAAAATCCTCGTGGATGAGCCTTATTCGGTGTTTACGGATATTTACAACAACCACATTCCCGTCTATGCCTCAAAATACAATGCCAACGGCCGGTTTATCGACCAATGGATGCTGGTGAACCGCGGCCGAGAATCGCTCACGGGTGAAAAGTTCGACAGCATCGTCAACAATCGCGGGATATTGCAATTCGGTGTTTCCACGCATCCGGCGGCGTCTAATGCCGACTGGTTTTACGACACCAAAACCCATCATCTGGAGTTGCGGCTCGATTGGCACTTGCTTAATGTCTCCGACCCTTCACACCGATTCGTGTTAGACGACAAAGCCGGCACACGAACCATTGAATACAGCCCCACCGAAGGCTTTCGCCTGTATTTATTTATCACTGACAAGCAGGATAGTCTGATCAAGCAGTATCCCGAAGGTGCGCCCTATTTCTTTACGTGGGAGACGTGGGAAACGCCGGTTTATACGGAACGGAAAAAGCCGCTGTACGACACCCTGCAAGCATATTTCGCCCGGACGTTGACGCAGCCCCCCGACAGCACGCCGCATATAACGGAAAAGTTTGAGATAGCCGATTTCTACATGGACAAGCCGGCCGCAGTCAGTATCAGCTTTGATGAGCAAAGCTATTCGCAATACCTTTATGCTGTGCCTGTCCTGAACAAGTATCGCCTGAAAGCCACATTCAGCATCTTACCGCGATGGGAGCATAAACGACACTTTACGGCAACGTATAACGGCTTGACGGTCAGCAGAATGGGCGGCGGCGAATGGCAGGCCCTGAAAAAGGATGGCTTTGAGATCGCCCTCTTGTGCGACACCCCGCCGGACTGGGAAAGTCTGATAAAAAAACACCCGGAAGTCAGAACGATCCATATGGCGGCGCCGTGCAAGGCCAGACCGCCTGAAAGATTCTTATTTGCCCGCAAGAACACCTCCCACACGTATAAAGGCGTGACGTATCAATTGATTCCTTCAGGACTTTCCGAAAAGCAACTATATCAGACCCTTAAAAAGGGCACAGGCAAGTGGCTGATTATCAACTATGCGCATATTTATCAAGATCGCTTGTCGCTGCGAAACATAGACAGCACAACCATCACCCGCCGTTTCGTGCCGCTGGAAAGATTCAGGCGTCAGGTGCGGCTGATCCGAAATTCCGGCTATTGGATCGATACGGAGCAGAACATATTTAAATACCTTATCGAGAAACGGAGGGTTCGATTAAAAACGCAGAAATTCGGAGATGTGACCTTTTTGCGATTGATGAGTGACCTGGATCCGACCGTCTATGATGTGCCGCTGAGCATTCGTTATACGACGAAGGCGAAAATCGTGCGGATCACCGGTTCGCAAGCGGACGGCATATACAACAACCGCACGGGCACCATTATCCTGAATGTGTTGCCGGGCAAAGAGGTCAGGATAGAAAAAATTCAATGACATGCGTACAGGATTGATGGCGTTCTTTCTGCTGCTGATGGCGGCGGAAGTCTTTGTGGGGGGATGTCAGCGAAGCCGGTCCGCCGGCTCCGCAGCGATCCCGCCGGATGCCCGGCCGCTGCCCAGAGCCTTATTCATCACCACGGGCATCGACTTTACGCGCGAAGACCCCGCTTTACCCCCGGCGGTTGTTCTGGCTGTTCAGGAATTGACGAAAAACGGCATCCCCGTCAAATTGGCCGACAGAGACATCTTGTATCGCAAAGAAGAGCTGATGCAATATCAAATTTTGATTCTCTTAACCGCCCGGGGTATTCATGACGCCGACAGGGAGCTGTCGCTGTCGTATATGACCGATGCCGAGCTGCATAACATCAAAGACTTTGTTCGAGAAGGCGGCTTTTTGATCAGTGGTGATAACGTCGGCAGGAATACTTATGAAGGAGACGATCGGATATTGAAAACCGGTGAGTTGGGGCCTGAAAGTTACGTGTTGTCGGATGTGTACGGGCTGATTTTCAAGGAAGTCAACGCCGGCGGCTATTCCGTTGTTGGGATAAAAGCGCCGTTTGAAGGCGATAAACTGCCCGCCTATGACGTAGATATCTGGTTGGCCATGGGCGTGAAAGCCATTTCCGGTGAGTTGGATACGCTGGCGGTCTGGTACAATGGAACCCACACCTATCCGGCGGTTACTCGACATCGATACGGAAAGGGGATCAGCTATCTGGTGGGGCTGTCGGACTGGTTGGTGCCCGCCAATGATGGAGGCAAAAGCAGCATCGCACAAATTGAAAAGTTCTACCGGTGGGTGGCTCAGGACTACCATCAACAAAAGGGACTGCCCATCCGGCGAAATGTGTGGCCCAATGCCCATGCGGCCGCTTTTGCCATATCTTTTAACATGGGAGATACGTTGTCGTCCTATCAATTTGTTATTGATAGGTTGCGTCAGCAGCATATCAGGCCTACATTTTTTGTCAGTGGGACGGTCAAAAAGGAGATTCGGGACTATCTGAAAGCCCAAAAGGTGGATCTGGCATCGAGCGGCTACCTATATACAAGTTATGGAGGGATGGATTTTGCCGACGCCACGCAAGACATCCTGCAAAATGAAGCCCGTTGGCAAGCACATTTTGACGGCTTTCGTTTTCCTTTTACCACGCCTGCTTATAAAGGCATGCTGGCCCTATACCAAAATAACTACAGCTACAGCAGCAGTATCAGCGCCAATCATCTCGACTTTATCCTGGGCAGCATGATCCCGCATAACGTGGTCCTTTCCGGAGAAGACTACTACCAGACCACGGAGATGCTGGAGGTAGCGCCTACTTATCATGACGACTATTTTTTCATCGGAAAACTCAAAACAGATGAATACAAGACGCCCCGGCAGTTGCAAAATGATATTCTTCGCTATCGGCAATATCTTCAGGATTACTGGCAGTATGCCGTTAAGCCGAATAAGGGGTTGATGTTGGTTTTGGCCCACCCCGACCTGACGGGACACAACGAACAAACATTCTCCGCACTGCAAAGCATCATCGACACCGTCCGCATGCAAAACGCCTGGATTACCAGCCTGCCGGAAGTTGTCCGTTATTTTCAGAACAATGATCGAATCCGGCTGGCCGTGAAAAATGATGAAAAGGAGGCCGAAATTTACGTCAAAGCAGAGGCGGGCGCCCGGATAAACAATTATGCAGTGAAACCGGCCTTTAAGCCGGAATCCGCCCGGGCGACCATTGGAAAAGCAGCAATCAAGCACATCGGAAGTGACTACTTCGTGGTCTTTGATGCGATGGATGGACAGGTGGTGAGAATCTACAAGTAGATATGGCCGAATGCAACATAAAAGCTGAACATGTGTATAGAACGGATAGATGTGGGTGGAAATATGCAGGAGGTGGATGTTTTTTATACTGAATTTGATTACTGTAATGCTGAATGAGAAAAAGGAAAAAGCGCTACATTTGTGGCATCAATAAAAAGCCGAGTAAGATGAAACACGCATGGATTTTTGCAACGGCGGCGCTGATGCTGGTGATGTCCGGCAAAGCGTTTGCCACTGATTTTAGTTACGACGCGCAAAAGGTGAAAAGCGAATTTGCCTCGCTGAATGCGGCGGAAGAATACGTAGCCGCGCATGATGTGGACTTGACCACATTGGAGGCAACCGGCATGTTGGCACCGGATGTAACAATCAACGCATGGACGCCGGATGACGGCGAAGGGCCGCCGTTTGGGATTCCTTCCTTCCTGTGGGGGTGTGTCTTGGGTGTGATCGGGGTGGTATTGGTGTATATCCTGACGGATGGAAACAAGGACGAGTCGAAAAAGGCATTCTATGGCTGTTTGGTGGCCGCGGTGGTGGGGACCCTTCTCCAGATTATCTTTGGCGTTTTGACTTTGGGCGGCTAAAAAAATTAAATTGCAATACTATGATGAAGCAAATATTGAGCTTTAGCGTGACGCTCTTGCTTTTCGTTGTGTCAACGGCGGCTTTTGCGTCGGATTTTGGCTATGACGCCCAAAAGGTGAAAAATGAGTTCGCCTCGCTGAAAGCGGCGGAAGAATACGTCGCTGTGCATGATGTGAATATCACTGAATTAAAGGCCAGCGGTGTGGTGTCTTCGGATGTGGTGATTAAGGCATGGAACCCGGATGACGACCCGCTCATGGGCATCTCGCCGTTTTTGTGGGGATGTTGCTTGGGCGTGCTTGGCATCGTCCTCGTGTATGTGTTGACGGATGGAGATAAGGACATGGTCAAGAAGTCTGTGATCGGTTGTGTGGTGGGCACAGGCACATGGGTGGTGTTCTGGTTCCTCTGGAATTTGTTGTGGGCTACGGCGGTCTATTAAAAAATGCAGATAGCGGGAAAGCCCTTGTTCTCCTGCGGGAGGGCAAGGGCTTTTTATTTTCGAGGCGTTAAAGTAAAAAACATGTGTATGCGACGCATGCGTGTATGGATGATGTATATGGCCCTGTGGGGGCTGAGTGGCATGGTTTACGGACATGACTTTACCTATTCGAGGAAAGCCGTAGCCGCTGTCGAGCAACAAGCGGATGCCCTGGCAGGCTCTTTCGCTTGTGGGGAGAAGGCGCTTTGGATGGCGCCGACCCGGCCGGATGATGGGAAGCCGTTGGGCGGGATTCCGCCGTTTTACTGGGGACTTGTCCTGGGACCGCTGGGGGTGGTGCTGGTTTATTTCCTTTCCAGAGAAAACTGGGACATGACCCGTCCTGCGCTCTGGGGATGCGTGCTTTCGATGGCAGTGGTCATCCTGATTCGGGTGCTTTTGAATATTTAGCCGCCCGCCTGCTCGACGTCGCGGAATAACAAATCCGCTTCTGTTTACTTTGCGGTGCAATCGGCGACAGTCATGAAGATCACGCCCGAGACCATCGAACATCTGGACCTGCGGAATCTGCACGCCCCGCGGGGAACTGAACTGAATTGTAAAGGGTGGGCGCAGGAGGCCGCCCTGCGCATGTTGTTGAACAACCTCGACCCCGAAGTGGCTGAAAAGCCCGAAGCCCTCGTCGTGTACGGCGGCAGCGGTAAGGCCGCCCGCAACAAACGCGCCTTACAGGATATTTTGCGGGCCTTGCTGGTGCTGGAAGACGACGAAACCCTGTTGGTCCAGTCGGGAAAACCCGTCGGCATCTTGCAAACCCACCCGTGGACGCCCCGCGTGCTCATCTCCAACTCCATGCTGGTGCCCCACTGGGCCACGTTCGAATATTTCAAGGAGTTGGAAGACAAAGGCCTCATCATGTACGGCCAGATGACCGCGGGGTCGTGGATATACATCGGCACGCAGGGTATCGTACAGGGCACTTACGAAACCTTCGCCGCGGCGGCCCGGAAACATTTCGGCGAGCCTTCCTTGCGGGGACGGCTGGTGGTCACCGCCGGTCTGGGCGGCATGGGCGGCGCCCAGCCGTTGGCCGTCACCATGAATGAAGGCGTGGCACTCGTGGCCGAAGCCGAACAGTGGCGCATCGACAAACGCATCCAGACCCGATATCTCGATAAATCCTTTGACAATATTGAGGACGCCGTGAAGGCGGCGTTGGAAGCCAAAGCGCGAAAAGAAGCCGTCTCGATCGGCGTGCGGGCCAATGCCGTCCATCTGCTCCAATATCTGGTGGAACACCACATCACGCCCGATTTGCTGACCGACCAGACCAGCGCCCACGATCCGCTGAACGGCTATTTCCCTTATCAAATATCGGTGGAAGAAGCGCTGGAATTACGAAAGTCCGATCCCGACCGCCATATTCAGTTGGCGCTGGAAAGCATGGCGCGACACGTGGAACTGATGCTGACGTTGCAAAAGCGGGGCGCGCATACGTTTGACTATGGCAACAACATCCGCGGGCAGGCCCGGTCGCAGGGCGTGAAAAACGCATTTGACTTTCCGGGATTTGTGCCGGCGTATGTCCGACCGCTGTTTTGCGAAGGAAAGGGCCCGTTTCGGTGGGCGGCGCTGTCGGGAAATCCGGATGATATTAAGGTGACGGATGACATCTTGCGGGAGTTGTTTCCTGAAAACAAAGCCCTGATGCGATGGCTTGACCTGGCTGAAAGGCGCGTGGCCTATCAGGGTCTGCCGGCGCGCATCTGCTGGCTTGGGCAGAGCGAGCGCGAAAAGGCCGGCCTGGCATTTAACCGCGCCGTGCGGGAAGGGCGTATCTCCGCTCCCCTGGTCATCGGACGAGACCACCTCGACACCGGCTCGGTGGCTTCGCCCTATCGGGAAACAGAAGCCATGAAGGACGGCTCGGACGCCATTGCCGACTGGCCTGTGCTGAACGTGCTGACCAACGCCTCGAGCGGCGCCACCTGGGTGTCGTTTCATCACGGCGGCGGCGTGGGCATCGGCTATTCCCTGCATGCAGGCATGGTCATCGTTGTGGACGGCACCGAGCTGACCGATCAGAAGCTGGCCCGCGTCTTGCGCAACGACCCCGGCCTCGGCGTCATCCGCCATGCCGATGCCGGCTATGAAACGGCCCGGGAGGTGGCGCGCCGCCATCACCTCGACCTTTCGCAACGCATTCATCCTTCAAAAGCATAAACCATATCATGTTCGGATTTAACTTTGGCAAGCTGGGACAGATTAAAGACCGCATCGAGAACATCAAGCGGCGGCTGGAAGTGTTGAAAGTGGAGGCCGCATCGGAGGACGGCCTGGTGAAAGTGGTGTTGAACGGTCATCATGAAGTGGACAACCTTTATCTGAGTGAGACGTTGCATCAGCGGCCCACCATCGAGGTGTCGTCGCTCATCGCCGCCACCATCAACGAAGCCGCCCGCAACCTGCGCCTGCAAATTCAGCAAATTATCGAAGAAGAGCTCGGCGACGTCTTGCCCTCGATGCCCGGGCTGGATATTAAGGGGCTGCTGTCACTGAACTGAGAGCGGGCGCCCGACGTATCCCCGAAACAGCGCGCCGACGGTGAGATAATCCGCCAACCGTTTTCTCAGGAAAAGGGGCAGGCGGGGCTGCTGCACGCCCTTTTGGGCCGCGGAAAAGAACCGGTCAGCCCATAGCATGCTCAGGAACCATTTCCATGGCGGCTGCGTGAATTTCCGCCAGTGGAAGTATTGGGGGATGTCGGGATGCTTTTGCGCAAATTGTCGCAGGGTGGTCTGTCCCATGCGGTGGCGTTCCCTCAGGACGGTGTCCAGCGTTTTTTCCATCAGGCCGACGGCCGCGGCCCACCGGTTGTAACGGACTGTGACCGGCCGTTGTCGGGCGATGCGGACCATCAGGTCGGCATCTTCGGCGCCGTATTCGACGAAGGCTTCATCGAAGCCGCCCGCTTCTACGAACCACTCGGTGGGCACGGCCGCATTGCCGGAGGTGAATTGCCAGGGCGGCAAGGGCTGCCGGTGACGGCGGGCGTCCAATTTGGCGTTGTAAAGGGCGGCCCAGATGTTCCGGTCGGCGTTTTGATAGCAGATGTGTCCGACGGAGGCATTGGAAACGTCGGCGGAAAGCAGACGCTGGTGCTGGAACAGCAGGTCGGGCTGGGGGACGAGGTCGGCGTCAAAAAAAAGGGTGAACGGGCGGGAGAGATGGTTTAGCGGCAGGTTGCGGGTGGCGGAGCGTCCTCGGTGGGCTGCCTGCGGATGCGTCAGGAGCGCGTGGGGCGGAAGTCCGTCCGACATGGCTGCAACGAGCGAACGGGCTTCATCGGCTTCGCCGTCGATGCAGATCCATAGGTGAAAGTCGGGATAGTCCTGGCGGGTCCAGGCGCTTAAACAGCGGCGCAGCGCCGCAGCATTCCGATAAGAGGGGATGATGACGTCAAAGCCCGGCAGCATCGGCAACGATTTGAAGGAGGGCGGGTTCCTGCGTTTCCCATGTCAGGTCGCTGTCGGCGGCGGCCAGGGCGCGCTGCGCCGCTGTTTGATAGAAGGCACGGTCTTCTTTGACGCTCAAGACGGCCTCGGCCAGTGCTTCGGGAGAATAGGCTTTGAGGATTTTGCCGACGCCGTAGCGGAGCACCAACCGCCGGTGTTCGGGCAGGTCGCTGACCACCACGGGAAGCCCTTGATTGAGGTAGTCTAACAGTTTGTTGGGCAGCGAGAGGGCGCTGTTGGTGAAGTCGGGGCTTTCGATGCTCAATCCGAGATGGGCTTTGGCGGTATGGTCGGCCAGGGCGTGGAACGGCACGAGACCGTGGAAAAACACGCGTTTTTCGAGGCCTTCGCGGCGAACGAAGTCCTCGAGATGGAGACGGAGGGGGCCGTCGCCCACGACGTCCAACACCACGTCTTGCGGCAGGCGTGTCATGGTTTGCAGGAGCATTTCGAGGCCGCGGCCCACCGCAAGAGCGCCCTGATAGATCAGCCGAAAGGGCGGCGCCCATTGCCCGACGTCTCGGGAGCGGCGGTCGCTGCGGAGCGGCAGGTTGCGGATGATGGCGATGGGCTTGCCGTATTCCCGTTCGTATAAGCGGGCCACCGATTCGTTGACGGTGATGATATGTTGCAAGCGGGGAAAGAGGGCCCGTTCCAGACGTTTCCACATCCACCGGGTGAGGGGGCGGCCGGCCAGTTCGGCCATGCCGGTGAAATATTCGTGGGTGTCGTAGATGAGCGGGATGCCGCGGCGGCGGGCATGGAGCCACATCGGCAGGAGGGTGTCGAGGTCGTTGGCCCATAGCAGGTCGAAGTCGGCACGTCGGAGTTGTTGAAATAGCTGATAGTTGAAGGCGGCATACATTTTTTTACCGCCGGCGGCACCGGGCCGGAGCCACTGAATGTGATAAGGGGGCGGTGCGGGCCAGGGAAAGTCGGTGGTCGGGCGGGCGAAGCAGGTCACCTGATGGCCGGCCCGGGCCAGGGTGGTGCAGGTTTTGTGAACGCGGGGATCGACCCGGACGTCGTTGATGACGCTGACGCCGATGCGCAAAAGCTTCTTCACGGGAGCAAAGATGCGGGTTTTGGGTAAAGGCGGCGGGGACGGTGATGTAGGGGTGCTACCCAAATAAATGGCCGCACCCTTCGACTACGCTCAGGGAGCGGCCTTTTTCGCGGCGAAACACGTTTCGCCCTTGCATCGCGTGAGGGGCCCGGAGGGCGCCGAGCCGCATCGGCGAGGCGGCCCGCCCTTCGACAAGCTCAGGGACCGCCGCCGGAGGGAAACACCCGCTGGCTGAGCGTAGTCGAAGCCAAGCGGGTGGTGCAGGGTGTGGAATGGGATGACGGGCGGGCCGAGGCGAACCGCCGAGCCCGTAGGGGCCCGACCCCGAGCCGCAAGGCGAGGGGGCACGCCCAAAAGAATAGACAGGCAACGCCGATGCGCATCCATAGGACGGAGCGGTATTTATACTTTTGCACGGCCAAGTGTTTTATATGGACCTTTTTGACAAGTTTCGTCTGAATCGAGGCGCGCTCGGGAATTATGCCGAGGTGGGGCACAACTATTTCATGTTTCCGAAGCTGGAAGGGCCGCTGGGTGCCCGGATGATGTTTCGCGGCCGGGAAAAGATCGTGTGGAGCATTAACAACTATCTGGGATTGGCCGACCATCCGGAAGTGCGGAAAGTGGATGCCGAAGCGGCGGCGGAATGGGGGCTGGCATATCCCATGGGGGCCCGCATGCTGACGGGGAATACGCGCCTGCACGAACAACTCGAGGCCGAACTGGCCGAATTTGCAAAAAAGGAAGATGCTTTTTTGTTGAATTACGGCTATCAGGGCGTGCTGTCCATCATCGACGCACTGCTGTCGCGCCACGACATCGCCGTGTATGACAGCGAGTCGCACGCATGCATTATCGATGGGCTGCGGATGCACAGCGGGAAGCGTTTCGTCTTCAAACACAACGACATCGAAAGCCTCGAACAGCAACTGCGGCGGGCCACCGAACGCCTCAAGGGCGGCCAGGGCGGCATCCTGGTCATTACGGAGGGCGTGTTCGGGATGGCGGGTGATCAGGGCATGCTGCGGGAGATTGCCGCCCTGAAAGCGAAATATCCGTTTCGGCTGCTGGTCGATGACGCCCATGGCTTCGGCGTGATGGGATATGACGGCTCCGGAACGGGCACCGAGCAGGACGTGCAAGACCAGATCGACGTCTATATCGCCACGTTCGCCAAAGCCATGGCCAGCATCGGCGCCTTTGTGGCCGGCGAGCATGACCTGATTCATTACCTGCGCTACAATACCCGCTCGCAAATCTTCGCCAAGTCGTTGCCGATGCCGCTGGTGGCGGGTAACCTCAAACGCCTCGAATTGCTCCGAAATGAAGCCGGCCTGCGGGAAAAGCTGTGGCACATCACCCGGCGCCTGCAGCAAGGACTGCGGGAACTGGGATTCGACCTGGGCGCCACCAACACACCCGTCACGCCGGTGTATTTGACCTGTTCGATTCCGGAAATCATCAATCTGGTGATTGATTTGCGGGAGAACTACGACATCTTCTGCTCGGTGGTGATTTACCCCGTGGTGCCGAAGGGCGTCTCGATGTTGCGACTGATTCCGACGGCGGCGCATTCCGATGAAGACGTGGACCAGACCCTGGCGGCCTTTGCGGATGTGCAACAAAAGCTCTCGGCCGGTAAGTATAAGACCGAAACCGTGACCCTTCCCTGACGCCTCCGAGGAGCATCCGGTATGAAAGTGGCACTGAACGGTTTTGGGCGGATTGGACGGCTGTTCACGCGCCGGCTTCTGGACGAGAAGGGCGCGTCACTGGTGGCTGTTAACGACCTGGGCGACCCCGACACCCTGGCGCATCTGTTTCAATGGGATTCGATCCACGGCCCATATCCCCTGCCGGTCTCATATGCCGGCGGCCGACTGCATATCGGCGACCGGCAAATTGCTTTCTTTCAGGAAAAAGACCCGTCCCGATTGCCGTGGGAGGAGCTGGACGTGGATGTGGTGGTGGAAGCCACGGGCGTGTTTCGGACCGCCGAAGGCGCTTCCGCCCACCTCAGAGCGGGCGCCCGTCGGGTGGTGTTGTCGGCGCCCGGAAAAGATGACGGCTTTAAGACGGTGGTTATCGGCGTCAACCATCACGAACTGACAGGGCGGGAACAGCTGATTTCCAACGCC
>Ga0256832_1000885_pt1 | contig 20007 bp, 15 predicted proteins | sample 134614metaG_FD_190534 | JGI IMG/M metagenome (GOLD analysis project Ga0256832, IMG submission 190534) | Hydrothermal vent microbial communities from Lau Basin, Pacific Ocean - 134-614 | ecosystem: Environmental > Aquatic > Marine > Hydrothermal vents | place: Pacific Ocean: Lau Basin | collected...
TAGAGGGCGTAAAACGGTATTTTTTTGCATTTTTTTCTGCTATGGCTATCAATTCCCAATCTGTAGTAGTAGAGCCCCTTTGTGTGTATCTGGAACTAATGACATTACCCTTTTCATTAATACAAACCCTTACGACTACCCTACCTGATTTTTGTGAAGAATCATCAAAAGAGGGTTCGAAAAGCACCCCTCTTGAATTTAGTCCTTCTCCTACTTCTCCCTTACCTCTGGTAATACCTTCAAGCATTTTTGCATCTCTTGAGCCAAGTGGATCTCCCTGATGTCCTTTGTTTTTATTTTTTGTGCCGCGGGATGAAAACAGTTTACCAAATTCGCTTTTTGCGTCATCGATAGTTTTTTCCGGTTTCACTTCTTTTGGCTGTTTAACATTATCTTTATTTTTTGGATTGACTTTCACATCGTTTTTTTCATCGACAAGTTCGCTTTTTACTTCGGATTTATTTTCAACAGGCTTTTTAATCTCTTTTTTTTGATCGACTTCATTTTGAGGCTCAGTCTCTTTTTCTTTCTTTTCTTTTTTATCAGAAGAATCTGATGCGCCTGAATCCATACTATCATCAGAACTCTCGGGAGTATCCCCAAAGACAACCAAAATCCCTTCTTTTCCCGGAGGAGGAAAATCGTAGCGCAATGACGGCCAAAGCAGAACAATTGCAAACAAAAGCGCATGAACTAACAGACTAATTGTCAATCCAATTTTTTTGTAGGTACTTTCACTATTTGAATTCTCTCCTACCATTTATGATATATTAGAAAATAATTATTTTGGCTTAGCCATTATCGCATCGATTTTCAATCTGTATGCGATGTCCATAACTTCAACCACTTTTTCATTTGCAACATTGGCGTTGGGAGAGATAATTATACTCACTTTCCCCCCTTTTCTTTTACTTCTTATTTTTCTCAAAGCTCTTTCAAGTGCTATTGCCCCAATCCTTTTATTATTAACATAGAAATTACCGTTTTTAGCAATTACGATTTCAAATGGCTTGGACTTAGGTACAGCTTTTGTATGTGATCTACCGGGTAAACTCAGGTTCAATGCATTGGGTATAACCATAGACGATGTCAACATAAAAAATATCAATAATAGAAAAATGATATCTGTCAATGATGACATACTAAACTCAGCACTTACTTTTGTTTTTTTCTTTAATCCCATTATGATTTTTTTGGTTGAGTTCCGATAATGGCTCGCATTTTATTCTTATTAGCGATTTTCATCATTTCATATATTTTCTTATACGGCACACCTTTCTCAGCTACAATAGTCAAGGTAGCGTCTTTTAACTTGTCCTTATCCAGTTTTTTCAATTCTTTTCTGACATTTGCATTTACTTGTGATTGTTGCACCTTGTGTCCATTAAAAATAATAGTATTATCCCTCATTAAGACAACTGATATATCAGTAGGAGCAACAGTCCTGGAATTGGACTCTGCTACTTCAAAATTGATTTGCACCATTGACGATGTCAACATAAAAAATATCAATAATAAGAATATGATATCTGTCAATGATGACATGCTAAACTCGGCACTTATTTTATTTCTTTTCTTTAAACCCATTTATTTTATATAAAAATAATGATAAAATTAGTTAGTTGGTTCCTGCAAAAGATCCATAAATTCAACACTAGTTTGCTCCATTTTGAATACGACTTTATCTACTAATGCCACCAAATAGTTGTAGCCAATAAACGAGAATATACCTATTGCCAAACCTACTGCTGTAGTAATAAGCGCTTGGTAAATCCCGCCTGCCAACGCATCAGGACTAACATTTTGTTCAGTAGCCATAGTATAAAAAGCCATTATCATACCTGTAACCGTACCGAAGAAACCAATCATCGGAGCAGCTCCTGAGATACTCGCTAAAGTAGAGAGATTCTTTTCGAGTTTGTACAATTCGAGATTTCCCACATTCTCAATAGCTGCATCAATATCTCTAAGTGGTTTACCTATCCTCATCAAGCCTTTTAATATCATTCTTGACATCGGGGTATCGTTTGATTGACACATTGCCTTTGCTCCCTCAATATTACCGGAAGCAACAGCAGATTTAATATTAGTAAAAAATGATGCATCGGTCTTTCCGGCTTGTCTGATTGTCATCATACGTTCAATAAATATATAAGTAGCAACCACCGAAAGAACAAGCAAAATACCAACAATAGCCACTCCCATCGGACCTCCTTTCATAATAAGGTCAGGTATACTTTGCCTCACCTCTTCTGTCTCTTGAGCTTGGGGAATTAAAAAAAACAACAAATCGATCATAAGTCTTATTTTTAAGTTTTAATTTATAAGAATAAACAGTTAACGCAAGTAACTCTTTTTAAATTATACGAAACGCAAATTTAATTAAATATTATATTTTTTTTATATATTAATAATATTTTCTATATATTTTGATAAAATATCAATCAAAAGGCATCATCTTTCGTTAAATACATCAATAATTCAACAATTATTGCTTGGTAATAGCAAATTATTCGAAAATAATTAGACCTTTGCAGCCGTTTTTGTACAAATCAAAAAAACAACATTGCATAATGTTGTTTTTTCTAATTAAACACATAATTAATGCAATCAATAAGAAATATAGCAATAATAGCCCATGTAGATCATGGTAAAACAACTTTAGTAGATAAAATAATACACGAAAGTAATCTCATAGATGAAAGAAAAGAGAAGAAAGATCTGATTCTGGATAGTAACGATCTCGAAAAAGAAAGAGGGATTACTATACTATCAAAAAATGTTTCGGTAAATTATAAAGGAGTAAAAATAAATATCATCGACACTCCCGGACACGCGGATTTTGGAGGAGAAGTTGAAAGGGTTCTAAAAATGGCAGACGGCGTTTTATTACTTGTTGATGCTTTTGAAGGGCCAATGCCTCAAACCAGATTTGTCTTAGGTAAAGCTTTAGAATTAGGACTAAAACCAATAGTAGTTGTCAACAAAGTAGATAAAGATAATTGTAAACCCGAGGAAGTAAATGATGATGTATTTGATCTGATGTATAATCTGGATGCAACAGAAGAACAATTGGATTACAAAACGGTTTATGGCTCTTCCAAACAAGGATGGATGAGCGATGATTGGAAAAAACCAACTGATAATGTAAGATACCTCCTTGACACAATAATTGAAGAAATACCTGCGCCAAAAGTTAAAGAAGGAGGCTTGCAAATGCAAATTACTTCATTGGATTATTCCAATTTTGTAGGTAGAATTGCAATTGGAAGAGTTTATAGGGGAAAAATAGTTGAGGGGCAAGACTTTACTCTATTCCAAAACAATGGTGTAACCAAAAAAGTGAGAATTAAAGAACTTTTTATATTCGAAGGCTTGGGAAGAGAAAAAGTCAAAGAAGTTTCAAGTGGTGACATCTGTGCTGTAGTAGGGATAAATGATTTTGAAATAGGTGATACTATATGTGATTTGGAAAATCCTGTCCCCTTAAGAAGAATAGCCGTTGATGAACCCACAATGAGTATGATATTCACAATAAATACATCTCCGTTTTTTGGAAAAGAGGGGAAATACGTAACATCAAGACACCTTAGAGACAGACTTTACAATGAGACAAGAAAAAATCTTGCTCTAAAAATTGAAGAGACAGAACGCGAAGATACTTTCAGAGTTTTCGGACGTGGAGTAATGCACTTATCTGTTCTTATTGAAACAATGAGAAGAGAAGGCTTTGAATTTCAAGTAGGGAAACCCCAAGTGCTATTCAAAGAGGAAAACGGAAAAAAATATGAGCCCTATGAAGTATTAGTAGTAGATGTACCTGATGAGTACTCCGGAAAAGTGATAGAGATAGTGACTCAAAGAAAAGGTGATATGAAGGTAATGAATCCAAAAGGTGATTTGCAGCACTTAGAATTTGAAATTCCATCAAGAGGAATCATAGGACTAAGGAACAAGATTCTCACTCTCACAGGTGGAACCGCAGTAATGAACCATAGTTTCCTTAAATTTGATGAATTCAAAGAAGGAATTCCGGATAGGAACAAAGGTTCTTTGGTATCTATAAATGAGGGACAAGTACTAGCATTTGCACTTGACAGACTTCAAGATAGAGGGAAGTTTTTTGTAGAACCAAAAGACAAAGTCTATATTGGTATGGTCGTAGGAGAATATACAAGGGATACAGACCTTGGGGTTAATGTAACAAGAGCGAAGAAACTTACAAATATGAGAGCTTCCGGAACTGATGACAATGCAAAATTAGCACCGAAAATAGTATTTTCACTCGAAGAGTCATTAGAATATATCAAGGAGGACGAGTACCTTGAAGTGACTCCTGAAAGTCTAAGAATGAGAAAAATTTCTTTTAGACCGTAATTTAATCTCCGGCTTCAAAATCACTCCCTACGGTCGTGCTTTCGAGTCCTAAGTTTTATTTAGGTTGCATCAAGTCCTTCAATGTTATCTGCGAATCTACTACTTCCAAAGAATATTCGTTTTCAACAACTCCATAATTTGTAATGAATGTATTGAAGACTTGCTTTGATGTTTTTGTATGCTCAATAAAGAGTTGTTTTCTCTCAATTATTTGCATTGCATATTGTTTATTAATTTTGTAAGGTGCTGAATAATATTTGATTTCACAAAGGTTAATTGTTGCATCCTTTCTATCTATGATCAAATCAACTTGAAATCCTTTTGCTTCCTTATTACCGGGCACTCTCAATGTGTATTCTTTTGTATAAACAGCAGAAATCCCCATCGCTTTTTTAATCTGCTTAATATGCTTAAAACACAACAATTCAAATGCATAACCACTCCATATTTTGTATGATTGAGAGTTTGACAATTGTAGCCAAATCCCCTTAGTATATTTTTTATTCGGTTTAATAAATTTATTATAAAATATGGAATACTCATCATTCAATATATATAAACTACCCCATTTAGTGCGTCCGAATTGACTATTTTCTGCAATAAATCCGGATTCTACCAAATCCTCCATCGCTCTATTAAATGACCCTCCCGGTTTCAATTTACTCGCATTTAATATTTCATTTCGTGAAAGACCGTATCTTGCCTTTGCCAAAGTATCGATTATCGATTCATGGACTTCGGCATTTTTAAATAATGCCTTGTATAAATTATCGTATTCATACTTTAAATTTCCTAAATCAGAAAAACACAATCGCTCAATTGCAACTGCTGCGCTCTCTCCTTTTCTGATTTTTTCCAAATAATATGGGATTCCTCCCATCGCCATATATATTTTGGATATTTCTTGATCCGTAAGTTTAACTTTTATACTATTCAAAAAAGCTTTGGTCTCATATAATGTGAATGGGTAAAGTTTTATCAACTCCGAAATCCTGTTGTGCAACCCTCCCTTGTCATTTACTATATTCTTTATCAACCATGATGTTGCTGAACCACAAATCACAAGGACAAAATGTTTTTCTTTAGCCAAATAATCATTCCAAAAATGCCCAAGCATTTGAATAAATTTCGATTTAGGTGTGTACATCCAAGGTAATTCGTCAAAAAAAATAACCTTTTTGCTCCTCTTATCAAGCGTGGATAAATAGGTTTTTAATTGAAAAAAAGCCTCTTGCCAATTTCCTGCCGGTGACAATATTGGTATTTTACTGTATTCCGATAGTTTTAAACTAAAATTAATCAACTGCTGATCCATACTTCCATTCTGTATGCCGGTTATGCTGAAACATATCTTCTTTCTGTACACATTTTCCACCAAATATGTCTTCCCAACTCTTCGTCTCCCGGTAACAGCTAAAAATTCCGACTTGCCCGATGAAAGCAATATATTCATTTTTCGTATTTGTTCTTCTCTCCCAATCATAACGTTTGATTTTCTTATTTACAAAGATACACTTTATAATTGGTTTTTTCTTCATTTTTTTAAGCATTTATTCCATTTATATATTTTATATTTGGTTTTTTCTGCATTTTTTTAAGCTTTTATTCCATTTATATATTTTATATTTGGTTTTTTCTGCATTTTTTTTTAGTAAGAATAATCAATATATAAATTATATGATTTTACTATCCTAAGTTCCCCTTTTTTTCCACTTACTGATATGCGAGTATCCCAGCTCCCGCTACGCTTTATCCTTGAACTTTGAACTTTGAACCTTAAACTTTGAACCTTGAACTTTGAACCTTAAACCTTGAACTTTGAACCTTAAACCTTAAACCTTAAACCTCTCCAATTTCAATCCGGCTTCAAAATCACTCCTTCCAGTCGTGCTTTCGAGTCCTAAGTTCCCCTTTTTTTCCACTTACTGATATGCGAGTATCCCAGCTCCCGCTACGCTTTAGCCTTGAACCTTAAACTTTGAACCTTAAACCTTGAACCTTAAACCTCAAACCTTAAACCTCTCCAATTTCAATCCGGCTTCAAAATCACTCCCTACAGTCGTGCTTTCGAGTCCTAAGTTCCCCTTTTTTTACTGAGAAACTCGGAACAATGAACTCGAAACATGAAACTCGCAACATGAAACAAAAGGACAAAAATAAATACTATGTAAATATAATTATTTTAGCTTTGCATCAAATTTTGTGCAATGGATTTGAATCAAAGAATAGATACACTTGTCGCTTTGGGAAAGGAATTGGAAAATATCTCCGACGAAAAATTAAATGAAGCCTATCTTCACAACAAATGGTTTGTAATAGACAATATAAGAAAATCATTAACTGCTATAAAAAACAATTTTCTCAATCAAGAAAAATTGGAGGATTGGGTGTCCGTATATAAGATTTCTGATACTGATACGAATAAAAAGATAGGAATTATCATGGCTGGCAATATCCCTTTAGTAGGTTTTCATGATTTATTGTGCGTTTTTATCAGCGGACATACAGCCATTATCAAGCTATCGAGCAAAGATGAAATCCTGATGAAGCATATAATCAAGCTATTCCATAAGATAAATCCAAAAACAAAAGATTTGATTATAGAAAAGGAAAGGCTTAAGGATATCGACGCAATAATAGCCACAGGGAGCAATAATTCATATAGATATTTTGAGTATTATTTTGGCAAATTACCGCATATAATCAGAAAAAACCGTAACGGCGTAGCAGTTCTGACCGGAGATGAGAGTGAAGAAGATATAGTAAATCTATCCAACGATATCTTTGACTATTTTGGACTGGGCTGTCGCAATATTTCCAAGATTTATGTTCCTGAAAAATATGATTTCAATAGTTTCATATCAATTATCGATAGACATCAATACCTCAAGGAACACAATAAATACATGAATAACTACGATTATAATTTAGCTATTGCTATGCTGAATAAGGATAAAATCTACCAAGGTGAAGTTTTTTTTCTTAAAGAAGATATCAGCTATTTGTCCCGGATATCCAATCTTCATTACGAAGAGTATTCGGATATGGAACAATTGAAAAGACGAATAAATAACGATGAAGAGTTAATCCAAGTAGTTGCGACTAAAACCGGGGATTTACTGGATTTTGACAGGGAAGTGAGTTTTGGTGAAACACAAAAGCCTTCTCTAAACGATTATTCAGACGGCATTGACATAATGGAGTTTTTGACAGAATTATAATTAGTGTATTATTTCCCTGCAGACAACTCCTTTAAAAAAAAATGTTTATCTTTGCATTACAACAATCTTAATTAGTTTGAAAAATTTGATATTTATCCCTCTGCTCTTCCTGCTCGGTTGTACTTCAAGTACAAAACAAATAGATGATTTGTTTGAAAAAAAATCCGCACCTGTTGAAAAAGGAAACAATATAAAGATGATATACAGTGATTCTGCTGATGTAGTATTGTTGCTGGAAAGTCCGGTATTTATCTCAAAAACCAAAGACAATAAAAAAATAATCGAATATCCAAATGGAATAAAAATCAGCTTCTTAGACAGCGAAGACAAACCCAATAGTTGGCTAATTGCAGATAAAGCTGAAAATCTGATAAAAGAAAAAAAATTTATCGTTAGAGAGAATGTCAAATTGTACAACACTAATAATGATAAACTGGAGACTTCAGAATTGATTTGGGATGAAAAAAAAGAGATATTGAGTACTGAAAAATTTGTAAAAATAACGCAACCTTCAAAAGGTGATACTCTTTACGGTTATGGCTTTGTTTCAAATAGAGAATTTACCGAGTTTGAGATTAAGAAAAAACTTTTTGGCAAAATAGTTGAAGATATTTTTAAAGATATAAAGTAATAAAATGATAATTTTTGGAATAATAATATTCACTATCTTAAGTGCTATTTTCTCCGGTACCGAAATTGCTTTTGTATCTGCAAATAAGGTAGGAATCGAAATAGAAAAAAACAAAAATTCTTTACGCGCTAAGATTTTATCTTCCTATTACAACAAACCAAATGAATTCATCAGCGTATTGTTAATCGGAAATAATATCGCTTTGGTAGTATTGACTTTTTTATTTAGTAAAATGCTTGACCCGTATATCGATCAATTAATATCAAATAATCTGATAAGACTATTGGTAGAAACTGTCGCAATAACGGTTTTCGTACTTATTTTTGCCGAATTTATACCCAAAACATTATTCAGAGCATATGCCAATGAGATGATAACCGCTTTGGTTTTCCCAATATATTTTTTCAATATAATATTGAGAATACCTACAATTATTTTTACAAATATTTCAACTTTTTTACTCAAATATATCTTCAAAACTAAAATAGAAGACAATAATATTCAACTTACGAGAATAGATTTGGAAAATTTTGTAGATAGTAATATCTCTGAAGATGATGATATAGAAAAAGAGATGTTCCAAAATGTACTGAATCTCAACCAAGTAAAAGTCAAAGAAGTAATGGTTCCAAGACCGGAAATAGTTACTATCGACAAAACAGCTACTAGAGAAGATTTGATAAAGGTCTTTACCAAATCAAAGCATTCGAGAATTATAGTCATCGATGATACTATCGAAAATGTATTGGGATATATCCACCACCAACAATTGATTATCGAGGATTTCAAAATAGTGGAAGAAGTCATTATGCCGATTACATTTATTGCAGAAACTATGAATGTAAGGGATTTGATGCTTAGATTTATCAAAGATGCACAAAATCTCACGATAATTGTCGATGAGTACGGAAGTGTATCCGGTTTGGTCACTCTTGAAGATTTGATAGAAGAAATATTTGGAGAGATAAGGGATGAATACGACCGTGAAGACACAATCGAAAAAGACTTAGGCAATAATGAGTATATTTTTTCAGGTAGATTGGAACTGGATTATATCAACGAAACTTATGGTTTGCATCTTGATGATGAAGAATATAATACGCTATCGGGACTTATAGTGATGACTCTTGGAAAAATACCAAAAAGAGGAGATGAATTTGAAATTGGAGATTATAAATTCAAAATCCTTAAAGTAAGTAAAAAGAAAATCGAGCTGGTGAAAATAACCAAAACAATTGATGCGATTGATACAGAAGAAGTGGATTAGTCTCTATTTATCTACTATACTCGGCATTCGTTATAAAACTATCATCACTCAAGGACAAAAGAAATGCCTTCAACTGTCGCTTTTCAGTTTCAGATAGATGCACACCTCCCTTATAGGCGCTTTTCATCAGCGGATCAATACTTGGAGAAAAGACCAAGCCCTCACTATAATGTTCAATCACTTCATCCAAAGTGGCAAATCGTCCATCATGCATATACGGTGCTGAAAATTTCAGATTTCTCAATGACGGTGTTTTGAACCGACCTCTGTCTGCCGGATTTCCTGTCACTTCTTCCAATCCTATATCGGTAAACACCGAGTCCATTCCATTATTGTGAAAGCTATTGTCTGTCCACAATGGATTGTCAATACTTCCGTGACAATGAAAACAATCTCCTTTATCTTCTGACAGAAAAATCTGATACCCTATTCTCTCGTCAAAAGTCAAGTCTTCTTTTCCTAATAAAAATCTATCAAATTTAGAATTGGCTGAAATCATTGTTCGCTCAAATTGCGCTATGGCTTTTACCGTCAATTCCTTTGTGATCTTATCTGTTCCAAAAGCCTTCCTGAATAAATCCGGATAAACATCGCTTTTACTTAAAGACTCAACAGCTTTGTCCCACGTATTATGCATCTCAATCGGATTTTCGACCGGACCTTCGGCTTGATTTTCTATGTCAAAAGCACGCCCATCCCAAAAGAACTTTTCCTTATAGTTATATGCTAAATTAAACAATGGCATTGCATTTCTGGTTCCTTCCTTCCTATCAATTCCTATACTAAACCTTCTATTCTCAGCAAATGCATTAGCTTGATTATGACATGCTGCACAGGCTTGAGAGCCATCTCCCGACAAGATAGGATCGTAAAAAAGCTTTTTTCCCAAGGCTATTCCCTCCTCTGTCAATGGATTATCCACAGGAATGATCGGTGGCAAAATCCTGTCTTTAAAAACCTCAGGCATTTCCAATGTGACCGGTGTAGGCTCATATACCGGAACAGGTTTTGGCATATCGTCACCACATGATTGCAATATGACTATCGAAATAATTATAAATAACAATCTCTTCATAAAAACTATCTTATTTTTAATATAACGGCATCTGAGTATCCTTTATTATCGGAGACATCTTGTTCTTTGCTATTGGACTCCCCTATTACAATAAGCGCATAGTTATTTAGTTCAATCACATCATTTGCAATATCTATACCACTTCCCCCATAATTACGGTTCCATATCATTTTACCATTTTTATCGGTTTTGAATACCCAAATATCATTCTGCCCTTTATTGTCACTTAAGTCTTTATCCTTACTCCTCGTATTTCCGACTATGATATATTCGCCTTTTTTTCCATAAAAAGCAGAAGTTGCAGCATCAAAAGCGCTACCTCCATATGTATTTTGCCACAATATATTTCCCTTAGAATCAATTTTGACAAGCCAAGCATCCGAATACCCTTTATTATTTATACCATTTTGATTGTAACTAAAAGTATTGCCAATCAATAAAAAATTATTATTTTCTACAGCTACAATTTTCAAGCAATCATCAATCTCTTCTCCTCCAAAAGATTTTTCCCAAAGCATATTGCCATCTTCGGATAATTTCACCAACCAATAATCATAACTGCCATTTGGTTTTGAAATATCAAAATCCTCACTCTCAGAAGTACCCGCTACCAAATAACCACCATCCTCAGCTTGAATTAAATCATAAGCTCTATCATTGTTTGTCCCTCCAAAATATCTTCTCCAAATTTTATCTCCATTTGAATTAAGTTTTAAAACCCAAATATCTCCTACTCCATGTTGACGAAACCTAAAATCATTACCTTTCCCTCCGGATGCTGTCACATCAATATAACCACAAACCACTAAGTCGCCATTTTTATTTTCAATAATAGACAATCCCTCTTCATCTCCTGTAAATCCATAGGACTTACTCCACATAATATCTCCTGTCTCACTTATCCTCATAACCCAAACATCTTTTTGTCCCTTATTGTTATTCAAATCAATATCATCGCTTTTACTGAATCCTGTCAAAGCATACGAGCCATCGCTTAACTGTATGATCCTAGCAGCTATATCCTCATTTGTCCCTCCGTAAATTTTACTCCATTCCAAATTTTGATACATATCGTATTTCAATACCCAAAAATCATTGCTACCCCTTGCACCGACAATGTCACCATTTTGGCTCTGCGTAAAACCTAAGACGACAAACCCTCCATCAATGGTTTTAACTACGCTTTTGAAAGATTCATTTAGTGATCCCCCCTTGTTGATAAAAGTATCTAAAACTCCGTTAAAAGGATTATTTGGATCAGTCATGCCTATTGGCTTCAATTCGGTATTAGGATTATCAACTGAGCTTGTCTCTTCACAATCCGTCAACCCATCTCCATCCGTATCTGTCAAAGAAAATGCAGATTCAAAATCATTGCAGTCCTTCACTTCATCCATTCTATCCGTGCATGCAAAGCTCATAAATAATAAAACAAAAATAAAATACTTCATAATGCTTTAATTCTTTACAAATTTAAGATACTTCCCATTTACGTTAAATATATAAATTCCTGTATTAAGAGCACTTAGATCGACCTTCGTTTTATTACCAAAGCCTTCAGACTTAAATTTCACTTTATTCCCGAGCAAATCATATAATTCTAATGTATTTATATCTTTATCAAGAGATTCAATCGATAACAAATCGTTTACAGGATTTGGATAAATCAATATTTTATTCTCAGCTTTTTCCGCCAAAACAGAATTTGGATTTTCAGCTTTCTTCACCATAAATAGTCCCCTGTTAATATCGCTTATGATTATAGTTCCGCTTTTGAAAAAAGGGTAAACGCTCCATGCACCATCAAATCTCGGATAATCATCTTTTGGATAAGTATCAAAATATGCAATTTCATTCATCGTTGAAATTATTGAATCGGATTTATCAATGTTTTTTATATCTAATATACGTATTCCAGCCCGATAATTTGCGATGTACAATTCATCTCCAACGACATAATTATTGTGATCAATAGCAGTCGTTTTGCCCAGATACTCAGTTCTCAAAAAAGGATTGTCCAAGTCTGTAATATCAAAAACAATATTTTTAGTATTATTGCCATAATTTCGCTCATCCAACTCATCGTTTACAAACAAAAACCTTTGGGTATCATCCAACCAAAGTTGATGAGTATATCTTACCAAAGGATAAGAAAATTGAGAAATAATTACAGGATTTTTTTTATCAGTTACATCAATAATCGCTACTGTTCGTTCATTTGCTCCAAAATATATCTCTCTGCCTTGATATGTGGTATCCGGCCCCTCATATACCAAAATCTCTGCATCATGTGAATATCCTGCATCACTAAATCCACCTTCCGGCACAGGATGTTTCGGGTCTTGAATATTGATAAATTCAGGCCCTCCTCCATACACATTTGCACCAACTATGTACGCATACCCTGTTTGTTCATTTACAGCGATATTGTGTGCATGGTTAAAACTATTGTCATGAGCATCCTCCGAAAAAATCATTGGCATACTATCCACATCAACATTTCTCAGTCTGGTCAAGTCAAATACTTGCATCCCGTGATTTGGAGCTTCACTAACTATAAATGCGTGATTCTTGTAAACTTTTATATCTCTCCAAATACTTGTACCACTATGACTATTCAATTTACCAATATATACAGGATTAATAGGATCAGTAATATCGACAAACGCAGTATTAGCAGAATTTCCATACAATGCATACTCCCTTCCCGTCAAAGTATCAGTCCAACCCCAACAATCATTGCCCCATTCAGCTCCAAATAAACTATTCGGTAAAAATGACAACAAATCGATACCCTCACAAGGATATTCTCCGGCAAATCCACTCTCACAAGGAGTTTGTGAATTAGCAAATAAGGCAATAAACAAAAAAGGAATAAATATTTTTTTCATAATTAGATTGGGTTATTATATATAGATTAAATAAAGATAACGAAAATAACTGAGTAATTGTGCAGTGATTTACTATTTTTATTTCAAAAAAACAATAAAATATACAACGGGCGTTTTAAATCAAATGCAAATTAATAAAAATATCAATATAAAATCCATACTCATAGAGATAGTATTGGTCATATATTTAATATCTGTTTTGTACTCAAAAACTTTGCTTACAATAACAATGGGATTGATTTTTCTCATGGCATTTGTAGATATTGAGTACAAAAACGGAATCCGCATAAGTTTAAGAAAAGACTTAAAATCAACATTTACAAGATTTACTCAATCCAAAGAATATATTGTAATACCTTTAATATTTATCTTAGTTGTTTTATCGGGATTTAATAGTTTTGACCTTATAGAGTGGAAACACCATATTGTATTAAAATTACCATTTCTCATTTTACCTTTTGCTTTTTATTCATTTGACCACATCCCTTTGAAGCAGTATTTTAGATTGTATATTTACTTTGTGATTTTAATGTTCGTCAGTACCATACCTGTTTTGTTCAATTATTTTTCAAACAAAGAACAGGTTGATAATTTAATCAAAACAGGTCAAATTATTGATACCCCGATAGATCATATAAAATATAGCATTCTACTTGCTTTCTCCGTTGCAGCAGGTTATATTCTCTACATAAATAACCACTTTTTCAAATATAAAAAAGTGATAAAACTGATTGCTTTAATGGGTATATTCAATTTTGTGGTTCTGCATATATTGGCAGTCAGAAGCGGTATAATCATTGTGTATATTCTTTTGCTCTATTTAATACCAAAATGCAACCGGTTTAAAATGAATGCTGTCGTATTATTGATAGCTTTCTTATTTATCTTCCCCGTATTTTCGTATTATTTCATCGATAGTTTCAAAAACAAGATTGATTATGCCAAGTATGATTACAAAATGCTTATCAAAGGAAAAGGCGAAGATTATTCGGATTCTGAAAGATTTTATTCATGGAAAACAGGCTATGACATCTTTAAAAAGCATAAATTATTTGGTGTTGGAATCGGAGATTTAAAAACCGAAAGCATCAAGTCATACAAAATCTTATTTCCGGATAAAACATTAAAATTCAAGTATCCCCATAACCAGATTTTGTTTATTCTATCTTCTTCCGGAATTTTGGGATTATTGCTATTTTTAGCAGGTATATATTTTCCCATATTCTATAAAAGAGCGGTAAAAGACCCTTTTTTTACGAGTTTTATGATACTTATCACAATTTCATTTGTAGTCGAAAATACCATTGAAAGGTCTTACAGTATTGGTATATATTTATTTTTTGTATTAATCGCATTAAATCATTCGCTATCATATAACCAAAAACCCAAGGATAATAATTACCTTTGCGCAAATTTTAAAAATCATTCTGAACAATATTAGAGTTCAGTGGTTAATTGTAGGTAATTCGCAACAGCTTATAAATAAATAAAATTCACAATAGAAACAATAAATGGGAGTATTAACAACAACACTACAAGTCATATTAAGTCTAAGTTTACTTGTAATATTACACGAGGGAGGGCATTTTGCTGCTGCAAAGTTCTTTAAGACCAAAGTAGAAAAGTTTTACTTATTCTTCAATCCATGGTTTTCGATTTTTAAATTTAAAAAAGGAGAAACAGAATATGGTCTCGGTTGGCTTCCATTCGGAGGCTATGTAAAAATAGCGGGAATGATTGATGAAAGTTTTGACAAGGAGCAACTAAAAGGCGAGGTTCAACCTTGGGAATTCAGAGCCAAACCGACTTGGCAAAGGCTTATTATTATGCTTGGAGGCATTATTGTCAATATAATACTTGGAGTGGTTATTTTTATCGCTTTGACATATCATTACGGCAGTTCGTACATTCCCAATGAAAACGTCACTTATGGCATTACAGTTGATAGTATAGGCGAAAAATTAGGATTAAAAGACGGAGACAAAATATTAAGCATAGGAAACAAGCCTTTTGAAAAATTTGACAAAGGCAAATTCGTCACATCGATTATACTAGATGATGTCAATACTATTAAAGTAGAAAGAAACGGTAAACCATATGAAATCACTTTACCTGAAGATGCTGCTTCAATACTTGTAAAAGCAAAAGATAATTATATTTTTACTTACAGAATTCCCTTTACTATCCAAGCTGTTACCAAAGGCAGTCCTGCGGAGAAAGCCGGATTAAAAGCCGGCGACAAAATCATTAAGGTAAACGGGAAAGAAGCGATTTGGGAAAATGATGCCAGAAAATATATAAAAAATCACCCGAATAGCGAAATAACCGTCACTGTACTAAGAAACAACAAGGATACAGTTCAAGTGAAAGCGACATTGGGAGATGACAGTATGTTGGGCATTGCACCGTATGGCCCGGACCACTATTACGATATAAAATATCAAAAATACACTTTGGCTCAATCTATTCCTATAGGTATTAAGAGGTCTTGGGACTTTATTTCAGGACAGGTCAAAGCATTCGGAAAAATATTTTCAGGTAAATTAAAGGCTAAGGACAGTGTAGGTAGTGTCATCTCAATGGGCAAAATGTTTGGAGACACATGGAATGCGCAAAGGTTTTGGACTATGACCGGAATGTTATCTCTTTTACTCGCTTTCTTAAATCTGCTACCTATACCGGGGCTTGACGGTGGTCATGCCGTATTTGTGATATATGAAATGATTACAAGGAGAAAACCAAGTGATAAGGTAGTAGAAATAGCGACGACAATAGGATTTTTCCTTTTAATAGCATTGATGATTTTTGCTTTGGGAAATGATATACGCAAATTATTTTAAATAAATTTTGCAATAATAATAAATGTTATTACCTTTGCATTCCTTTTGAAAAGTCAAGAGATAAAATATATGCCGAAGTGGCGGAATTGGTAGACGCGCTGGACTCAAAATCCAGTGGTAGCAATATCGTGTGGGTTCGATTCCCACCTTCGGTACTGTGAATAAGGTCACAAATAAGACAGAGCTTGTAAATGTACAAGCTCTATTTTTTTATATAGTATTGATATCTCTCAATACTCATACTACACAAGAAATAATTAAATTATCCGTTAGACTCATATATTTGATTTCCTTATATTAAATAACAGGATTAAGAAAATACTTTTTGCTTAGTGAAAATAATTGATAAATATATTATTAAGAGTTTTATTTCCCCGTATCTCGTATCATTTTTGGTTGCAGAATTTGTATTAGTGATGCAATTTATGTGGAAATATATCGACGAATTTGCAGGTAAAGGATTTTCAACTTTCGATTTTGTTCAACTCATATTTTACTATAGTATTGCACTTATCCCAATGGCTGTCCCAATAACAATATTGATATCTTCAGTGATGGTTTACGGCAATCTTTCGGAAAAGTACGAACTGTCAAGTATGAAATCTGCGGGGATCTCATTATTGCGAATAATGAAACCCGGCTTTATCATAGCTTTACTTACTTTTTTCTTTTCCCTTTCTGTGTCCAATTATTTCAAACCAAAAGCACAGTACAATTTTTTGAAATTATTTACCGAAATAAGGAAGAAAAAACCTACTCTGAATATCCTCGAGAAAGTATTTAACAAAGATTTTCACGGTTACGCAATACAAGTAAACAAAAAGAGCAAAAACGGAAAAGACCTTGAGGACATAAAACTGTATGACGTCCTTGATCGCAGCAATGAGAAATACAATATTACTACTGCCAAAAGGGGGAAGATTTTTACTACAAAAGATGGAAATTATTTTGTAATGAAGCTTTTTGACGGCTATCAATACGTCGAAAAACAAAATAAAAACACAGGCAAAAAAAAGAGCAAGACATACCCTCTTATGCGTACTCATTTTGACACCCTGACCAAAGTATTTGACATGTCCGAATTTAACAAAAAAGGCTCAGGACATTTTTTCTCAAAAAGAAAAGACCTACTCAATTCTTTTCAATTGATGACCGAAATCGATAGTGTAAGCAGCAAGTTGGAAAGAAAAAAGAAGCGTCTTAAACCAAAATTCACATATTTATTTAGCGAAACTACCGAAAACACTAAAAAGAAAAAAAATAATCAAAAAAACAACAAGAGGATATCAAAAGAAGACAAAAATAAAATAGAAAGGATTGATATAGAGAAAAAAAAGCTTTTCAAAAAGGCAAATATCCTATCTAAACATAAAAAAAAGAAAAAACACAGATCTAAGAGAAAAAGAAAATATGCAAAGCAAAAAAAAATAGCTGATTTTGATTCACTCAAAACTTTTATAGAAACATTTGAAGACATGGATAAATCCAATTTGGTTTATTCTACTTCCGAAACTATAGACTATGAAAAAAACATAATATCGGGCGTAGTATCTTCTATAAGAAATTACAAAAAAAGAAAGAATTACTGGGTTATAGCATTACATCAGCAATACAGTTGGGCTTTGGTGTGTATCATATTTTTATTTATCGGAGCTCCATTGGGTTCAATCATACGTAAAGGGGGATACGGATATCCGGTACTTATAGCGATAATGTTTTTCACATTTTTTATTTTATTGAGCATATCAGGTGATAAATTTAATAAAAATATGATGTTCAATCCTATTTTCAATGCTTGGCTTCCGGTAATAGTATTACTACCGATAAGTATATTCATTACTTTCAAGGCTTTGACAGGGACAAAAATCCTGGATATAAATACTCTTAAAACCAATTTGATTAATATTTTTAACAGAAAACATGAAAGGGAAAAGATTAGTTAGTGCGATTGTTGACTCTAAAATATATTTCATATTGTTTTTATTGATGGTAATAGGCAGTTCGTATATTATCATCAACTTTGACAAAGCATTTTTTCTTGAGTTTTTGGATAAGCATAGAACACCATTTCTAAATAAATCTTTCATTCAATTAACCAAAATCGGAGAGTACTATACATTTGTTTTTTTCTTTTTTTATTATTTATACAAAAAGTCCAGAGTTTCATTTTCGATATTATTTTTAGGAGCTATAATGCCTTTAGTCTCCTATTTTCTTAAACAATACTTCAAACACCCCAGACCATTAACCTATTTTCGAAAGACCATAGATAGTTTCCCTGTAGAATTAATCGACGGTGTAAGTTATCATTCCGGACACAACAGTTTTCCTTCAGGGCATACTATGGCTGCATTTTCGATTTTTACCCTACTCGCCCTATTTTCAAAGAATAAATACTTTCAAATACTGTATTTCATATTGGCATTTGCAGTTGGTTTCTCGAGAATTTACTTGGTTCAGCATTTCCTAGATGATGTTTTATTTGGTTCTACAATCGGAGTCCTGTTAGGCATTCTATCGTATTATTTGTTTGGCGTGATATTGAGCAAAAACAAATCCCTTGATATTACTTTATGGAATAGTTAAAGCTGTATCACAGAGATTTTTATTGTATTTTGCGGTGTATTTAAAATAAGTTATGCCACAGAGATTTTGAAAAAGCAAAATACACAGAGGAGGCACAGAGAAACACAGAGAGAAATATTACTTTGTGGTTCTTTGTGTCTCATGGGTGCATTTCATTTTTTCGCGTTATTACAAGAAATTTTGTTGATGTGGGCAACATTGCGTACCTACGGCACGCATTTTAGTTGGATAAAAGCCCTTTTTTACCCATATTTTGTACCTAATGGCACATTGATGTAGTATTTATAAGTAAAACGGATTAATTTCATAAGTAGGGTGGTCTGTGCATATAGAAAAATTAAACTTTAATGCGAAAAAATGAAATGCACCTTGTCTTCTTTGTGTTCTTTGTGGAATAGTAAAAGTTATGCCACAGAGATTTTGAAAAAGCAATATACACAGAGGAAGCACAGAGAAACACAGAGAGGATTATTGCTTTGTGGTTCTTTGTGTCTTCTTTGTGTTCTTTGTGGAATAGTTAATACACGGAGGATGCAAATCAAACTGGGGGTATCCAATAAAGTCTTTAAATTTCAAATAAAACTATATTTATTCTTTCTAAATAAAATATTTTTTCTACTTTTACTATCCCGTTTACTTTACAATTCATGCTTGATTCAATCACGAACACGGTTATGGATTGATATTCAATTAATATTTTAACAAATTAAATCAAGGACTTATGAAAAAAATCATTTTACTTTTTACGTTATTTTTAGCAATAAATATCAGTTTATCAGCACAAGAATTGTGGTTTGATGCCGGACTAAAAGGAGCTTGGGGCCCTTCATTATTGATTAATAAAAATGTAATGGACGAAAGTTATCTCAATCAAAAAGTAAGTACAGGTTTTGGTTACGGAGCCAAGTTTGCAATAAATTTTGGATATATTCATGGCTTCACATTTGACATTATGTACAATACAGAACATCAACTTTATGAGAGTACTAATACAAAATTTCCCTCTGTTGATGTAAAATGGAAAACGTATGACCTATATGTATTATACAGAATGTACAGGACTATCAATTATTTGGAAATAGGACCAAAATTCTCAAAGGTTGCCGGTTTCCAAAACAA
>Ga0256832_1000886_pt1 | contig 19994 bp, 23 predicted proteins | sample 134614metaG_FD_190534 | JGI IMG/M metagenome (GOLD analysis project Ga0256832, IMG submission 190534) | Hydrothermal vent microbial communities from Lau Basin, Pacific Ocean - 134-614 | ecosystem: Environmental > Aquatic > Marine > Hydrothermal vents | place: Pacific Ocean: Lau Basin | collected...
CTTCAGATCCCCGAATAGCATCGCCTTCCCCCCTGCCTCGTTGCAGGCCACCACGCAGGCCGGCTGCTCGCCGGCATCCACCCGGTGCACGCACAGCGTGCAGGACTCGACGGTGCCCTTGCCCCGCGGGGCATGGGGTTTCTGGCCCTCCAGCGTCTCGTGCACGAACGAACGCGCCTTATACGGGCACGCCATCATGCAGTAGCGGCAGCCGATGCAGATGTGTTTGTCCACCAGCACCACACCGTCGATGCGACGGAACGAGGCACCCGTGGGACACACGTCCGCACAGGGGGCCGTCTCGCAATGCTGACACATCATGGGCAGGGACATGACGTGCCCGCTGGACGGGTCTTTCACCGTCAGCTTGCGGATCCAGTGAGCCCGCTGGTCGGGTCGGGAATGCTTCTCGTTTTCTCCCCACCCGTTCTCGGTCTGGCAGGCCCGCACGCATACGTCGCAATCGGTGGCGCACTTGGTCGTGTCGATGAGCAGGCCCCAGCGCACCCGATCCGTGACCGGTGCATCCGGGGCCTTGGCTTCGGCCAGGCCGTAGAGCAACACGCCGGGCGCCAGAGAGAGACCCGCCGCACCGGCCACGCCTGCGAGAAACCGCCGGCGCGCCGCCTCTTCGGGCGCCAGCCGCGCCTCGCCGTCTCTTGCGTTGTTCTCCGTCATGTTCACGCCAACCCTGTTTGAATCCGGCTCACTTGGCGGCCTTCTCCGGCCCATCGAAATGGCACTCGAAACAGTCGATGCGCACCGCCGCGTACTGGTGGCAGGCGTTGCAGAAATGATCCGGATCGGTGTGCTTCGGATAGCTGCCATCCGCGCGGGGCTGCACATGACAGTTCAGGCAGTTCTTGAGGCTGTGCTTGCGCGTGCGGATACCCCAGTGCATGGTCTCGTCCCGCTGGTGCAGGATGAATTCGTAATGCCTGTGGCGCATCACGTCCGTATCCTCGACGCATGACGTCGCCACTTCCGGGGGCACTTTCTGCGGCTGGGGCAGCGGAACGCGCCCCGCCTCGGCCGCCGCTGCGACCATCAGGCCCGCCGCAAGCATCCCCACTGCCCACCGAGGGCGTCGAATCGCTTTCATCACGTCTCCCCCGGCCCGGGCTCATTCCCCGAGTGCCATGTCGATGTAACCCGTCGGACAGACGTCCGAACAGATGTGACAGCCGATGCAGCGGTCGTAGTGGGTATCCACGTACCGCCCATAGGCCCGCTTGTCCTTGGGCACCCGGTATACCGCATCCTGCGGGCAGAACACGACGCAGTTGTCGCACTCGAAACACATGCCGCAGCTCATGCAGCGGTCGGCCTCGGCGATGGCCTCCTCTTCGGGCAGGCCCACCACACGTTCCTGGAAGTGGCCCAGCACCTCGTCCACGGATGGCCCGATCTCCTCGCGCTTGTGCCGAGGCGTGTACTCGAAGTGGCCCAGGAACATCTTCTCCGTGGTGATGATCTCGTTGGCGGCCCGGTCCTCGTAGTTGTGGATCGCCCAGTCGCCGAACGAAGTGCCGCGAAGATCGCCCATCTTCTCCGGATCGAACCGCTCCGGGGCCTTGCCCGCCTCGCGCAGCTTGTCCAACAGACTGAAGTGATGCACATCCACCTTCGGGCGCCGGGGCATCTCCTCGTGCTTGAGGAACGCATCGATGCTCTCCGAGGCGATCCAGGCCTGGCCAATGGCCGTGGTGAGCAGGTGCGGGCGTACAACGTCACCGGCCACGAAGTGCCCCGGACGACCGGGTACCGAGTAGTTCTTGTCGGCATCGATGAGACCTCGCTCGTTGGCCAGATCCTCGAAGCCCTCCAGATCCGTCTGCTGGCCGATGGCCGCCACGATGAGGTCCGCTTCCAGCACGAACTCCGTTCCCTCACGGGGCACTGGTCGTCCCTCCACCATGTCGCACTCGGCCATCTTGAGGCCCTTGGCACGGCCGTTCTCATCGAGAATCACCTCCAAGGGCATCACGCCCGTGAGGATGCGCACGCCTTCGTGCTCGGCCTCTTCGACCTCGTGATCCTGGGCCATCATCTGGCCACGCGGGAACAACGAAGTGAGCGTGACCTCCGCCCCGGTCTTGGCCGCGGCGATCGCCGAGTCATGCGCCGCATAGCCGCCGATGACCCGCTCCGGCAACTGTTCCTCCGGGATCTCCTCCAAGGCACCCAGACGGCGCGCCACCGAAACCACGTCGATGGAGGTATCTCCACCGCCCACGCAGACCACCTTCTTCGGTACGAATTTCAGCGCCCCTTTGTTGAAGGCCTGGAGGAACTCCACGCCACCCACGCAATTGGGTGCATCACCACCCGGCACGGGAAGCTGACGTCCCTTCTGGGTGCCCACCGCCCAGAGGATGGCATCGAATTCCTTCTCCAGTTCTTCCACGGAGACGTCGCGCCCCACCTTGGTGTTGGTGCGTACCTCGATGCCGTCCAAGGACGTGATCCGTCCGATCTCGGTGTCCAACACGTCACGTGGCACGCGGTAACCGGGGATGCCGTAACGGAACATGCCGCCGAGCTCGGGCTGCTCCTCGAAGATCACGCTGGCGTGGCCCCGGCGACGCAGCTGATAGGCCGCCGAAAGGCCGGCGGGCCCACCGCCCACGATGGCCACCTTCTTGCCCGACAACGGCGTTTCGACTTGATAGCCGAAGCCTTCTTTGCGTGCCGTGTCGCCGATGTATTGCTCCACGGAGTTGATACCGACGAAATCCTCCACCTTGTTGCGGTTGCAGCCGTCCTGGCAGGGCGCCGGGCACACGCGCCCCATCAGGGCCGGAAATGGATTGGCGTCCGTGGCACGCCGAAAGGCGTATTCCTGCATGCTCACGCCCTCGGGCGGATGCTCGATGCCCCGCACGATCTGCAACCAACCGCGAATGTCCTCACCCGAAGGGCAGCTCGCCTGGCACGGCGGCGTACGATGGACATAGGTCGGGCACTTGTGGGAGTGGTCGGCGATGAAAATCTTCTCCGTGAACCGCTTCCACTGGTTGTCGCCCTCCCGGAAACGCCGAAAGGTCAACTTTTTGCTCATCTCGTCGCTGGAAGTCGCCATCGTATTTCTCCTTCGAGAGCGAAAATGAATTCTGGTCGGAGTGGATCTCTGAATGCTTGGACCGGGCGCTCAGGCCGCCTCTGCCGTGTCCGCTTCGTCACCGGGCTCGTCCTTACCGCGGGTGAGGATGATTGCGTTACTCACCAGCTGGTGGACGCTCACAATCTGATCCATCGTGAAGCCGTAGTACGGCAGTACCTTGGTGAACTGACTCTTGCAGATGGCGCAGATCGCCGCCATGTGCGTGACCCCGTAGTTCTCCACCACGTCCTTGAGGGCCTCCATTCGGGGTAGTGCGCCCTTAATGCGGATTTCCATGAGGTCATCGGTGAGCAGTCCACCGCCGCCGCCGCAGCAGAAGGTGGCCTCCTTGATGCCCCAGTCGTCCATGTCGTAGAAGTGGTTGCAGGTCGCCTTGATGATCTCCCGCGGAATCACGAACTGCCCGCCTGGGAAGTTCCCCATGCGCGAGGCGCGTGCCACGTTGCACGAGTCGTGGAACGTGAGCACCATGTGATCGTTCTCAGACTTGTCGAACTTGAGCCGGCCCTGCTGAATGAGGTCGTAGGTGAACTCGCAGATGTGCTGCGGCACCGGATAATTGGGATCCAGGAAGTCGAATGGACCGGCCAGCGTGTTCAGGAAACTGTAGGCCACCCGCCAGGCATGCCCGCACTCGCCGAAGACGATGCGTTTCACGCCCAGTTTGATGGCCGCCTCGCGGATGCGCAGGGCCACCCGGCGCATGTTCTCGTAGCTGCCGATGAACATGCCGAAGTTGGCGGCCTCCGAGGCGTACGAGCTGAGCGTCCAGGACACGCCCGCCTCATGGAACACCTTGCCGTAACCGATGAGCCCATCCACGTGGGGCTCGGCGAAGAAATCTGCCGAAGGGGTGACCAGCAGGATCTCTGCACCCTCTTCGTCCAACGGATACCGCACCTTGACGCCGGTGTCTTCGTAGACCTCCTCCTCGAGCCCTTCCAAGGTGTCGGCGAGGGCCGGTTCCGGCAGACCCAGGTTGTTGCCGATCTTGAAGACCTTGCCGATGATCTCGTTGCAGTACTTCTGGCCCAGGCCGATGCTGTCCATGATTTCACGGGCGGCCATGGAGATCTCCGCCGTGTCGATCCCATAGGGGCAGTACACCGAGCAGCGGCGGCACTGGGAGCACTGGTGATAGTAGGCATACCAGTCGTCCAGGACCTCCCGGGTGAGATCCACCGCCCCCACCAGCTTGGGGAAGTACTTGCCTGCGAAGGTGTAGTAGCGCCGGTAGACCTTGCGCAGCAGGTCCTGGCGCGCGACGGGCATGTTCTTGGGATCGGCCGTTCCCAGATAGTAGTGGCACTTGTCCGTACAGGCGCCACACTTGACGCAGGCATCCAGGAACACTTGCAGCGATCGGTACTTACCCTTGAGCTCGCCCAGCTTCTCGATGGCCACCTGCTGCCAGTTGTCCACCAGCTCGCCGGGATATCCCAGGGGCTCCTGGAACTCGGGCTTGGCAACGAAGGGCTTGCTGTGCTCCATCGCACCCGGCTTGATGTGGGGAACGATGGGGTATTCCTTCAGCTCAGGGATGTCGAATTCGGCCATCGATTCGCTCTCTCTCGGCTTATGGGGTCGAGCATGTCCTGCGTGTGACCAACGGCGGTGTCGTCTTCCTCACCCGGCCGCGGCCTGCTGACGCTCCTTACGCTCCAATTCCTCGGCCCAGGGCGCGATGTGCCGTCGCTCGCGCGGATTGTCCACCTGATTGCGTGTGGGGCTGAAGAACACTCCCGGTGCGTGCAGGAGCTTGCTGAAGGGGAAGACGATCATCAGCGTGGCAACCAACAGGAGATGGATGAGCAGCAATGGGTCGGCCGGCAAGGGTTGCCAGTCGAAGCGCATCAGCCCGAGGAAAAAGGCCTTCAGCGAGACGATGTCCGCATGCGCCACGAAGGTCATCGATGCCCCGCTGATACCGATGCCGAGCAACAGCGCGAGCATCAGGTGGTCCGAAGGGGCCGAGATGTACCGCACGCGGTCCACCAGGAAGCGCCGCGCCCAGAGTCCGACCAGTCCACCCAGCATGGCAAACGCTGCGTACTTGCCGAACGGCTGAATCAGGCGCACCCACTCCCAGACCGGTTCCTGAAAGTACCGCAGGTGCCGCAGGAGCACCACGAGCAACGCTGCATGGAACGTCCAGCCGAACAACCAGGTCCACTTGTTGCCCTTGAACAGGCTGGCGAAGACTGTGACCTCCTTGAGCATGCGCAGCACCACGCCCCCCGTGGTCACTGGTGCCGGTGTCGTCGGGATCTTCAGCGGCTGCGGGGTCTTCCAGTACAGGCGGATCTTGTAGCCCAGCCCGAACAGCAACACGCCCGTGGCCACGTAGAACAGCAGCGCGTAAACGACGGTCAGAAACGTCATGTTTCCGGTCACTCCTCGACAGCGGTACGGTGGCCCGGTGCCCGCCGCAGGCTGCGGCCGGCACCGGGTGACAGCCGGGCTTCAGACGCAGCCCGTAGGCTTGGGAAGGCCCGCGTACTTACAGGCCTGCTTGGCGGGACCATAGGGAAACAGCTCGTAAAGGTACTTGCTGTTACCCTTCTCCTTGCCCAGCTTCTTGCCGATGGCCTTGGTCAACACGCGCACGGCCGGGGCGATCTGATACTCGTCGTAGTACTCCCGCAGGAAGTTGATCACTTCCCAATGGTTCTCCGTGAGATCCACGCCGTCGGCCTTGGCCATGGCCTCGGCCACTTCCGGGGTCCAGTCGTTGATGTTGGCCAGATAGCCTTCCTCGTCGGTCTCGATGACCTTTCCATTCACTTCAAGAGCCATGTCGCTTTTCTCCTAGGTAATGTTTCCGTTCCACGCGCAGCTCGTCCGCCCGCCGGCTCAAAGCCACGCCTGCACGTTGTCGTGAGAGGTGACGAGATCGACGAATCCATCGTAGCCCACCACCTGGATTCCATCGATCAACCGGTCTTCCCTCAACCCCCGAGCCCGCAGGTCCGGACCCAACACATAGAACTTCACCCTGCCCATCGCCTCGGCCACCTCGCCGGAGACCCCCGTCCCCTTCAGGGCGCCATAGACGCCGTCCTCGAACAGGAGCACCGAAGCCCCATCCAGCGCGTGACCCAGACAAGACTGCAGCGCCGTCCGCTCGAACGGCGATTTGTTGACCGTGTGTAGCATCGCCATCTCCGCACCCCTCAGAAGCTCAGCAGGACGTCTTGTTCGTCCATGATCCTGGCCAGTTCCTCCCGGGTCACCAGCCGGATGGAGTCCTTCTCGGCCCAGTCGTCGTCCTCGTCCTCATAGGTCAAGTGCTGCAGGTCGTCCAGCGTCAACCCCCGCTCCTCCAGCGACTCCTTCTCCACGTAGATCTTGGTGACGTCGTAGTCTCCAAGCGCTGCGTAGGTGGGTGAAAAGTTCTTCATCCCGATGCCACTGGTGTCCTGATCCTTGGTGAGCTGAAACACGCCGTCGTCCAGAAACGCCAGACTCACGTCCTGGTCGAACGCCGCGCCGATCAAGACCACCTCGAGCGACTCCAGTGCGTAGATGGTGCCGTACGGGGCCTTGCGGTTCACATACATGAATTTCTTGATCTCGGACATCTACAGCCTCCTCAGTCGCCGAAGACCACCAACCGGTCGGCCTTGATGCCGGCCTCGATCAACTGACCGAGGCCCGAGATCCGGAACCGCGGCGCGATGTTGTCGGCGTCCTTGCCGTGACGCTTGGCCTCGTCCGGGTCGAGGATGCCGCGCCGCTGGGCAGCGGCCACGCACACCACCAAGTCCAGATCGTGCTGCTCGGCCAGCTCCTGCCACAGCTGCGTGATGTTGCGATCGTCCTGCGGCGGCACACCGAGGCGGGTGCCGTTGTAGACACCGTCGTGGTAGAAGAACACGCGAAAGATCTCGTGACCCTTCTCCAGCGCCGCCTTGGTGAATTGATAGGCCGAGTCCGAGGCCTGATGATTGTATGGACCTTCGTTCACCATGATTGCCAGCTTCACGTCGATACCCCCTGAGCGGCCACCCCAACCTCAGAAGCGGATGTGTGTGGATGCGTTGAGCGAGCGACGTGCGCCCAGCCAGTTGTTGATGTGGTACTTGGTGAACGGCAGCCCGGTCTTCTCAAAGAATCTCGGCCAGCCGATGCGCTCGATCCAGTCGTTGATCCGCTCCCAGTCCTTGGCGTCTTCACGATAGACCTCGAGGATGCGCTTGACGATGGCCGTGGCCTCGGGCCAGCGCGGCGGATTGTTGGGGATCCCAGCGGCCACGAGCTTGTGGAACGTGGGACGGCCGCGGGCATTGGAGTGGTTGCCGCCCACCCAGATGGCCAGCTTGGTGTGCTCGGCGTCGTTGATCTGCATGGGTGGGCACGGCGGATAGCAGGCACCGCAGCAGATGCACTTCTTCTCGTCCACCTCCAGCGAGGGCTTGCCGTTGACCAGCGCCGGACGGATCGCGGCCACCGGGCAGCGCGCCACCACGGAGGGACGCTCGCAGACGTTGGCCACCAAATCGTGGTTGATCTTGGGCGGCTTGGTGTGCTGCACGTTGATGGCGATGTCGCCCTGCCCGCCGCAGTTGATCTGGCAGCAGGAGGTGGTGATGTGCACCCGGTTGGGCATGTTCCAGCTTTTGAACTCCTCGTAGAGCTCGTCCATCATCGCCTTGACCACGCCCGAGGCGTCGGTGCCCGGGATGTCGCAGTGCAGCCACCCCTGGGTGTGCGAGATCATCGTCACCGAGTTCTTGGTGCCGCCGACCACGAAACCCGCGTCCTCGAGCGCCTTGATGAGGGGCTCGACCTTGGCCTCGTCGGCCACCATGTACTCGATGTTGCTGCGCAGCGTGAAACGCACATAGCCATCGCCGTACTCGTCACCGATCTCGCAGAGCTTGCGAAGCGTGAACAGATCCAGGATCCGCTGGGTGCCGGCCCGCACGGTCCAGATCTTCTCGCCGTTCTTGGCGACGTGGACCAGCACGCCGGGGCGCGGATCCTCGTGATAGGCCCAGTTGCCGTAGTGCTTGCGCATGAGCGGGTGCATGTACTGCAGCCCGTCGGGGCAGCCCGACTCGATGGGCGCGCGGTGTTCGGTATGAAGTGCCATCTAGACTTCTCCCTGATGTAGGTCGCGTGAATTCGGTGCGCGACGTGGGTTGCCCGCCGAACTGGCGGGCAACCCACGTCGTGAAGGGCCTCAGCCGGCTGCCGCAGCCGCCTTTTCCTCGGCCTTGCGGCGGAACCACTTCTCGGCCTCCTCGTCCCAGCCATCCATGCGGACGTAGGAGATGTTGCGGGGCTCCACCACCATGTTGGGATCGACGTCGACGCCGATGCCCTCGAGGAAGTTGGCCAGGCCGATGCGCTCGATCATCTCGCCGCAGCGCTCGTGCTCGAGGCCGTTCTCGGCCCAGAAGTCGATGACCTCCTCGGCCAGCTCCACCAGGCGCTCGTAGTCCTCGTCGGTGTCGAGCTTCATGAACGGCACGATCACGGTGCCCATGAGGTCACCGATCTTCAACGTCCGCTTGCCGCCGATGAGGATCGTGGCACCCTTGTCGTCGCCCGGGGACAGGGCCTTGGGCATCACGTTCAGGCAGTGCATGCAGCGCACGCAGTCGCGGTTGTTCACCTCCAGGGTGTCGTCCTCGCGCAACGCCAGGGCGTTGGTGGGACAGCGATTGACCACGTTGTCGAGGATGTAGTCACGGCCCTTCTTGGCCACATACTCCTTGACCGCCTCCTGGTCGACCTTCATGTCGTCGCGCCAGGTACCGATGATGGCGAAATCCGAGCGCTCGATGGAGTTCATGCAGTCGTTGGGGCAGCCTGAGACCTTGAACTTGAACTTGTACGGCAGGGCCGGACGATGCACGTCGTCGGTGAAGTTATTGAGCAGGGTGCGATGGACACGCATCTCGTCCAGGCAGGACTGCTCGCAACGCGCGGCGCCCACACAGGACATGCCGGTCCGCACACAAGGGCCGGCACCACCCAGATCCCAGCCGTACTCGTTGATCTCGTCGAAGAAGTGCTGGGTATTGTCGGTGTCGGTACCGATGAACATGATGTTGCCGGTCTGGCCATGGAAGGTGATGAGGCCCGATCCCCATTTCTCCCAGCTCTCGGCCAGCTGGCGGAGCATGTCGGTGGTGTAGTAGTTGCCTGCCGGCGGCTGCACACGTAACGTGTGGAACTCCTTGGACTCGGGGAAGGCGTGACCGACCTCGGAGAAGCGCGGAATGATGCCGCTGCCGTAACCGAACACCGAGACGGTACCCCCCTTCCAGTAGCCCTTGCGGGTCTCGTAGGAGTGCTCAAGCTGCCCCAGCAGGCTGTTGGCCATCCCTTTGATGCGCTCGTCGGGATGCTGGTCCCGCAAGCGCTTGATGCCGGAAATGAAGCTCGGCCAGGGACCCTTCTCCAGCTCGTCGAGCATCGGCGTCTCGTAGTGTTTGTTAGCCATGCGCTCTCTCCTCAGAATTTGGGTGTCGTGTTGTCGGAATGACTCCAGCTGCCGTGTCGCCGCCCGTCAGCCCGGGCTCGGCCACCATCCGATCCGGTCGCCCACGTGTCGCAGGCCTACGAGCCGGGATGTGCCCGGCCTACCGAAAACGAAAGTGTAGGTTCGCCTCCCGGCGAATTGCACCCTACCTATGGGGTGGCGGCCTGTGACCGGTTTATCCCCTTTGGGGGGCATAGGCCCATAAGCCCGATTTATCGTTGGCTCGATGGGCCCGCGCAGTATACTGGAGCCGCCCATCCATGCTTGGTTTTGCAATAAATTCCATGACTTCCCCTGCATCCACCGCCCGCCCGGTGCCGAGCCCCTTCGATCCCGACGATGCCGCCGGCTACGCACGTTGGCGGGAACGAAAGCTGGCCCTGGCGCCCACGGAGGCCGCCGAGCTGCGCGTGCCCGTCCGCGACCCCCGGGCACTGGATCCGGACGAACGGGCCGCCATCCTCGCCACTTGCCGTCGTGCCAACATGGCCATCTACAGGGTCTCGGAACCCGATGACATGGACAGGGGAGCGCTCCTGGCCCTGGCGGGCCAGCTCGGGCTGAAGCGCTTCGACCGCAATCTCTGTGCGGACGAGGAAGCGATCAGCGCCCTGGAGGTGCGCAGCCACGGCCCGGCCGGCGAATACATCCCATATACCAACCGACGCCTGAGCTGGCACACGGATGGCTACTACAACGAGGAGGCGCGGCGGATCCGTGCCTTCCTGCTGCACTGCGTTCGACCGGCCGCCCAAGGTGGGGAGAACGAACTGCTGGATCCGGAGATCGCCTACATTTACCTGCGCGACGCCAACCCCGACTATGTGCGTGCGCTCATGGCCCCGGACGCCATGATCGTGCCCGCCAACGTGCGCAACGGCCGCGTAGTGCGGGCCGCGTTCGTGGGCCCGGTGCTGGGGATCGAACCCCGGACCGGGGACCTGTTCATGCGTTACACGGAGCGCAGCCGTTTCGTGCGTTGGCGCAACGATCGGACAACCCAGGCGGCCATCCGGTTTCTGGCCGAGATCCTGCGTTCGGATATACCGTATAAGGTACGTTACCGGCTGGCCCCGGGCGAAGGGTTGATCAACAACAACGTGCTGCATACGCGCAGCGCGTTCCAGGACCCCCCTCAGGGTCCCGGCCGCTTGTTGTTGCGCGCCCGGTCCTACGATCGGATTGCGGGGACGGCGTTGAATCGACGTTTTTCAACCAAGGTCGAGATGGACGATGTTGTGGCTGAGTGAGATTCTCCTCCAGCACCACGAGCTGGAAACCTTCGAGGAGCTGGAGCACGTGGTCCGTGAACTCGGCCAGCGCGGCGAGCGGTTCCTTCGCATGGACGTCAAGCCGCAGTTCGAGGACACACCCGAGGATTGGGAAGACCGGCTGGAGGCTGCGTTCACGGCCGCCAAACGCTGAACGGAGGCACCATACCGTGTACTGGCAGGAAGAGGACGACAAGGTCCATCCCCCGCAAGTCCCAGACGAGGTGGTGGACGTGAACTTCAAGGTCGCCTGCCGGGCCCTGCCCCTGGACCACGCCCACGCCCTGTCTGAGGCGGTGCTGGCCGTCTTGCCCTGGCTACACGACGAACCCCTGGCAGCAGTGCACCTGATCCATGGGGCCGAGTCGGGTAACGGCTGGCTCCGACCCGAAGATCCGGATGCGTTGCTCTATCCCTCGCGGCGCACCCGCTTCACCCTGCGCGTGCCCCGGCACCGCGTGGCCCAGGTCCAGGAGCTGGCCGGGCACACGCTGGACGTGGGGGGATATCCGTTGACTCTGCGCGAGCCTCACGTGCGCGAGCTCTCCCCCTTGACCACCGTGTTCTCCCGCCACGTGGTCAGTGATCAAGAGCATGAGGCCGCCTTCCTGGATGCCATGGCCGCGCAGCTCCGCGAGGGGCTGGACATCCGCGTGCGCAAGATGGTGGCCGGACGTGCGCACCACCACCGTTTCCCAGAAGGCACGGTGCGCACGCGCAGCCTCATGATCGACGGCCTGCGCGTCGAGGAGTCGGTACGCCTGCAGCAGCACGGCCTCGGCCCGGGGCGCCTGCAGGGGTTCGGGATCTTCCTGCCCCACAAGGCGGTTGGAGGCAGTCGCCCGGATTCCGGAAAATGACCCACACTCGTTTTCTTTCAGGTGCAACACCCATGAGGAGCGCGAAATGGCTTTGATGGTCGATGGCAAGGAGATCCCCACCGACGAGAAGGGCTATCTGTTGAACACCGCCGACTGGAACGAACGGGTCGCCGAGGCGATCGCCGCAGCCGAAGGATTGGAGCTCACCCAAGAGCACTGGGATCTCATCAACTGGCTGCGTGACGAGTACTTCAACAACAATCAGAACCAGCCCAACACGCGGGCCATGGTCAAAGAGATGAGCCAGCGCTGGGGCCGCAAGATCTCGGCCAAGGACCTCTACGCCCTGTTCCCCCGTGACCCGAGCAAGCAGGGACCGCGGGTCGCCGGACTGCCCGAAACCCGGCGCAAGGGGGGCTATTGAGCAACGCTGCTACCCAATCGGGAATAGAGACGCACGGCGGGACGGTGGCTATATTTTTGCGACCTGATTTCCCGGATCGAGTCTCAGTCAACGAGGATCCAAGATGAGCGACAGACAGGCACTGATCAAGGAGCTGCTGGAGTTGCAGCGCAAGTTCATCGAATACGATCATGAGCACGGGGTCACGCCCGAGGAATATTTCGTCCCCTCTGAGGACCATCCGCTGCACGGCTTCCGGCAGCGTTACAACGAGCTCGCCATGAAGCTGGTGCAGCAGGCCCATCAGGACGTAGGATCCCATCCCTGAGCCTGCCGCACCCGTTGTGAACCCGAGAAAGGCCGCGAATGCGCGGCCTTTCTCGTGCATGACCTCAGAGATAGTGCTTGCGGTCTCGGCGCCGCCGGCCGGCCTTTTGCACCACGACCCCTTTGACCGCCTCCAGTCCAGGGATCTCCACGGTTTCATAGGCATTGTTGAGCGGCTTGAGGAAATACCGCCCGTTCTCGATGACGAGCTGCCGGAAGATGTATTCCTCGTCCACCACGGCCAGCACGTAAGAGCCGTTCTTGACCACTCCGTCGGCCTCGATGACGATGATGCACCCGTCCTGAAACTCGGGCTCCATGCTGTCACCGAGCACCCGTAGGGCGAACGGCTCGCTGCCGGCACAACCTCCGATATCCATGACGGTCACCTCTCTTCGACGCGCAGGTCCTTACGCCTTGGAGACGCCACACACCTCTCCCGAGCCACTATAGCGAGTGCGGAAGCAGGCTCAAAATTGCACACCCAGCATCTGGGCTTCCCCCTCCAGCTCCCGCTCCTCCTGCTGCAGGGCCCAAAGACCGGCATACAGGCCACCGGCCTCGAGCAATTCCGCGTGCGTCCCCTGCTCCACGATGCGCCCCTGATCCAAGACCAGGATCCGGTCCGCATCGACGATGGTGGACAGCCGGTGGGCGATGACCAGCGTCGTGGTACGGGCCGAGACCTGCCGCAGGGCGGCAAGGATGGATTGCTCGGTGCGTGAATCCAGGCTGGAGGTGGCCTCGTCGAAAACGAGGATCGGCGGGCGCTTGAGGATGACCCGGGCGATGGCCACCCGCTGCTTCTCCCCACCCGAGAGCTTCAGGCCTCGCTCACCCACCACCGTGTCATAGCCCTGCGGCAGTGAAGCGATGAACCCGTGCAGATCCGCGAGCCGTGCCGCTTCCACCACCTCCTCCCGTGTGGCCGTGGGGCGTGCATAGGCGATGTTGTAGTAGATCGTGTCGTTGAACAGCACGGTATCCTGGGGGACGATGCCGATGGCCCGGCGCAGGCTTTCCTGGGTCACATCACGGATGTCTTGGCCGTCGATGCGAATCGCCCCTGCATCGACATCGAAGAATCGAAACAGCAGGCGCGCCAGCGTGGACTTGCCGGCCCCGGAGGGACCCACCACCGCGACCCGCCGACCGGCCGGGATGCAAAAATTCACGCCCCGCAGGATCCTGCGCCCGGGCTGGTAGCCGAATACCACATCCTCGAACCGCACTTCGGCCCGCGTGACCTCGAGGGGTCGTGCATCGGGCCGGTCCCGGATCTCGGGTTGTCGGTCCAGCAACTGGAAGACCTGCAACATGTCGGCGAGCGCATAGTTGAGCGAACGGTAGATGACGCCGAGAAAGTTCAGCGGCAGAAACAACTGCAGCATCATGGTGTTGACCAGCACCAGATCACCCAGGCTCATCCGCCCGGCCGCCACGCCGCGGGCGGCCAGCACCATGATCCCGGTGACGCCGGCGGCGATGATGAGGCCCTGCCCTGCATTCAGCATCGACATGGTCGCCTGGCTCTTGACCGCCGCATCCTCCCAGTCGCGCAGGGTGCGGTCGTAGCGCTGAACCTCGAAACGTTCGTTGTTGAAATACTTGACGGTTTCGTAGTTGAGCAAGCTGTCCACGGCCTGGCCGTTGGCACGGGAATCCAGGGCGTTCATGGTGTGTCGGAAATGCATGCGCCAGTTGGTGACGGCCAGCGTGAAGGCCACATAGATCCCCACGGTCAACAAAGTAACCAGGGCAAAGGTCCAGGCATACTGATGCAGCAGGACGAAGGCCACCAGGGCCAGCTCGGCGATCGTGGGCAGGATGTTGAAGACCAGGTAGTTGAGGATGGAGCTGATGCTACGGGCACCCCGGTCCAGATCGCGCGAGATGGCGCCTGTGCGCCGCTCCAGGTGATACCGCAGGGACAGTTCGTGCAAGTGTTCCAACACCTGCACCGAGAGCTGATGCATGGCCGCGTAGCGCACGCGCGCGAACAGCGTATCGCGCAGTTCACTGAACAACGACATGGCCACGCGCAACATCCCGTAGCCGGCTAGCAGCCCCAAAGGCACCACGAGGACTGCATGCCGGGAGGCATCCAGCGCGTCAACGATCTGCTTGAGCACCAGCGGCGCGCCTACGGTGGCCAGCTTGGCCAGGATCAGACACGACAGGGCCACCAGGACGCGTCCCCGATAGCGCCACAGATAAGGGCCCATGCGACGCAGGTTGCGCAGGTCCGAGGCGGTGATGTGGGGCTGCTCGGTACGGGAGGAAACGCCGTGGACCATGATCGGGATTCAGAGGACAAAAGAAGAATTTTGCTGTCCCCGATGGAAGGACACAAATGCCCCAGCGAAACGCCCGGAGCGTGCCTGCAGCTCTCTACCCTGCAGGCCGCACGCGCTCCCATATCCGATGCAGACGGACCCCCAATGCTACCAAGCGTAAAAAGGCCGGAGACAGCCGCCCCTCGCGATGGGCCCGAGCGATGCGCTCGGCGTAGTCACGCAGCTCCGCGTAGCGGTGGATATAGGCCTCCGGCGAGGGAAGAACCTTGCGGCTGCTCATCCACACCGGCTCCTCGAACGGCAGGCCCAGGAACGTCAAGAGCCGCTCGTACATCTCCCGGTTGTCCCGGGCAAAGTCCTCGTAATCGAGCCAGAAGCAGGCCTCGGGTTCGACGATCCCGGCATACGCCGCATAGACTTGTTCCATGTTCACTACGTGACGCACCAGCTGCACCCTCGGCACGCGGACCCGCTGTGGCGCCCGGTCCGCCCCGGGCCGCCACGAATGGGCCACGCCAGTCCTGCGCAGGTGGAGCCGGGAGCCCAGATGGGCCACGTAATCGTTGCGACGCGTAACGATCACCCGCGTACCCGGAAGGCGTTCACGCAGGACACGCGCCATCCTCTGGACCATCTTGGGTGAGTTCATGCAGGTCTTGGCCCCGCGTATGCGCGTCTCCGGACCCGAGGCTACCGCCGTCATGGCGTCGAATACGATTGCGTGGCCCCGTTCCTCTTCTTCCGGGGTCAGATATCCCTTGATCTTGAACACACCGAGCCCCTGGATGAACACTCCGGGATCCAGCTCGCCCGGCATGGCTGCAATGGCTGGATGGCCCGAAAGCATCACGCTGACCGCCGTAGTCCCGGAACGCGTGGGACCCGCGATCAGGTAGCGAGTGACAAGACCCTGACCTTCTGGCACGTCCGACTTGGACCCGCCTACCAGGGCATGAACTGACTCATGAAGGTCAGCGGCCTGGCGACACTGTGGGTCATGATGGCCATCTGCTGGCGCATGGCGTCGTTGGTTGCAGTGATGGCCCGGATGGATTGGTCGATCTCGCTCATACGCACCAGCATCGGGTCCATGGCGTCGAGCTTGCGGGACATCTCGTCCATGGTCACCACCATGGTCTGCATGCTGTGTGCCACGGAGTGCATATCGTGAGTGAGGCTGTAGACGAGAAAGAAGCCGTAACCGGCCAGGATGACGAAGGCGAACAGGGCCGGATACACGATCAGTTCCCAACGCCTGGCGCTGCGTTCGAAACACCCGACGAACCGTTCCAGGGCATCGGCAGGCACTGCCACGTCAGGCCCGTGGATGGGTTCTGACTCTGCCTTCGAAACCGGCTGGGGAAGATGGCTGGAATGGTAGTCCTTATGCGTGTTCACGAGGTTGCGGGACTCCTCGGCGCTGTGGGCGAGCGCAAACCGGCGCGCAGTATGGCAATGGGAAGGTGTGGGAGACCAGCCCGGCAGCTTCGAAATTTTCGATGCGCCGATTAAGCCAGTCTATGGATGAATAAGTACATCTGAATCCATTGATATACGGAAGCGCATTTGACGCCGGCGCCGCACCACGACAGCATATGCAGCCGTTTGCACCCATGCCGGAGACGAGCAGCGCTTCGTGGTCCGAACCTTCGACCCCAACCTCAGCCTGGAGGCAGCAGATCTCGCATGCATTCGCGACGACCGGGTGCTGTTTGAGCACCTCGGATTCACACTCGCCACCGGGGAACTGCTCATGCTCGAGGGCCGCAACGGGAGCGGTAAGACCTCCCTGCTGCGAATCCTGTGCAGCATCCGGCTCCCGGACGCCGGTGCGGTCTGGTGGTGCGGCGAAGAGGTCCAGCGGCTGGGTCCGGACTACCACGAGCAGCTCTCCTATGTGGGACACAAGGACGGCATCAAACAGGACCTCACCCCAGAAGAGAATCTGCGCATGGCACGCGCCCTGGGCCGCCCCAGTCCGGAGCTGGACATCCCCGAAGCCTTGGAGCTCTTTGGCCTCTACGGATTCGAAGACGTCCCCACACGCACACTGTCGGCGGGTCAGCAGCGACGCGTCGCGCTCGCCCGGCTGGTGGCCACCGAAGCGCCGCTGTGGATCCTGGACGAGCCTTTCACGTCCCTGGACCGTGACGGCATCGGCGTGTTCGAGTCGGTGATGGAGACCCACCTTGAACGCGGGGGCATGATCGTCATGACCACGCATCATCGGGTGGCGCTGGAGGGTGAGCGGGTGAAGCGCATCAACCTCACGGCATGAGCGCCCTGTCCACGCCCCGGGCCATGGCGCTGCTGCTGCGCCGGGATCTGCTCCTGGCCTACCGGCGCCGCGCGGAGTTGATCAACCCGCTCCTGTTCTTCGTGCTCATCGCCACGCTCTTCCCCCTGGGCGTGGGCGCCGACAGCCGGCTGCTGCAAACGGCCGGGCCCGGCATCGTCTGGGTTGCGGCCCTGCTGGCCGCCCTGCTCTCCCTGGACAGTGTCTTTCGTTCCGACTTCGAAGACGGCACTCTGGAGCAACTCATGCTCAGTGCCCACCCGGTCTCCCTGTTGGTCCTGGCCAAGGTGTTCGCCCACTGGCTGGTGACGGGGGTCCCCCTGATCCTGGTTTCCCCGCTCATCGGGGTGCTGCTGTCCATCCCGTCCCGGGCCATGCCCGTGCTGGTCGCCTCGCTGGCGCTCGGCACCCCGGTACTCAGCCTGATCGGTGCGGTGGGCGTGGCCCTCACCGTGGGCCTGCGGCGCGCAGGGATCATCCTCTCGCTGTTGGTTCTCCCCTTATATGTTCCGGTGCTAATATTCGCCTCCAGTGCCGTGGACGCCGCATCGAGCGGCCTGCCGGTGGGCCCGCAGCTCTACATCCTCGCGGCCATGCTCGTGGCAGCCGTGAGCCTGGCACCCGTGGCCGCGGCCGCCTCCCTACGCGTGAGTCTGAGCTAGGTAATCGTCATGATGCGCTTCATCCACCGGCTGGCCTCGCCCAAATATTTCTACGACGTCGCCGGACGCATCGTCCCCTGGGCTGGGTGGGGTGCGCTGATACTGATCCTGGTGGGCGCGTACTGGGGTCTGGTCGAGGCGCCAGCGGACTACCAACAGGGCGACAGCTTCAGAATCATCTACGTGCACGTGCCTGCTGCTTGGATGTCGTTGTTCATCTACGTGGTGATGGCGGCGGCCGGTGCCATCGGCCTCGTCTGGCGGATCAAGCTCGCCGAGATCATCGCCATCGCCAGTGCCCCCATCGGTGCCTCGTTCACCTTTCTGGCCCTGGTGACCGGCTCGTTGTGGGGAAAGCCCATGTGGGGCACCTGGTGGGTGTGGGACGCCCGGCTCACCTCCGAGCTCATCCTCCTGTTCCTCTATCTGGGCGTGATGGCCCTCTACGGCGCCGTGGAGGACAAGCGGATGGCCTCACGCGCGGCGGCCATCCTGGCTATCGTCGGTGTGGTCAACATTCCCATCATCCACTATTCCGTAGAATGGTGGAACACCCTGCACCAGGGGCCCACGGTGACCAAGCTGGACAAGCCCTCCATTGCGCCCGAGATGCTCTGGCCGCTGCTCATCATGGCGGTCGGGTTCCAGCTCTATTATGTGGCCACGGTCCTGATGCGCGCCCGTGTCGAGCTGCTCGAGCGAGAGCGCAACAGCCGGTGGGTACAGGAACTGGTGCAGCCGCGATGAGCTTCCAGGAATTCTTGCACATGGGTGGTTATGCGGCGTACGTATGGACCTCCTATGCGCTCGCCTTGGTGGTCCTGATCGCCAACGTGGTGCAGCCGCTGTTGCAGCGGCGGCGTCTGTTCGCCGCCCTGGCGCGCAAACGCCGCCGCAGCGCACGGAACTAAATCGAGATCAACGACTCCCATTATGCGTTCGGCGATCCTATGGCTGGCGTTCCGGGGAGTTACACGTCCAGCCATGGAGTGTGGGATCCAATCGGGGCAGGTGCTTCCGGCGTCGGCCATGACCGGGACTCGGCTCACCCCAGGGCCCGCGACGCGGCAAGTCCGGTTCCCATCCCCTTCGGCAGGAAAAGAGGTGCATCGCCATGACCCCAACCCGAAAGAAACGGCTGATCCTGATCGCTGCGATGCTGGTCGGTGTCGGGATCGCCACGGCATTGGCCGTGACCGCGTTCAACGACAATCTGATGTTCTACTTTTCGCCGAGTGAAGTGGCCCAGGGCAAGGCCCCGGCGGATCACCCGTTCCGCGTCGGGGGGCTGGTGACCACCGGCAGCGTTCAGCGCCAGCCGGACGGGCTGACAGTCCAGTTCAGCTTGACGGACAATCAGTCCACCATTCCCGTGCAGTATACCGGTATCCTGCCCGACCTGTTCCGGGAGGGGCAGGGCATCATCGCCAAGGGTCGACTCAACGATAGTGGCGTCTTCGTGGCCGACGAGGTGCTGGCCAAGCACGACGAGAACTACATGCCGCCGGAGGTGGCCGACTCCTTGAAGACGGCCCGCCAGGGCATGGGTGACCAGCGATGACCGGGGAGTTGGGGCACTTTGCCCTGATCCTCGCCCTGTGCCTGGCCGCCGTCCAAGCCGTCGTTCCCCTTGCCGGCTCCTATACCGGCAATCGTACCTGGATGGCCGTGGGACCTTCCACGGCCATCGGGCAATTCGTGTTCCTGGCGCTGGCCTTCGCCGCCCTGATGCACGGATTCCTCACCGACGATTTCTCACTGCGCTACGTGGCCGAGAACGGCAACACGCGCCTGCCGGTGATGTACAAGATCTCCGCCGTTTGGGGCGCCCACGAGGGCTCGCTGCTACTTTGGGTGTTCCTGTTGTCGGGTTGGGGCATGGCCGTAGCGCTGCTGAGCCGCCACCTGCCGCAGGTGATGCAGGCCCGCGTGCTCTCCGTGTTGGGCATGGCGGCGATCGGCTTCCTGCTGTTCATGCTTTTGACCTCCAATCCCTTCGAGCGGCTCTACCCGGCGCCGGCGGAGGGACGCAGTCTCAACCCCTTGTTGCAGGACCCCGGGTTGGCCATACACCCGCCGCTGCTCTATATGGGCTACGTGGGCTTCTCCGTGGCCTTCGCCTTTGCCCTGGCCGCTCTGCTTGGCGGCAAGCTCGATGCGGCCTGGGCGCGGTGGTCGCGTCCCTGGACCACCACGGCTTGGATCTTCCTCACATTGGGCATCACCCTGGGGAGCTGGTGGGCCTACAATGAGCTGGGTTGGGGCGGCTGGTGGTTCTGGGACCCGGTGGAAAACGCCTC
>Ga0256832_1000887_pt1 | contig 19993 bp, 17 predicted proteins | sample 134614metaG_FD_190534 | JGI IMG/M metagenome (GOLD analysis project Ga0256832, IMG submission 190534) | Hydrothermal vent microbial communities from Lau Basin, Pacific Ocean - 134-614 | ecosystem: Environmental > Aquatic > Marine > Hydrothermal vents | place: Pacific Ocean: Lau Basin | collected...
TACAGCGTGTCCATACCCGCCTGCAAGGGGTCGCAATCCGTAAGCGTCAGGTAGGTGGTATCGCTTGGCAGCAGAGCGATGTTGGTGATGACCAGACTGTCGCAGCCCGCGGCGTTGACGTACAAATGCTCAAAAACGCCCGCCTCGGCAGGGTCACAACTCGTCAAATTGATGAGCGTAGTATCCGCAGCCGCATAGAGCGTTTCGGTAATGACCAGGCTATCGCAGCCGTATTGATTGGACAGATACAGCGTGTCCATACCCGCCTGCAAGGGGTCGCAATCCGTAAGCGTCAGGTAGGTGGTATCGCTTGGCAGCAGAGCGATGTTGGTGATGACCAAGCTATCGCAGCCGTATTGATTGGACAGGTACAGGGTATCCGTACCCACTTGCTGCGGGTCACAATCATAAGCTGCCAGATAAGTCGTATCAGAAGGCAAAGCCGTCAGAATGGTAAAGTCAAACCCCACACAACCCGCACTATTGGAAACCGTCACTGCATACCCACCGGGCTCCGTCACTTCAATGTTTTGTCCGCTCAGGCCATTGGACCACTGGTAGTCGGCAAAGCCCGGGCCTGCATCGAGTATGACAGAACTCCCTTCGCAAATTTCTGTAGGGCCACTGATGAGTGGTTCTGCTGCGGGATATTCATCTACCGTTATGGAAGCCGAGCCTGTACATCCTCCCGCATTCGTAACCGTTACGCTGTACGTGCCCGGACTGGTAATCACAATCGAGCTGGTCGTCTGTCCGCTTGACCATTGATAAGAGCTATAGCCGCTGCCTGCATCCAAGAGCCCAAACGTCCCCGGACAAAGCCCTGAGGGCCCTGAAATAGAAGGTGTTGGATTTTGCGCATTGGGCAGGAGGTTGAAATCAAAGACCTCTGAGCACCCCGCAGCGTTGCTAACGGTCAGGCTGTACTGCCCCGGCGGCAAATTCATGAGATCTTCTGTAGTCGCTCCGGTTGACCAGGCATAAGTCAGGCCCGGCTCGCAGAGGTCGGGAGAGATATCAATGCTTCCATCTGTGCTTTCGGGGCAGGAGGGATTTTGTGCAAAAGTTTGGATATTCATAGGCGGATCGCAACAAACACTGCCTCCGCAATTAATAACAATAGGGCAATCGGATGCCGGCAAAACCACATAAACGGGCGCTGCCGGATCGCCATAGACAAAGTAGAAGTCCGTTATGCCGGAGATGATGGTGGGATTTATAGTAACAGTGTTCCCGCACCCCACTCCACTAATCACGCCTCCGTCTGTACAGCAAGGAAACCAATTGAAATTGCCGATGATGGTCGGAGGCGTTCCGCTAAGTTCGTTTCCATCATCAGAAACGGCGACAAAAGCCGAGTCAGGCAAGCAATTGACTTCCAAATCTACCTGCCCCCCCGACCCGTCTCCGGCCTGATCTAAGATAAACATCAGGCTGGTATTGCCGGTGGTCGTATCTTCATACATCATCACGAGCATGGCATTTGATTCTTCTATTCCCGTATTCGCTGAAGCCCCGGCAGGTGTTCCATAACTGTAAAAAGCGGTTGCAGAAAGGCCGGAGCTAAGATAGGGCAGAGGCGCTGAAAAACTCCCCCGTGAAATCGTGCAATTGCAAGACTCGGCAAACGGAGCAAGAGGCTTAGCTGGCGAAATTTCTGATACTACTTTGGCAGAGTGAGCTTTTTCTCTTTCTCTTCTCGCAAAATCTGTGGTAGAAACAAAAGCTAAAGCCAACAGTACGAATGTAAAAAATAAAGTTTGTGCAGCTTTCATAGAATGTAAGTTGGTCTCGGCTTTCAATAAGCCACAAATATACGGAGTTTAGCATTTTGGGAAATATATTTAGTAAGTAAACGGAGGCCTTACGCCATACAGTTTCACTCATCAACCCCTCAAAACTGCGTACTTTTGCGTTTGACCCGAAAATTTGCCTTATGGAGTTTCAAGCCTTCCCCGCCAAAGTCCTGCTCTTTGGAGAATATACCCTGCTCCGCTCCGGCGCTTCTTTGACGGTGCCTTTCGGCAAATTTTCGGGCCGGTGGACTGAGCAAGCCGCTTCAGAAGAACACAAAAAGACCTTCTCGCAATGGGCCGATTACATCGCCTCCGCACAAAACGAGGGGCGGCTCGCGGGGCGTTATCAGCTTTCTGCCTTTCGGCAAATGATACAAGAAGGCAGATTGCGCTTCGACTCCGACATCCCGCAAGGTTACGGGCTGGGCAGCTCAGGGGCGCTTACAGCGGCCTTTTATACGAGCTTCAGCCTGTCGTCGCCGCAGACAGGCTCACGGGAAATGCTGCACAAGCCGCTGCATCAACTGCAAAAAGAGCTGGCCACGCTCGAGAGCTTCTTCCATGGCCGCAGCTCCGGCATGGACCCTCTGGTATCTCTGTTGCGCAAATCCATTTGGCGAAAGCCCGATAAAAGCATGGATGTAGTACCTGCCTCTCATCGAAAAGCTCAGGCAGAATTGCCGCCGGGCTTTTCTCTCATAGACAGCGGTCAAAAACGCCGGACCGGCCCGCTTGTCAAATTATTCCTGAAAAAATGTGAAGAACCCGCCTATGCACAGGCCATAGACGAAGGCCTCATCCCTGCAACCCAACAGGCCATAGATGCCACCCTGCGCCACGACAAGGCAAAACTGAACCGGGCCATGGAGGCCATCAGCCGCTTTCAGTGGGAGTATATGCGCGAAATGATACCTGCAAACCTGCACGCACGCTGGCAGGAAGGCCTGCACAGCAGCCACTTCAAAATGAAACTCTGCGGAGCAGGCGGAGGCGGCTTTTTCCTCACCTACAGCGCCACATAGCGCAAAACAAAAAGGGGGCGATGCCGAAGCATCACCCCCTTTTCGCAGCGGTCCGGACGGGACTCGAACCCGCGACCCCATGCGTGACAGGCATGTATTCTAACCAACTGAACTACCGGACCTTTCCAGCATTTCTTCAAATGCGCGGCAAAGATACAACACCCGTTTCAATTGTGCAAATTTTTTTTCAAAAAAATTTATGCCGGAATGGCAAATGCTGAGAACGACAGCCGGGGCTCACCCCGTACCGCTAAATTTGCCTAACTTTGAGCCACGAAACAGCAGGCATGCGCCTGCACAAACCACACTACTATGGTTTTTTTGGAGTTTGAAAAACCTTTGGAGAAGCTCTATGAGCAGCTCGAAAAAGTCAAAGAAGTTGGCGCCGAAGGGGTAGTGGATGTCAGCCCCATGATTGCAGAGTTGGAGAGCAAAATCAAGGCGACGGCCAAAAAGATATACAGCAACCTCAACGGCTGGCAGCGCGTACAGCTCGCCCGCCATCCCAACAGGCCCTACACGCTCTTTTACATAGAGCAGATGTCCAAAAAATTTGTTGAACTGCATGGCGACCGCTGCTTTGGCGACGACAAGGCCATCGTAGGCGGGCTGGCCAACATAGACGGGCAAACGGTGGTCATCCTCGGGCACCAAAAGGGCGTCAATACCAAGATGCGACAGTACCGCAACTTCGGCATGCCCAATCCCGAAGGCTATCGCAAAGCCCTGCGCCTCATGAAACTGGCCGAACGCTTCGGATATCCGGTCATCACACTCATAGACACCCCCGGCGCCTACCCGGGCATCGAAGCCGAAGAGCGCGGGCAGGCCGAAGCCATCGCACGCAACCTCTTTGAAATGGCCCAGCTCAAAGTGCCCATCGTCTGTGTCGTCATCGGCGAAGGAGCCTCCGGCGGAGCCCTCGGAATCGGGCTGGGCGACCGCGTTTATATGCTGGAAAACACCTGGTATGCCGTCATCTCTCCGGAATCCTGCTCCTCCATCCTCTGGCGCAGCTGGGATTACAAAGAACAGGCAGCCGAAGCCCTCAAACTCACTGCCGAGCACATGTACGAATTCGGCCTCATTGACGGCATCATTAAAGAACCCCTCGGCGGAGCCCACGCAGCCCCCGAAGAAATGGCCCGCACCCTCAAACGCCACATCAAAAAAGCCCTCGAAGAACTCATCCCCATGGACCCCGAAGAACGAATTGAAGCCAGAATCAACAAATATGGCTCCATGGGCGTTTATGAAGTCTTAGAGGAAAGCAACAAGCCCGAAGCCAAAAAGAAAAAGACCAAAAGGGCAAAGAAAAAGTGAGATGGAAGTTGAGCCCGCCGCCCTTCCAAACAAAAACACATGTTTGAGAAACTACGCCAACACCTCTTTCAAAGAGACCTCCAAAAACGCCTGCAAACACACCGCAGCAAACGCTCTTCCATGCCCTTAGAACGCGCGCGCTATGTGGGCATCCTCTTCAACGGCACAAACTTAGATGAGCGCAAGCCCGTCCTGGCTTTCGCCAAACGCCTTAAAAAAGAAGGAAAACGCGTCAAATTGCTGGCTTTCATGGACAACAAAGCCGACAACAGCAACTTCCCCTTCAACAACTTCAACCGCAAAGACATCAACTGGTATTATATCCCTAAATCAGAAGATGTTCGAAACTTTATGGAAGAGCCCTTTGACATCCTCATCAATCTGGAGCTCAACCCCTCTCCCTGGATGGACTACATCCCCGCACTTTCCAAAGCCCGCTTCAGAGTCGGCACAGCAGATGCAGCACCTGAAGCCTGCGACCTCATGCTCGACATGAGCAAGGGCAAAGGCATCGAAGAGTTTATCCGGCAAACAGAGCGATATCTCGAAAAAATGCAAACCCGCCAAAATGAAATCCCTATCTCTTAAAGGTACAGGCGTAGCTCTTATCACTCCCTTCCGAAACGGAAAGATAAACTACCCCGCCTTTGCAGAAATCACGGAACGCGCCCTCATAGGAGAAATTGACTTCCTCGTACCCCTCGGCTCTACCGGTGAAGCCTCTACCCTCACAGCGCAGGAAAAACGACAACTACTCAAAGTATGCATACAAGTCAATGCAGGCAGAAAACCCATCGTGGCAGGCCTCGGAGGCAACGACACCCATAGCATGTGCCAACACCTGCAAAGCTTCGATTACAGCGGCGCCGATGTCATCATGATCAGCAACCCCGCCTACAACAAACCCACCCAGGAAGGCCTCTACGCGCATTTCATGCGTTTGGCGGAAGCCTCTCCCCTGCCCATCCTCATCTACAACATCCCGGGCCGTACCTGCTCAAACCTGCTGCCCCAGACCGTTTTGCGTTTGGCGAAAGCCGGAAAAGAAAAATTCTCCGGCATCAAAGAAGCTTCCGGAAACCTGCTCCAAATCATGCAAATCCTCGCCCAAAAACCGGAAAATTTCTCCGTGCTCTCAGGCGACGACATGCTTTCTCTGCCCCTCATCGCCTGTGGCGCCGATGGCGTCATCTCCGTCATGGCCAATGCCCTCCCCGGCAGATTTGCCTCCATGGTACGCCTCGCCCGCGAAGGCCGCTTCGACCAGGCCCGCCAAATCCACAACACCCTCCTCCCCCTCAACGAACTGCTCTACCGCGAAGGCAATCCCGCCGGCATCAAAGCCGCCCTCGAAGCCCTCGGCCTCTGCACCCGCGACCTGCGCCTGCCCCTCACCCCCGCCTCCGAAATGCTCTATCTCCAAATCGAAAAGGCCGTCTTGCAACTGGTTAAAAACAGATAGTCAGAGGACATCGCCCGAAAAAGCTTCTTGCAAAATCCACAAATTCATCTTAAATTTGTGGCTTATCAACACCGAATCCGGCATAAATGCCAAAGGCAAAACCATCCATGCAGGAACTCATCCAATACATAAAACACAACAAAGTAAATGCAGCCACCCTGGCCGCCGAAACCAGCGACGAAAAAAACAACCCACTTCCCAAAAGATTCATTTATACAAGCCTTCAAAAACATGCACGCGATTTCTTCAGAAAAGGCACCCACCCTAAAATGATTGCCCTTTCCGGCCTGCGAGGTGTAGGCAAAACCACGCTCATGTGGCAAACAGCTCAATACGTTTACAACAACATCCACAAACACATTTATTTCATAAGCGCCGACACCTTAAAACTGATGGGCTTTAGCCTTTACCAGGCCATCCGCGTGCTTGAAGAGCACGTCCTCAAAAAGCCCCGCTATAACGACAAGCGGCAGGCCATAAGCCTGCCGCTGCATTGGTTTTTGTTGCTGTAAACTGCCGTTTACAGTATCAGAAAAAGTTCGATCGGTAATCCTTGATATTGGCTTTTTTGCGCAGGGCCGTCATAAAGCGGGCGCGCACATTGGATTGCAGGCCGGTCAACTGTAAGCGCTTGACCTGATCAATGGCAGGCGGCGCCGGGTTGGGAATCTCTTCCAAAGGCTTGACCACAAAGACTCCGCTATCGCCGATGATGGGTTCTGAGACCTGCGTCATGGGCGTTACAAAAATGGCTGCTATGACTTTGGGCTCCTGCCCTATGCCCTCTACGGAAGAAGCGTTAAAGCGCACGCCCTGCACGGTATCCACCTTGACGCCAAACTCGGCGGCAATGGCTTCCAGGCTGCTCTTACCTTTGACGCGCTCGGCGATGAGCTGAGCTTTTTTCCAATTGAGCACATCCTCTTCGATCTCGTCTTTCACATCGGCCAATCTGGGCTTGCCGGGCTTTTGAATGCTCTTCAGGCCAACCACGACAAACTTGTCGTAAAACAGGCGCTCGGGTTGTTGATAGCGATATACCATAGGCGAGACATCGCCGGGCCCGGGTTCATCCAGGTTGGGGTCATCGCCAAAAGCCCAGCGCACCATATCGCGGGAGGTCTGCCCGCTACCGAGGCCGGAGATGAAGAAGTCGTTGCGCTTCAACGGGTTGCTCACTTCTACTTTGAGGTCGCTTCGCCCGGCAACGGCTTTTTCCAGGTCCTCCCACTTGCGGTAAGTTTCAGCCATTTCCATGGCTTCGCTCTGCACCTTCTTCTGGGTCTTCGTGCCGGGGTCTATGTACTTAGAGACGTAGCCTACCTTCACGGCCTCGTCATTGTTGATGTACTTGCGATCGGTCACTTCGACCAGATGCACGCCAAATTGCGTGGCGACTTTGTAGAGCTTGCCGGGTTCGGCCTCGAAAAAGATCAGGTCATTAAAGGGCTTTACCATCTGCCCGGGAGCGGCAAAGCCCAGGTCTCCACCCTTGGCGGCAGTGCCATCCTGGCCAAACTGCATGGCCAGAGAATCGAAAGTGGCCTGGCCGCTTTCAATGACCTGCTTCAGACTGTCTATGGTGTTGAAAGCCTGGTTGATCAGTTCAGGCGGGCTGTTTTGATCCAGGCGAATCAGAATGTGGCGGGCACGCACAGAGTCGGGAATGACTTTGCGCCCCAGCAATTTCGCTATTTTATACTGCCCGTCTTCCATATAGGGGCCATAAACCTCTCCGACCGGTATCTTGAAGAGCGTGTCGGCGATGAACGGGCTCAAATCGCTTCTCTTGTAGTAAGCGCCGTCAAAGGTACCGCCCTGATTTTGAATGAAAAGCGTGTCGTTATCCGTCGCCTTAAATTCCTCCTTTAAGTTCGTAATTTCTTCGAGAATTTTGGCAGAATCCTGCGCCGTGGGCTTCACCTCAAAAATCACGTATTGCAGGCGACGCACTTCTTCGTCTTGCTTGTACTTGTCGCCGTTTTCTCTCAGATAGGCTTTGTAGTCTTCGTCGCTGAGCGTAACATCCGTAGAGGGGATGAGGTCCAGGGGCAATTTGACATAAGCGGCATTGCGGGTCTTGGCCTGTTCGTCTGCCCACATCTGAGCTTGCCAGGTGGGGATGTAAATGGCCTTGGCGACCATGTTCATCATCTTCGTTTGCAGGCGGTCTTTGATGACTTCGCCTTTTTGATATTCCCAAAAACGCTTAAAATTCGGGTCTATGGTCTGGTCTGATTCCAGAGTCTGGCGGATTTGGCTCAGGCGAGCGCGATCTACCTGGCCCGTAGCGGGGTCAGTAAAGCGAGAGGTGATGATGGGGCTAAGGTCTGTACCATAGATAAGCTCTTCCAGCTCTTCATCGCTCACGCCGAGGCCGAGGTCTTCGGCTTCTTCACGTATGATGCGATTTTCCACCATGTAATTCCACAGCGCATTGCGCTGAGCGTAGGAGTCTCCGCCCCCGCGATAGAGCATCTGCTCCGTGCTGTTAAACTGGCGAATATCTATTTTCTCACCTTCAATCTTACCCATGACGGCCTGGCTGTTGCCAAAGAGGCTGCCCTGGCCGGTCATGATGTCCATAATGATGAATCCGCCCAATGCGAGCGCCACCATGATTACCATCACCCACTTAAAGTGATCGCGGATTGTTTGATTAATGCCCATGTTGCTTGCTCTTTAATTTATCATTTTGCGCAAAGAAGAGGGCAAGGCCTTTCTTTGCCTTTATTAGTTTCACGGAAAACCCCGCAAAGATAGGATAAAATTTGGTTACCAAAGAGCGCTTTACACCTGTTTTCGCACAATATGGGCCGTCTAATAATGCCCTCCGGCATAAGCATCCTCCAACTGCTCGTAAAAAGCCTCTCCGTATTTGCGAATGAGCGGCTCTTTGAGGAAGCGAAAAACCGGCACATTCAGCTCTTCACCGAGCTTGCAGGCATCGGAGCAAATCTCCCATTCTTCGTAATTGACGGCCTCAAAATTTTTCTTCTCATTGCGTGCAATGCGTATGGGGTAGAGGTGGCAGGAAATGGGCTTTCTGAAATCCGTCGCTCCGGCTTTCCAGGCCAGTTCAATGCCACAGAGAGCAATGCCTTTTTCGTCATAAGTGAGATAGGCGCAGGCGCCGTTTTCCAACAGCGGCGTGCCGTAGCTTTTCTCTTCTTTGTAGAGTGTAAAAAGGCCTTCCCTTTCCAGCACTTCCAAGCCCTCTTTCCGCAAAAAAGGCTTGATGTCTTCGTAAATGCGCTCCAGCGTATGAAGCTCCTCCGTCTCCAAGGGGGCGCCAAAATCGCCTTCGATGCAGCAGATGCCTTTACACTTATCCAGATGACACACAAAGCGCTCCGTAAACAGCCTGTCGCTGACCAGGATGTCGTCTATCAATAACATGGCCGCAAAGGTAGAAAGCTTATTGGAACCATTGAGACAAAAAAATCTCCCAAAAAAACGTAACTTGCCGCCACTTGAAAATCTAAAAAACACCAGCACCATGACTCGTCTGTTTTTATTGTTTCTGCTCAGCCTTTCGGCAAATGCCATCTATGCTCAGGAAGCTCAGGGCCCAAAGAGAGACCTCGCTCAGCGGGTGCAGCACACTGCCCGGGCGCTCCAATTGGATGAGCTCCAAACAGCCAAATTAGAAGACATTTATGCGCGTGAAAATGCTCAACTCGAGCAAATAGCCCCGCTTAAAACTTCCGACCCCGACAAATACACCCACAAACTGCAAGCCATCCGCAAGGGCACGGCAGGCTCCATTCGCCTCTTGCTGCGCGACGAGCAAATAGCGCTCTACAGAAAACTCGCAGCTCAATGGCGTATGCAGGAGCACCAATTGCGCCGGAAAATGGAGGGCTCTTCTGAACTGGAAATCCAGGAAGCCCTTATCGGGAACAATTGACTCAGTACTTAAAACCGAGCAACCACCAACGCTCCGGTTGCGCAAAGTTTTACAAAAAACCAATCTCTCCAAATGGAAAAACTCAAGCAAAAATTTTTCGAGAAGTCACAGACCCTGCGAGCTGAAGTAAAACAGTGGTCAAAAGAAAAGGGTGATGTACAGTTAGATACCGTCAGCGTGCGGCAATTGCTCGGCGGCGCCCGCGGAGTGAAAATGATGCTCTGGGAGCCCTCCGTGCTGGACCCCGTGGAAGGCATCCGCTTTCGGGGGTACTCCATCCCCCGGTTGCGAGAGCTTTTGCCGAAAGGCGATGGCACAGAACCCCTGCCCGAAGGGCTCTTCTGGCTCATGCTCGTCAATGAAATCCCCACCGAAGAAGACGTCAAATGGCTGACCGACCAATGGACGCAACGCTCTAACGTGCCCGAACACACCTTCAAGGCGCTCGACAGCCTCTCGCCCGACACCCACCCCATGACGCAGTTCGTCCTGGCCATCTCCTCCATGCAGTCCACCAGCATTTTTTCGCGCCGGTATGCCGATGGAATGAGCAAAGGCGAGTACTGGCGTCCCGTCTATGAAGATGTCATGAACCTCATCGCCCGTCTGCCCCGCATCGCAGCTTACATTTACAGGCGCACTTACCACAAGGGCGATCACATTGCCCCCGATATCTCGCTCGACTGGGCAGCGAATTTCGCCCACATGCTGGGCAATGATTCCGAGGACTTCAAAAACCTCATGCGCCTGTACCTGACCATACACGCAGACCACGAGGGCGGCAATGCCTCCGCTCACACCACCCATCTGGTCAACTCCACCCTCTCCGACCCCTACCTCTCCTTCGCCGCAGGCATGACGGCCCTCGCAGGCCCGCTGCACGGCCTGGCCAATCAGGAGGTCGTCAAGTGGATTACCAATATGCTGGATGCCCTCGGCACCGACGAGCCTACCAAAGAACAAATTGCCGAGTACGTACAGGGCACGCTCAAAGCCGGCAAAGTCATCCCCGGCTACGGACATGCCGTCTTGCGGCGCCCCGACCCCCGCTTCATGGCTCAAAAGGTCTTTGCCGAAGAACACCTGCCCGACGACAAAATGGTGCAGGTCGTCTGGAAAGTCTTCGAAGTGGTGCCGCCCATCCTCCAGGGCCTGGGCAAAGTCAAAAACCCCTGGCCCAATGTGGATGCCCACTCGGGCGCCCTGCTCATGCACTACGGCATCAAAGAATACAGCTTCTACACCGTACTCTTCGGCGTATCGCGCGCCCTGGGCGTACTCGCCTCCATCTGCTGGTCGCGCGCACTCGGCCTGCCTTTGGAAAGACCCAAGTCAGTCAATTCCGAATGGCTGCGCGAAACGCTGGAAGGAAAAGCGTGAGGGCTCGCCCCCTCATGCTTTTTTTTATATTTGCCGCTCAAAACAAAAAGAAAACACCATGCAAATCCCCGACCAACTCAAATACACGAAAAACCACGAATGGATTCGCTTTGAGGACGATGGCACCGCTTATATAGGTATTACCGACTTCGCTCAGGACCAATTGGGCGAAATCGTCTATGTAGAGGTGGAAACCGTAGGCGATACCCTCGACAAAGACGAAGCCTTCGCCACCGTAGAAGCCGTAAAAACCACCTCCGATGTCTATATGCCCGTAGCAGGCGAAGTGCTTGAGTTCAACCCCCGCTTAGACGAAAACGGCGACAACGAACCCACCCTCATCAACTCCGACCCCTATGGAGACGGCTGGATCGTTAAAATCAAAGTTGCTGATCCCGCACAAGCCGAAGAACTGCTCGATGCAGCTGCTTATAAGGCCATGATTGAATAAAACGCGTCGCACAACACACCAAAACGAGGCGCAACAACATCTATATTGGGCACCAAATTGCTCGCAGCATTTGGCTCGTTTGTCAAAAAGTCCTATTTTAGCGGCTACTTTGCTTCTTTGGCAAAGCGCTTTAAGGACGTATTTCCAAAAACGGGACTCCATGCACCCGAAAAAATGTATGTAAAATGAACATTGCAGATTTATCCGTACCCGGCAAGTGGCTCATCATCACACTCGTTCTCGTAGCCGTGATGGTCATAGCCATCATCCTCTTTATGAGAAGCTACCTGAAAAAGGAATCCGACCAATTGCCGGGAAAAGACCCGAATACCCGCCGCGTTAAATATCCCGAAGTGGATGTCTTCAACATGAGTGGCACCTTCTTCACTGCGGCCCTGATGTCGGCCTTGCTGCTGACCATCCTCGCTTTTAACTGGACGACCTACGAAGAAGAGATTTACATCCCCGAAGGCGCAGGCGATTTCGACGAAGAAATCGAAGTCGAAACCCCGCGTACCAAAGAGCCACCGCCTCCGCCTCCGCCGCCACCACCACCTGTCATCGAAGAAGTCCCCGATGAAGAAGTCATCGAAGACGAACCCGTCTTTGAAGACATGTCTGCCGAAGTGGAAGAAGAAGTGGTAGCTCAAAAAGAATCGGAGTTGCCTCCGCCGCCTCCGCCGCCTCCGCCACCTCCCGAAAAAGAAGAGGAAATCTTCAAAATCGTAGAGGAAATGCCTCACTTCCCTGGCTGCGAAAAAATTCGCAAAAAGGAAAAACGCGAAAAATGCGCCCAGGATGAGATGCTCAAATTCATCTATAAAAACATCAAGTACCCCAACATCGCCAAAGAAACCGGCGTGGAAGGTACCGTGGTCATCAGCTTCGTAGTCGAAAAAGACGGCTCCATCACCGACGTCCGAATCGTGCGCGATATCGGCGCCGGCTGTGGCAAAGAAGCCATGCGCGTCGTCAAAATGATGCCCAAATGGGTGCCCGGAAAACAACGGGGGCGCCCCGTAAGGGTGCAGTTCAACTTGCCGGTCAAGTTCAAACTGCAAAATTAAAAACCTCAAAAAGGCTGCCCAAAGGCAGCCTTTTTTGTTGTAACACTCACCAAAAAAAGCCGGATAAGCATCTCCCCTATAGACCACGGCAGCAAATCCTCTTACACTTTTCTCCCCGCGAGAAAACCTCCCCTTCATTTGCAGGCCCGTGATTCTGTTTTTCAAAACAAAAAACAAACAACATGATGCTTACCACACTATCCGTATCCGGCCGCGAACTCGCCCTGGCCCTGCTACTCATCGTAGCCCTCATCTTCAGCCTCATCGCCCTCACGCGCAATTACCTGAAGCAAAAATCTCAACACCTGCAGACCGGCAAAAGCAAACTCCGCCTCGCCAAATACCCGGAAGTAGATGTCTTTCGCATGAGCGGCACCTTTTTCACCACGGCCCTGATGTCAGCCCTGCTGCTCACCGTCCTTGCCTTCAACTGGACGACCTACAAAGACGATATCTTCATCCCTGATGGCGCCGCCAATTTCGATGAGGAAATCGAACTCATACCCCGCACCGAAGCCGAAAGAAAAGAACCGCCACCACCCCCTCCACCACCCCCGACTATAGAAGTCAGCGATGAAATCCTCGAAGAAGATGAACCCGTCTTCGAAGACATCTACATAGATACAGATGATGAAATCACAGCCAGTAAAGAATCTGCTCTGCCACCTCCTCCGCCACCACCGCCGCCACCCGTAGAAGATGCCCCCCCTCTCATCTTCGTAGAAAAAATGCCCCGATTCCCGGGCTGTGAAAACATCCGCAACAAAGAAGAACGCGAAGTCTGCGCCCAAAATGAAATGCTCAAATTCATCTACAAAAACATAGATTACCCCACCATCGCCATAGACACAGGTGTGGAAGGCACTGTAGTCATCCGCTTCGTAGTGGAAAAAGACGGTTCCATTGCCAATGCAGAAATCGTGCGCGACATCGGTGCCGGCTGTGGCAAAGAAGCCCTGCGAGTCGTTAAGATGATGCCAAAGTGGATACCCGGAAAACAGAGCGGGCGCCCCGTAAGGGTGTTATTTACCCTGCCGGTCAAGTTTCAATTGGAGCGATAAAGAAAAAGGCTGCCAAAAGGCAGCCTTTTTTCTTCTGTGCCCAGGACTGGAGTCGAACCAGCACGTCCGAAAATGGACACTAGCTCCTGAGGCTAGCGCGTCTACCAATTCCGCCACCTGGGCTGAGCGGGTGCAAAGATACAAATACTTTTTGAAACCAAAAATTAATCTGCAAATTTTCAAGACAATATTCCTATGTGAAACAGGGCATCTCCCGCATTCACTACCGGCGAGTTGTTGTGCCCGATGATCCAACCGTTATACCGACTATGTACGCACTGTTCTTTACTTCCATCCGGCTGGCGGATAAAGCCCAAAGGTTCGTCCTTGACCACGGGTTGGCCGGAGCACTTGGTCCACTCAAAAATGCCGGGAACTCTGGCGCGCTGCCAGGAAGTATGCTCAAAGAGGCGCGCTGCCGGTGCGGGAGCCACAGGCACCGCTTCATCCAGCATATCATAACTCTTTAACAGCCGCTTCATGGCCTCTAATCCGTGGGCAATGGCCAGGCCGTCCAAACGCTGATTCTCGCCGCCCTCAAAGACCAAAATGTGCTTGCCCATCTTGTGGGCCGTATGTCGCAAAGACCCCTTGAGCAGGCGCGAGCCTATCAACAGCGGCGCCCCCACGCGCTCGGCCAAAGCCCGGCAGGCTGCATCTTTGCGGGTATAGCGCAACTGCGGATAATTGTAGTGATTCCTCCCGCCCGTGTGAAAGTCCATGCCGGCCTCAATCAGCGGCAAAACCTCTTTGGTCAGCGCCCGGGCCACCCGTGCCGCCAAAGAGCCCGAAGCGTTGCCGGGGAAACTCCTGTTTACATCCTTTCCGTCCGGCACATCCCTCGAAAAATTGATGAAACCATACACATTCAGCAGGGGAATGGCAATCACACTGCCCCTCGACAAATGATCAAACAAACCACCGGCCAAAGCCCTGCGCATGATCTCTATGCCATTGATCTCATCTCCGTGAATGCCGCCGGTAAACAGCAAAATAGGCCCGGGCTCCTCAGCCCTGAACACATGCCCCTGAATGTCTATCCGATTGCCGGAAGGCAAACGCCCTATCCGCAACTTTATGACAGCCCTTTCACCCGGAGCAAGCCGCTCTCCGTGAATGTGGAGATAATCATCACTCATAAACTCTCGTATCTATGTTTCACAGCCATTTGCCGTTCAAGCTTGCTTTCAATCCATTGAATAATCCGGGAAGAAATATCCACTCCCGTAGTGTTTTCAATACCCTCTAAGCCCGGAGAAGCATTGACCTCCATGAGCAGCGGGCCGCGCTTAGAGCGCAGGAAATCCACACCCGCCACGTCTAAGCCCACCTTTTCGGCAGCCTTTAGTACCAATCGGCGCTCCATGTCAGTTAATTGCTCCTGCACGGCCGTAGCTCCGCGATGCAGGTTGGAACGAAACTCCCCGGGAGGCGCCTGCCGCTTCATGCTCGCCACAACGCGGCCGCCTACCACAAAAGCGCGAATGTCACTGCCCGAAGCCTCCTCAATAAATTCCTGCACCATGACCTTTACACCCTCCCGCTGAAAAGCACGAATAATGGAAATCGCCGTCCGCTCCGTCTCGGCCAGAATGACACCCAGGCCATGTGTGCTTTCCAGCAGCTTAATCACCACCGGCGCTCCTCCCAATAAGCGAATGAGCAATGGCAAATCGGTATCCTGATTCGTCAGAAAACTCTTGGGCACAGGCAATTTGGCTTTCGCCAAATGCTGCAAAGTACACTGCTTGTCTCTGGCATTCTGAAGAGCTGCGGCCCGCGTAGCCGTAAAAACTCCCATCACCTCAAACTGGCGAATCACCGCCGCCCCGTAAAAGGTAATCGAAGCCCCAATGCGCGGAATCACCGCATCTACATCCCGCAAAGGCCGCCCCTCATACAAAATCTCCGGCCGACCGCCCCCTACCAGCAACTCACAACGGGCATGGTCCACAATGCGCATCTCATGCCCCCGCAGCAAACCGGCGCGAAACAAACTCTGAGTCGAGTACAAACCCGCTCCCCGCGATAAAATGACAATGTTCATCAGATTGAGGTCTCTTGTCCGCCCCAAAGATAACGGGTCTTGATCAATGGTTCATTAAGTTTTGAGGTGAGAGTACGCCCAGAGTTGAGCGAATATCCAATGCATCTTTTATTTTTCCCAACTCAGGCCCGATTTCAAAGTTACATAAAAATAAATGACACCATCTGACAATTGAACCGTCCTTAAAACCCGCGGAAACCCGCACAATCCGCGTCATCCGCGTTCTATCATGTCACTATTGACGGTAGGCAACAATGCCGTAATAGAACGCGGATTTTCGCGGGTGCGGCGGGTTTTCGCGGGTTTAAGCTGGTTCAACTTGATAGCTTGGCTTCTGATGAAAACAGGCAGCCAAAACTTAATGAACCATTGTTAATGAATCACGATATCAATAAAAGCCTTATCTTGCACTCAAAAAAATGAAAAGACTCACCCTCACCCTCTCCGCCCTCTTCTTTCTGCTCGCAAACTGTCGGCCTACTCCTCCTCATCCCGCCCCATCTGCCCATCGGCGCGCAGCTTGTCGAAGACCTCGTTGAGATGCCACATCTCATCCAGGGTGTTGTCTTCAAAAAATTCAATCTCGGGAATGCGGCGCACATGCCGGCGTATGCGCGTGGCGAGAGCTCTGCGCAATTTGCCGTTGTTGCGCTCGAGCACATCCAAAACGGCCTGCTTGTCATCGGCATTAAAAACGCTGAGGTAAATACGCGCCAAAAGCAAATCAGGCGTAACATGCACTTCCGTAACCGTTACCAATGGCTTGCTGCCATAGAGGTAATACCCCTGCTCCCGCAGCACTTCGCTGAAATTCCTCTTGACCAATTCCGCTACCTGTCGTTGTCGTTTGCTTTCCATAAACTTAAATAGACATCTCAAATCAAGCCCTCGCGAATCAAATCGTGCAAATGCAAAACGCCGAGATACGTCCCGTCATCTTTTGCCACGATCAACTGCGTGATGTTGTGGCGCTGCATCATTTCCAGGGCTTTGACGGCCAGCACATCTGCCGTTACCATTTTGGGGTTGGGCGTCATCATTTCTGCTGCCACCACTTCCATGCCGGCATTTTTTTCCAACATCCGGCGCAGGTCGCCATCTGTGATGATGCCCAATACCTTCTCGTTTTCATCAACCACAGCCGTGCAGCCGAGGCGCTTACTCGTCATCTCTAACAAAGTCTCCCGCAAATTAGTTTGCGGGCCGACGCGGGGACGTTCGTTTTCGGGATACAAATCGCCAACTTTTAAATAAAGCTGCTTGCCCAGCGTACCGCCCGGATGAACCAGGGCAAAATCCCTGGCCGAAAACCCCCTGCGCTTCAGCAGAGCCATTGCCAGGGCATCGCCCATAGCCATTTGAGCCGTGGTGCTGGCCGTAGGCGCTAAATTGTTGGGGTCGGCTTCCCGTGCCACCGGCGTAAACAAGACCACATCGGCTGTCCGCCCTAAAAAAGACTTGCGGTTGCCAACCATGCCAATCAGCAGATTCCCCCGCTGTTTCAAAATGGGCGTCAACACCTTAATCTCCGGCGTCTCCCCGCTTTTGGAAAGACACAAAACGACATCATCTCCGCCAATCATGCCCAAATCGCCGTGAATGGCATCTGCGGCATGCATGAAAAGAGCCGGCGTACCCGTAGAATTCAAGGTCGCAACCAGCTTGCGCCCCACCAATGCGCTCTTGCCAATGCCCGTTACCACCACGCGCCCCCGAGCTTCATAAATCCTCTCTACCGCCAAAACAAAATCCTCATCTATGCTGCCCTGCAAATTCGCAAGCGTCAATTGCTCAATGCGCAAAGTTGCTAAAGCCGTTTCCAAAATAAGTTTTTTTATATCCACAATTTTTCTTATTTTTGAGTACGCATTTGAGTACATCCCCGAAAAGCCAAAAACTGTCAAAAAAATAATCGCACAAAAGTACCTTTTTTTGCTACAAAAGCCTTACTTTAGTGCTCTATTTGTAGCACCGCAAAAAACGGTAAAGCACAAACGACCCATGATTAGTACAACTCAGGATTTACACCAGGCATTGCGCAAACACTTTGGCTTTGATCAATTCAAAGGCAACCAGGAAGAAATCATCCGCAGTGTTATAGAAGGACATGACACTTTCGTCATCATGCCCACCGGCGGCGGCAAATCGCTTTGCTACCAGCTGCCGGCCCTTATGCTGGAAGGCACCGCCCTCATCATCTCCCCCCTCATCGCCCTGATGAAAAATCAGGTGGACAACATCCGCAGCTATGGCAGCCGCGATGAAGTGGCACACTTCCTCAACTCCTCCCTCTCACGCACCCAAATGCGGGCCGTCAAAGCAGACATCGTCTCCGGAAAAACCAAAATGCTCTACATCGCTCCGGAAACGCTGACCAAAGACGAAAACCTCGAGTTCTTCAGCAACGTCAAAATATCCTTCATCGCCATAGATGAAGCCCACTGTATCTCGGAATGGGGACACGACTTCCGCCCCGAATACCGCCGCATCCGAAACATGATCACGGCCATCGGCCAAAACAACCCCATCGTGGCGCTCACCGCCACGGCAACCCCCAAGGTACAAACCGACATCATCAAAAACTTAGAGATGAAAAACCCCCGTACTTTCATCTCTTCCTTTAACCGCACCAACCTCTACTACAAAGTCGAAGCCAAAGGAAAAAAAGAAGAAGCCTTCAAAAAAATCGTCCAGGCCATCCGCAAATTCCCGGGCGAATCGGGCATCATCTACGTCCAGTCCCGCAGATCTACCGAAGAGATTGCCAAGATGCTCAAAGTCAACGGCATCAAAGCCGCCGCCTACCACGCAGGCATGGACCCCAAAACGCGCACCAAGACCCAAGACGCCTTCCTCATGGAAGAAATTGACGTCATCTGCGCCACCATCGCCTTCGGCATGGGGATTGACAAGCCCGACGTTCGCTTCGTCATCCACTACGACATCCCCAAAAGCATTGAAAACTACTACCAGGAAACCGGCCGCGCAGGCCGCGACGGCCTCGAAGCCTCCTGTATAGCTTTCTACTCCTACAAAGACATCCTGCGCTTAGAAAAATTCCTGCGCGACAAACCCGTCTCAGAACGCGAAATGGGCGCCCAACTCATGCAGGAAGTCATGGCCTATGCCGAAACAACCTCCTGCCGCCGACGATTCCTGCTCCACTACTTCGGCGAAGACTATCCCGAATCCTGTGGCGACATGTGCGACAACTGCCGCCACCCCAAAGAAAAAGTCGAAGTCCAAACCGAAATGCAGCAGGCCCTCACAGCCATACTCGAACTGCGCGAAAACTACAAAATCAAAACCCTCGTGGATTTCCTCACCGGCGAAGAAACCAAAGAAATGAAAGACTTTGGCTTCACCGAAAAACCCTCCTTCGGCATCGGAAAAGAGCACGACCCCACCTTCTGGAGCTCCGTGCTGCGGCATGCCCTGCTCAACCATCTCGTCAACAAAGACATAGAAACCTACGGCATCCTTAAACTCACCGACAAAGGCCATGAGTTCCTCAAAAATCCCCACTCCATAAAAATCCCCATCAACCACAACTACGAACAGGAACAAGCCGATGCCTATGCCGAAGAACGGGCCCGCACCGTCGTGCTCGACGAAACCCTTCTCAACCTGCTCAAAGACCTGCGCAAGCAAATCGCCACCCAAAAGAAACTGCCGCCCTACGTCATCTTCCAAGACCCCTCCCTCATGGATATGGCCACCCAGTACCCCACCTCCATTGAGGAAATGAAAAACATCACCGGCGTCAGCGAAGGCAAAGCCATCCGCTATGGCAAGCCCTTCATAGAGTTGATCCAACGCTACGTAGAGGAAAACGACATAGATAAACCCTCAGAGTTCGTCGTCAAACAGGTGGCCAAAAAATCCAAAGTCAAGGTCAACATCATCAACGGCATAGACCGCAAAATCCCCCTGCCCGAGCTGGCAGCCTCCAACAACATGTCCATGATAGACCTCTTAGACGAGCTCGACGCCATCGTCGCCTCCGGCACCAAACTCAACATAGATTACTACATAGACGAAGCCGTGGACGACTACTCCCGCGAAGACATCTACGAGTATTTCATGGAAGCCGAATCCGACTCCATTGATGACGCCTACCACGCCCTCAAAGACGACGACATCACCCTCGAAGAAATACAACTCATGCGCATCAAATTCCTCTCGGAAATGGCCAATTAATTAAATACCCCCTGCTCTGAAAATCAGCGCCCCAAGGCTATGGAAAACATCAAAATCATCATCATCAACGGCCCCAACCTCAACCTGCTCGGCATACGCGAGCCCAAAATCTACGGCCGCACGCCCTTTGAAACTTTCCTCGAGCAGTTGCAAATGTCGTATCCCATTTTCAGCATCCACTACTTCCAAAGCAATCACGAAGGCGCCCTCATAGACAAACTGCACGAAGTGGGCTTCACCTACAACGGCATCATCCTCAATCCGGGCGCTTATG
>Ga0256832_1000888_pt1 | contig 19965 bp, 31 predicted proteins | sample 134614metaG_FD_190534 | JGI IMG/M metagenome (GOLD analysis project Ga0256832, IMG submission 190534) | Hydrothermal vent microbial communities from Lau Basin, Pacific Ocean - 134-614 | ecosystem: Environmental > Aquatic > Marine > Hydrothermal vents | place: Pacific Ocean: Lau Basin | collected...
GCCGCGAGATCCCCTCGCATGGCCCGCTGCCAAAAGCGGTCGGCCGAGGACCCGGCGACGGTCGGCGCGTCGTCCGGACCGCAACGCCCCGTGAGCAGCACCCGCCGCACGATCTGCTCCAGCTCGCGCACATTGCCCGGCCAGCGATAGCCCCGTGGGAGGTCGCGGTCGATCGCCTCGCGAACCTCATCGATGAGCGCCCGTTCGCGCGAACCCACGATGCGCTCGATCACCGTAGCCAGGAGCGTGTCCAGCTCGGAAGGCGCCTCGTCCAGGCGCTGGCGCAAGGAGGGAACCTCGACCTGGTCCGAGCACAGGCGGTAGTAGAAATCGTCTCGAAACCGGCCCTGGCGTCGGAGCTCGGCCAGCGAACGGTGCGTCGCCGCCACCACGCGACCTTCGAAGCGAAGGCTCTTGTCGGCCCCGAGGGGCGTGAACGTCCGGTCTTGAAGGACGCGCAGGAGCTTGACCTGCGCCGGCACAGAGACCTCCCCGATCTCGTCGAGGAAGATCGTCCCGTGCGGCAGGCTGCGCGCGAACACTCCTTCATGCCGGGCGACCGCGCCAGTGAACGCGCCCTTCTCGTGCCCGAAGAGCGCGCTCTCGAGCAGGGCGCCGGGCAGCTCGCTCAGGTTCACGGGCAGGAACATGGGCGCGTAGCTCGTCTCGAACCGGTCACCCTTCCAAGCAATGAAACCGCTCCGACCGATGGCCGCCGCCGCCGCGCCTTTTCCGCTGCCCGTCTCACCGGTGAGGATCGTCGTGAAATCCTCCATGCGGTTCCACAGATGCCGCTCGTAGCGGCGGACGTCGCGCGTGAACACTTGGTTCCACAAGGCCTCGCGAAGCCGCCGCATGGAAGGGCTGGCGCCGACGAGCGCCGTCGAGATGAAACGATACGCGCGACGCATCTGGTAGAAGAGCTCGAGGGCCCGCCGAAGACGTCGCCGGTCCAGGCCCCGCTGCACGAGGTACGCGCCGATCTCCTCGTGAGCAGGGAAAGGCCGTGGGCTGATCTGACTCGCCTGCTCGGCGATGAGCCGGTCGAAGGCATCGGCGTAACGATGAAAGGCCACGAAGAGCAGCGCGTGCTCGACGAGCTGGGCGTCCTCGGCGCCAAACGACCGCAAGTCCAGAGGCGCGTGCGCTTCGAGCACAGCACGGGCCTGAGCGACCACGCGCTCGACGATCTCGGGGGCATCCGGTGCCACCCCAGCGATGCGTGCGTCGAGCTCCCAGCGCTCGTCCCCAAAGGGGTTGGCGAAGGCCGCGCGCGAAACGAGAGCGAGACGCTCCCGCTCGGAAGGCCGCAGCCGCGACGAGCCTGGCTCGGAGCCTGCCATCCAAAGATATATACAAAGAATGTACGCTCAATGCACAACCAACGTACAATCGGCGTGCCATCAGGGGCAAAAAACTGTGTGATTCCGTGTTGACCGTGATGGAACGAAGATCGCTCAGGAAGTGCGCGTGCTGCATCTCCTTCGTTCGCGACGCTTCGCTCCCCTCTTTTGGACCCAGCTCTTGGGGGCGTTCAACGACAACCTCTTCAAGAGCGCGCTCGTGGTGACGCTGAGCTTCGGCGACCTCCGGTCCCGCGGGGTGGAGGCCGACGTGCTCGTCAACGGGACGACCGCGGCGCTCGTCGCGCCCTTCTTCTTGTTCAGCGCCCTGGCGGGACAGCTCGCCGACCGCGTGGACAAGGCTCGGCTCGTAAGGCTCCTCAAGTGGACGGAGGCGCTCGTGATGTGGCTGGCGGTCGCGGGATTCCTGCTTGGGAATGTGGCGCTGCTCTTCGTTGCGCTTTTCCTGATGGGCACGCAGTCGGCGTTCTTCGGTCCGGTGAAGTACGCCATCCTTCCGCAGCATCTGAGCGAAGAGGCGCTCGTTGGCGGGAACGCCCTGGTGGAGGCCGGTACCTTCGTGGCGATCCTCGCCGGCACCATCCTCGGCGCGCTGCTCGTGCCTCTGCCCTGGGGCACCGCCCTGGTGGGCGCAATGCTGGTGGCCGTGAGCCTCGCCGGCGTCGCCGCCTCCCGTCGCGTCCCCCCGGCTCCCCCGCAAGCAGTGGTGAGGATTGACCTGCACCTTCCCCGAGCGACGCTTCGAGCGCTCCGCCTGGGCCGGCGAGACAAACAGGTCTGGCAAGCGATCCTCGGCGTGAGTTGGTTCTGGGCCGTCGGCGCCTTCGTACTCGGTCAGATGCCACGCCTCGCCACGGAGCTCGGCGCGGAGGGCGCCCTGAGCTGGATGCTCGCGGCCTTCAGCGTCGGCATCGGGGTCGGCTCGGTCGCCTGCGAGAAGCTCGCGGGGGGACGGATCGAGCTCGGCTTCGTCCCCCTCGCCGCGCTCGCCATGGCCGCCTCGCTCGTGATGATCGGGCAGGCGGAGACGATCGCCGGCCTCTGCCGTGCGCTCATGGCCCTTGGGGTCTTCGGGGGCCTGTTCATCGTTCCCCTCTATGCGCAAATGCAGGCGCGGGCCCGCAAGGAAGAGCGTTCGCGGATCATCGCCGCCAACAACATCGTCAACGCCTTGTTCATGGTCGGCGCCGCGGCCTACGCCACCGCGAGGCTCGCGATGGGAGCCTCCCTCGACTCGCTGCTGCTCGAAGTCGCCGGGTTCCAGCTCATCGCGGCGGGCGGCGCTTTCGTGGCTCTCGGTCGCGACGCCCTGCGGCTGCTCGTCGGCTTCCTCGTACGCGGGCTCTACCGCATCGACAGAGAAGGGCTCGATACGCACCTGCCCGACGAAGGTCCCGCGATTCTCGCAGCCAACCACCTCTCGTTCGTGGACGCCTTTGTGCTTGGGGGCCTCTGCAAGCGCCCGGTGCGCTTCGTGATGGACCACCGCATGGCCCAGCTCCGAGGGCTCCGCTGGCTCTTCCGCCTCGCGAAGGTCATCCCCATCGCCCCACGGAGCGAGGACCCCGAAATCTGCGCGCGCGCCTTCAAAACGATCGACGAGGCCCTCGCCGCGGGAGAAGTCGTCGGGATCTTTCCCGAAGGGCGCTGCACCCGGGACGGGACCCTCGGCGTCTTCAAGCGAGGCATCGAAGCGATCGTGGCGCGGCGGCCGGTGCCCATCGTCCCCGTCGCCCTCGACGGCCTCTGGGGCAGCTTCTTCAGCTACGCCCGCGGCAAGCCGATGAGCTCGTGGCCGCGCCGGTTTCGTGCGCGCGTGCGGGTGCTCGCTGGACCGCCGCTCCCGCCAACGACCTCCGCGACGGAACTGCGCGCCACGATCGAGGGGCTGCGCTGCGCGCACTTTCTGCGCCCCGCGTGAAACCCGTTGCGACACCGCTGCGACGCCGCGACCGCTCGGGGAGAGCCTGTCGGGCATCCTGCGAACGGCTTCGTGGCGAATTCGGGCCGGCACGAGGTTTGTATTACCGAAGGACATGCTCTCGATCGCGCACGCCACCGCACTGACGAGTGAAGACGACCTCCCTTTCGCACACGCGGTCGTCCTCGCCTTCCGCTCCGACGCCAAGCTCTACTCGGTCCACGCGGGCGACGACCCGCGAGCGGCCAGCCAGATCCCCGACGCCAACGCGCTCCTCGCCCGTTGGGGGGTCGAGGGCCGGGTGGATCACGAGCGCATCGTCCACAGCTGCTGCGAAGATCCCGTCGACACGACCATCGACGCCCTGCGTCGGCTCAGCCCCGATCTCGTCGTGACGGGCACCCATCACCGCGAGGGGATCCTGCGCTTCCTCGTGGGTAGCCGCGCGGAGGCGATCGCTGAGCACATGGACGCCCCAACGCTCATCGTTCCTCACGAGGAGCGGGGCTTCGTCGCCGACGGCAAGCTCCGCCTGAAGCGGGTCGTGGTCCCCGTCGGCGATCCGGAGTCGGCCCACCACGGGACCGAGCGTGCGCGCTGGCTGCTCGATCTGGCGCATCCGGACGCGGGAGGCGAGCTCATCCTGCTCCAGGTCGGGACACGCCGAGCCGTCGAGGCGAATCTGGCGATGCCCTCGGGTTGGACGTGCGTGCGGCGTCAACGCGAGGGATCGGTCGAAGACGCCGTCGTGAGCGAAGCCACCGACGCCGACCTCATCGTCATGGCGACACGCGGCCACGACTCGCTCACGGACGCGCTCGTAGGCTCACACACCGAGCGGGTCCTCCACCGGGCCCCGTGCCCTGTGCTGTCCGTTCCGCTTCGACCTTCGTGAGCCGGAGGCGACAGAGCGCTCGTGTTCATGGCAGAACCCAGCTACCGTCAACCGACGGCTCACGTCCGACCAAGGCGAGGCGCACCTCGGCTCCCGCAACCCAAGGAAAGTAGAGAAGAGATGGCAACAATCAACGCCGATGAGAAGATCCTCAAAGACGCCATCGAGGCCCAGGAAGGGATCGTCTTGGTCGACTTCTGGGCGGAGTGGTGTGGCCCCTGCAAGATGTTCGGGCCTATCTACGAGCGCGTGTCCGAGAAGCACCCGGACATCAAGTTCCTCAAAGTGGACACCGAAGCCCAACCCGGCATCGCGGGGGCTCTCCAGATTCAGGCCATCCCGACCTTGATGCTCTTCCGTGACGGCATCCTTCTCTTTCGCGACGCCGGCGCGCTCCCGGAGGCGGCCCTCGAGGACGTCATCAAACAAGCGAGCGAGCTGGACATGGACGAGGTCCGCGCGAAGATCGCCGAGCAAGAAGCGGCCGAGGCCTGACTCCGCCACCAAATCACGAGTCTGACAAGCCCGCCGCGTGGTGATACCAACAAGGACGATGGCCCTTCGTCTCTTGCTGGTGGATGACGAGATCCACGTCCTGAGAAGCCTCGCGCGTGCGCTGCGCTTCAAGGGCGCCGAAGTCCTGACAGCCAGCGGCGCGCGAGAGGCGCTGGAGCTCCTCACCGAGCACGAGGTCCATGGCGTCGTGACGGATCAACATTTGGTGCCCGGCCCTTCGGGCATCTGGCTGCTCGAGAACGTCGCGCATCGCCATCCTTCCGTGCGCCGAGTGCTCTTCTCGGGGAAGACCGTGGACCACGCCGACGAGCTCGTGCGGCTCGGCATGGTCCACCGTTTCCTGCGCAAACCAGTCACCGCCAAGCAGGTCCTTGCGGCCGTGCGCGCCGTGCCAGAGAGATGAAGCGAGCCCACGGATCAAGTGGCTCTTGAAACGCTCTCCCTGGCGACTCGGGCGCCCCAAGGAAGCGAAGCGGCCTCAAAACTTCCCGGTGACGGAAAGAAACGTCATCTTGTCGTTCGTCTCACGCAGCCGCGACGAAAGGATCTTCACAAAGTTCCAGAGGATCTCGTAGGCAAGGTCCCGGTTCAGAAAGAGCAGGTCCTCCAACGCGTCCTTGCTGATTACCAGGAGCCGGCAGCGCTCATGGACGCGAGCGTCCGCACTTCGCGGGAACTCGTCGATCAGGGCCATCTCGCCGAAGGCGTCTCCGGGACCGAGCACGGCGAGCGCTTCCTCGCCCATGCCGCTGACCTCGCGGGAGATGCGCACCTTGCCCTCCAAAATGAGGTAGAGCGCGCCCCCGGCATCCCCTTCTTTGAAGATGACGTCTCCCAAGCGGTAGCTCTCCTCGCTCGCGATCATGGCGAGCTCCCGAAGGCCCGCCTCTTCGATCCCTTCGAAGAGCTCAATCGTGGCGAGGGCCTTGGTCACGCGCTCGAGGTCCGTCGGCTCGACCATCCGCCCGACGTTAGCAAAGAGGACCCTCCTGCCGCCAAATTCGCGTCGACCTGCGCCCGCACAAGACGCTCCTCCGCGGGCTGGTGATCTCCACACCCGAAAGCAGCGGAAGCGCTGATCTCAATTGACGACGCCCGATCCTCTCGGACCGGGCGTTGCGTACGGGCCTCGCCGACGCCTCACTCCTCTTCGGCGACCTGCCTCGGCGCAGGCGGTGCGCTCCCCAGGAGCTCGATCACCGAGATGGGCGCGTTGTCTCCCTTACGCGGCGGAAGCTTCACGATGCGCGTGTACCCGCCACCCTTGCCAGCCTTCGCGCGCTCGACGTAACGGGGCGCGATCTCATGAAAGAGCTTGTAGATGAGATCCACGTCCTCCACGGTCGTGTCGTCGATGGTCTTCGTCAGGGTGTGCGGCAGGAACTTGGCGACCTCTCGCTGTGCATGAATGCGCGCAGCCATCACCTTCTGGCGCCTCGCGTCGTCGGTGATCGTCCCAATGTCGACGGTGAGATCGTCACCAAGCCGAACGGCTCGGCTGATGAGACGCTCGACGATGCGGCGCAGTTCCTTGGCCTTCGCGTCGGTCGTTCGGATCCGCTCATGGAGGATCAGGTTCCCGGCGAGGTTGCGGAACATTGCGCGCCGGTGGGAGGTGTTTCGGCCAAACTTTCGGCCAGCCTTGAGGTGTCGCATCGTTCTTCCTGCTCTCACTGCGCGCCGTCGCGGCGCTCAGAAACTATTGGTTGGCCTGCTGGTTCTTCCAGCGCTCCAGCATCTGCGGCCAGTTGTCGATCTTCATACCGAGGGACAGCCCCATGTCGGCGAGGATCTCCTTGATCTCCTTGAGAGACTTGCGACCGAAGTTCTTCGTCTTGAGCATCTCGGCCTCAGTCTTCTGCACCAGCTCGCCGATCAGGTGAATGTTGGCGTTTTGAAGACAGTTGGCCGACCGCACGGAGAGCTCGAGTTCCTCCACGGACCGGAAGAGGTTCTCATTGAGCGGCTCGTCCTGCTCTTCCCGCTCGATCGGCTCGTCCTCTTCTTCGAAATTGATGAAGATGGTGAGCTGGTCCTTGAGAATCTTCGCGGCGTAGGCGACCGCGTCCTGCGGGTGCACGGAGCCATCGGTCCAAACTTCGAGGCTGAGTTTGTCGTAGTCCGTGACCTGGCCCACGCGTGCGTTCGTGACCGTGTAGTTCACCTTCTTGATCGGTGAAAACAACGCGTCGATCGGGATCGTGCCGATGGGCATGCCCGGCGTCTTGTTGCGCTCGGCCGGCACATAGCCGCGGCCCACGTTGATCGTCAGCTCGGCGCTGAGGCGCCCCCCTTTGGCCACCGTGCAAAGAACGTGGTCCGGGTTGAGGATCTCGACCTGGTCGTTGACTTGGATATCTCCAGCCTTGACCTCGCAGGGGCCCTCCTTGTCGATACGGACGACCTGAGTCTTGGCGCTGTGCGCCTTGACCACGACCTCCTTGAGGTTGAGGATGATCTCGGTCACGTCCTCCACGACATCCGGGACCGACGTGAACTCGTGCAGAGCCCCGTCGATCTTCACGGCGGTGATGGCAGCCCCCTGCAGCGAGGACAGGAGTACCCGGCGGAGCGAGTTGCCCAGCGTGATACCGAAGCCGCGCTCGAGCGGCTCACAGACGAATTTGCCGTAGGTCGGCGTCAGGCTGTCCTGGTCGACGGGGATCGTCTTGGGACGAATGAGCTCACGCCAGTTGCGGGCAACGAGGGTCGGGGTGGTCATCACGTATCTCCTCTAGCGTCTCTGCTCAAACTCGGCGCCGCTTGGGCGGGCGGCAGCCGTTGTGCGGGATCGGGGTCACGTCGCGGATGAGGGTGACGCGCATCCCGACGTTGCTGAAGGCTCGCAAGGCCGACTCGCGGCCCGCTCCAGGCCCCTTGACGAAGAGGGCCACCGTGCGCATGCCGGCATCCTGGGCTTTGCGCGCCGCGTCCTCGGCCGCGAGTTGAGCGGCGAAGGGCGTGCTCTTTCGCGATCCCTTGAACCCGCGCGCACCCGCGGAGCACCACGAGACGACGTTCCCGTTGAGGTCGGTGATCGTGACGATGGTGTTGTTGAAGGTGCTTTGGATGTGAGCGATGCCCGAAGTGACGTTCTTCTTCGCCTTCTTCTTCTTGCTCGTCTTCTTGCCTGTGGTCTTGCCCTTGGCCATGTTCTCGCTCCGCCCTTACTTCTTCCGGCTCATCGGTCCACGACGCGGACCCTTCCGCGTGCGGGCGTTGGTGTGGGTGCGCTGGCCCCGCACCGGGAGGCCGCGACGATGCCGCAGCCCCCGGTAGCAACCGAGGTCCATCAGCCGCTTGATGTTCAGCGTGATCTCGCGCCGGAGGTCGCCCTCGACCTTGAAGTTGTGGTCGATGACCTCGCGGATCTTACGAACCTCGCCGTCATCCAGGTCGTCCGCCTTCTTGGTCGGCTCGATGCCCGCCAGCTCGCAGATGCGCGCCGCCCGGTACGGACCAATGCCGTAAATGTACTGAAGAGCGATCAGCGTGTGCTTCCGCCCAGGGATGTCGACGCCTGCGATGCGTGCCATAGCGAACCTTGTCTACTTCTTCTGAGTCAGGGTAAGAATCGGATGATTCAGAGTTGTTGGGTGATGCGACCCCGGGTGGGGTCGTGCGGATGGAGTTGGACGAGGACGCGGTCCCCAGCGATGAGCTTGACGATGATGCGGCGAGCCTGAGGGGAGAGCGATGCTCGGACGACCTCGCCGCCGTCGAGTCGCACTCGGAAGAGGCCTCTAGGCAAGGTCTGCTCGACTTGGCCTTGGAGCTCTCCGTTGGGGCTCATTGCTCAGACTCCCAGTGCTGCCTTGATCCTCTCCGTTACCTCGTCGAGCGAACCGACGCCGTCGACTCGGACGACGACGCCCTTCTTGTCGTAGTAGGCCAGCACCGGCTCGGTCTGCGCCTTGTACGTAGCCAGGCGGTGGGCGACGACCTCCTCGGTGTCGTCCTTCCGCTGGACCACCTCTACCCCGGGGGGCGGGGGATTATAGGTGATATGGTAGACCTGTCCAGTCGCCGGGTCCGATCGGCGACCGGTGATGCGGCCGAGGATCTCCGAGTCGGGCACGTCGATCACGACCACCTTGTCCACGCGGCGACCGAGCTCCGCGAGGAGCGCCTCAAGAGCCTCGGCCTGCGCGGTCGTGCGTGGGAATCCGTCGAAGATCGCGCCACCCTTGGCGTCTTCCTGGCCGAGCCGCGCCTTGAAAACCTCGATGGTGAGGCTGTCCGGAGCCAATTCGCCCCTCGACATGTAGCGCTGGAGCTCTTCGCCGAGCGGGGAGCCGGACTTGGCCTCCGCGCGCATCAGGTCTCCTGTGCTGATTTGGGGAATCCCCAGGAGCTCAACCAGACGCTTGGCCTGGGTTCCTTTCCCTGCGCCGGGCGGACCGAAGAGGATGATGTCCATCGCCTACTCCTACGACCGCCGTCCGCGGATACGCGGCCCCTTGGCTCCCGTGAGGCCCTCGTAGTGCCGAGTGATGAGATGGGACTCGATCTGCTGCGCTGTGTCGAGAGCCACGCCGACGACGATCATCAAGGAGGTGCCGCCGAAGTAGAAGGGCACGTTGAACTTGGCCTGGAGCAGCGTCGGAACCGTACAGACGGCGGCAACATACACTGAGCCGCCCACCGTGATGCGCGTGAGTACGCGGTCGATGTAGTCGGCGGTCGCCTTGCCGGGACGTACCTGAGGAATGAAGGCGTTCTGCTTCTTGAGATTCTCAGCGACGTCGACGGGCTGGAACGTGACGGCCGTGTAGAAGAAGCAGAAGAAGATCGTCATGGCGGCGAACACCACCACGTACATCCATGCGTTGGGGCCCGTGGGCTGCAGGTGGTTCTGCACCCAGTTCATTCCAGGCACGCCGAGCCGGGCGAGGGTCATCGGAAACATGAGCAGCGAGCTCGTGAAGATGGGCGGGATGACGCCGGCCATGTTCACGCGCAGAGGAAGATGCGAGCGCTGACCCCCGAACTGCTTTCGACCTACCATCCGCTTCGCATAGGTGATGGGCAGGCGCCGCTGAGCACGTTCGAAAAAGACGATGATCGCTGTGACCAGGCCCGCGATGAAGGCGATCAGGAGGAGGTCGATCGGCTTGATCTGGCCGTTCTCCACGAGCGAGATGGTCTGAAAGAGGGCGTCGGGCAGGTTGGCGACGATGCCCGCAAAGATGATCAGCGAGATGCCGTTGCCGATCCCGCGCTCGGTGATCTGCTCGCCCAGCCACATCAGGAAAGCGGTGCCCGTCGTGAGCGCCAGAACCGTCATCAAACGGAAAGGCCAACCAGGCTCCCCGACGACGTCAGCGCCCCCAGATTCCGCCGAGCCGTTGAGCGACTCCAGGTACATCGCGATTCCGAAGCCCTGGATCACCGAGAGGATGATCGTCCCATAACGGGTCCACTGGTTGATCTTGCGCTGTCCGGCCTCCCCTTCCTTGCGCAGCTCTTCGAGTGGTTTGATCACCACGCTCATCAGCGAGAGGATGATGCTCGCCGACACGTAGGGCATGATGTTCAGCGCAAAGATGGAGAGCTGCTCGAGCGCTCCGCCGCTGAAGAGATTGAACATGCCCAGGAACGTGCCGGACTGGCTCTGCACGACCTTCCGCATGACGTTCCGGTTGACCCCGGGCGTCGTGACGAAGATGCCGACTCGATAGATCGCCAGCATCCCCAAAGTGAAGAGGATGCGGCGTCGAAGCTCCGGAATCTTGGCGATGTTCGCGAAGGCGCTCATGTGGGCTCACTCAATAGCCATGGGACGGCGGTCATGCACGCCGACGCCGTCCGTCCACGGCGACCGCACGCGGGACTGCGGGCGGGCCAGGAGGGGCGGCGCCCGATGGGTTCAGACCAGGACCTCGGCGGTACCACCCGCCTTTTCGATCTTTTCCTTCGCAGCCTTGCTGAAGGCGTGAACCTTCACCGTCAGCGCCTTGTCGAGCTCGCCGTTGCCCAGAACCTTGACGATGTCGACCTTGCGCTTGAGCAAGCCTTTCTCGCGTAGGGAATCGAGATCGACCGTCGCGCCGGCCTCGAAATGGGCAGCGAGCTTGTCCACGTTGAAGGCCTGCACGCTCTTGGCGAACTTGTTGGTGAAGCCCCGCTTGGGGATCCGCCGGAACAGAGGCGTCTGGCCGCCCTCGAACCCAATCTTCGAGAACCCGCCAGGAGAGCGCGCCTTCTGCCCCTTCTGACCCTTTCCGGCAGTCTTGCCGAGACCCGAGCCAGGGCCACGCCCCTTGCGCTTCTTGGGTCGCACGGCCCCTTCGGGGGCCCGAAGCCGCGAGAGAATGGGCGTCTGTTGTTTCTCAGCCATTGAGCTCCTCCACCTTCACGAGGTGGATGACCTTCTTGATCATCCCGCGGAACGAGGGGGTGTCGTCCACCACCACGCTCCTATGGAGGCGGCGGAGGCCGAGGCCCTCGAGGACCTTCTTTTGGTGCTGCGGGCGGCCGATGCCGCTACGCACCTGCGTGACCTTGAGCTTCCTACTCATTGCGGACCGAGCACTTCCTCAGCCGGCTTGCCTCGGCGCCGGCCGATCATCTCAGCGTCCTCGAGCTGCTTGAGGGCATCGACAGTCGCACCGAGGACGTTGTGCGGGTTCGTCGTACCGATAATCTTGGCCAACACGTCCTTGACGCCGGCCGCCTCGAGCACTGCACGCATCGCGCCGCCAGCGATGACGCCCGTTCCGGGCGAGGCCGGCCGGAGCATCACGCGGCCCGCACCGTGATGGCCGTCGACCCGATGGGGGATCGTCGTCCCGACGAGGGGAACGCGGAAGAGGTTCTTCTTTGCGCCGTCGTTGCCCTTGCGGATCGCGTCGGGCACCTCGTTGGCCTTGCCCAGGCCGACGCCAACGTGCCCCTGGCCGTCACCGACGACCACGAGCGCGCTGAAGCTGAAGCGACGACCGCCCTTCACGACCTTCGCGACACGGTTGATGTAAATCACCCGCTCGGTCAGGTCCTCGAGGGTGTTCGGATCGATGATTGGGTCGGAGTAAGCCATTCAGAACTCTCAGAACTCGAGGCCGCCTTCGCGCGCACCGTCAGCGAACGCCTTCACGCGCCCATGGTAGAGATAGCCATTGCGGTCGAAGACGACCTTGGAGATACCTTCTCGCGCGCAGGCCTTCGCCAGGAAGAGCCCGGCCTGCTTCGCCTTCTCCTTCTTGGGGCCTTCGCCTTCGAAGGACTTGGCGCTCGTCGTCGTCGACGCCAGGGTCTTGCCCGTGGTGTCATCCACGACCTGTGCGTAGATGTGCTTCGCGCTGCGGAACACCGTGAGACGCGGGCGCTCCGAGGTTCCGAAGACCTTCTTTCGAATGCGCCGCTTGCGGCGGGCGCGACCGTCGATTGGTTTCTTCATCGCTGCCTCACTTGCCCGACTTGCCGGCCTTCTCGCGAATCTTCTCGCCCGTGTAGCGTACGCCCTTGCCCTTGTAAGGCTCCGGTGGGCGCACGGACCGAATGCGGGCAGCAACCTGCCCGACGAGCTCCTTGTCCACGGACTCGAGGTGCACCCGCGGAAACTTCGTGCCCGCGACGTCGATGGTCTCGATCTTCACCGAGATTTCCGAAGGAATCGGCAGCTCGGGCTGGTGCGAGAGGCCGACGGTCATCTTGAGCTTCCCGTCCTTCATCTCGGCGCGGTAGCCAACGCCGCGGAAGTCGAGGGAGCGCTTGTAGCCCTCCGAAACACCGGTGACCATGTTCTGGAGCAGCGCGCGAGTCGTGCCCTGGAACTTGATGCCCTCTTGCCCTGTGCCGGGGGCGGGCGTCACCAGGAGCTGGTCCCCGTCCTGCTTGATGACGACCTCGGGCCGAAACTCGCGGGAGATCTCGCCCTTGCCGCCCTTCACGGTGACCTTCGAACCGGCGATGGTCACGGTCACGCCCTTGGGCACCGCCACGGGCTTCTTCCCGTTTCGGGACTGCTTGGTCAGTTCGGCCGACATCACCACACCTCGCAGATGACTTCGCCGCCGATTCCCTGGGTGCGCGCATCACGGTCGGTCATGACGCCCCGGGAGGTCGAGAGGATCGCCACCCCCATGCCGTTGTGGACCTTCGGGATCGCGTCACGCCCGACGTACACGCGGCGCCCCGGGCGGCTCTTACGGCGAATCCCGGTGAACGCACAGGCCCGGTCGCGGCCGTACTTCAGAGAAACCGTCAGATGCCGGTCGTGAACCTCGTAATCGCTGATGTAGCCCTCGTCCTTGAGGATCTTGGCGAGAGCAAGCTTCAGCTTGCTGAGGGGAATCTCGGTCCGGTCCAGCCCCGCGATGGATGCGTTGCGAAGCCGGGTGAGCATGTCTGCAATGGGATCGGTCATCATGGCGAAAACTCTTACTTCCGGAACGGCATCCCGAGGCCTCGCAGGAGAGCGCGAGCCTGCTCGTCGGTCGTCGCGGTCGTGACGAAGGTGATGTTGAGCCCCTTGACCTTGTCGACCTTGTCGTAGTCGATCTCGGGGAAAATGATCTGCTCGCGAATGCCGAGCGTGTAGTTGCCTCGACCGTCGAAGGCCTTCGGGCTCACGCCTTTGAAGTCGCGGGTGCGAGGAAGCGCCAGGGACACGAGTCGGTCGGCGAACTCCCACATCCGCTCTCGGCGCAGGGTGACCATCGCGCCGATTGGCATCCCCTGGCGCAACTTGAAGCCGGCGATCGACTTGCGCGCACGGGTCACGACGGGTCGCTGGCCGGTGATGGCGGCGAGCTCCTTGACCGCAGACTCGATCAGCTTTGCGTTCTGGACAGCCTCGCCGAGGCCCATGTTCACGACGATCTTTTGGAGCACCGGCACCTGCATGGGGTTCGCATACTCGAACTCCTTCATCAGCTGCGCGATGACCTCGTCGTGATACTTCTTCTTCAGTCGGGGTACGTAGTGGGTCATTTCGTATCCTCCGGGTTGCATCCGGGTGGCCGGATGGGCCGGAAAGCTAGGTCAGTCGAGGACGGCGCCGCTCTTGACGGCGATGCGAACCTTGTTGCCGTCCTTGTCCTCGCCCATGCGTACCCGCGTGGGCTTCTGCGTCTCGGGATCGAGGAGTTGAACGTTCGAGATGTGGATCGGGGCTTCTTTCTCGATGATGCCCGCTTCGCGGAACTTCCGCGGGCTCTGGTGGCGCTTGATCACATTGACACCCTCAACGACCACCCGATCGGCGTCGAGGTCGAGCTTGAGCACGCGCCCTTGCTTGCCCTTGTGTTTCCCCGAAACGACCACCACGAGGTCGTCCTTCTTGATGCGAACCGCCATCAGACGACCTCCGGCGCAAGGGAGATGATCTTCATGAACTTCTTGGCGCGCAGCTCCCGAGCCACGGGTCCGAAGATGCGGGTTCCGATGGGCTCGTTGTCCTTGTTGATCAGGACCGCGCTGTTCGTATCGAACTTGATGTAGGTACCGTCGGGGCGCTGGTACTCGCGCTTGGTCCGCACGATGACCGCGCGAGCGACCTCACCCTTTTTCACGCGGGCCGTGGGGAGGCTCTCCTTCACCGCGACGACAATGATGTCACCAAGCGCGGCGTAACGCCGCCGGGAGCCTCCGAGGACCTTGATGCATGCGACCTTCTTGGCGCCGCTGTTGTCCGCCACGTCCAGAACTGATTCCGTCTGAATCATCTCAAACCTCCGGTGGCCGCTCGATGAGCCGGTTGACCACCCAGACCTTCGTCCTGCTCATGGGTCGACAGGACTTGATCTCCACGAGATCGTTGGTGCGGTACTCTTCGCGCTCGTCGTGGGCGTGATACTTCTTCTTCTTCTTGACGTACTTGCCGTAGAAGGGGTCACGCATCCGACGCACGACTTCGACCACGACGGTCTTCTTGGCGCGTCCGGGCGCGGAGGTGTCGTTCACCACCCGGCCGACGAGACGGCGCGCGCGCCCGCGGCTCTTCTCCGTGTCCTGCGGTGTCGTCGTTTCTTCTGACATCACTGCTGCTCCGCCTCGCGACGACGCTCCGTCAAGATGGTCAACACGCGCGCGATGTCGCGACGGATGGCCTTGATCGAAGAGGTGTCGTCGAGCTGGTTCGTGTGGTTGTCGAAGCGCGCCTTCCAGAGTTTGCGGCGCAGCTCCGCCTCGAGAGCCTCGAGCTCCTCGGTGGTGTGATTCTCACGGATGTCTTGGGCTTTCACAGCTGTTCGCTCCGCATCATGAACTGGGTGCCGACGGGCAGCTTGTGCCCCGCAATCCGGAAGGCCTCACGAGCCACGTCCTCGGGGACTCCGGCGATCTCGTAAAGGACCTTCCCGGGCTTGACGAGAGCGACCCAAGCCTCGACGGATCCCTTTCCCTTACCCATCCGAGTTTCGAGGGGCTTCTTGGTGATGGGCTTGTCCGGGAAGACTCGGATGAAGAGCTTGCCCTGGCGCTTGACAGTCCGCTGGATGGCCATACGAGCGGCCTCGATCTGGCGGGCTGTCACGCGGCCTCGGGTCGTCGCCTGCAGCGCGAAGTCGCCAAAGGAGACATCCGATCCGCGGTAGGCCATGCCCTTGAGGCGACCCTTCTGCTGCTTGCGGAACTTGGTTCGTTTCGGCTGAAGCATCGTTCTCTCTCAGCGGCGCACGTGGCCACCCACGCGATCACGGCGCGGCATGACCTCACCATTGAAAATCCAGACCTTGATACCGACGGTTCCGGCGGTCGTCTTGGCCGTCGCGGTTCCGTACTGGATGTCCGCTCGCAAGGTGTGCAGGGGCACGCGACCCTCGCGGTACCACTCGGTGCGGGCGATCTCGGCCCCACCCAGCCGGCCCCCCGCTTCGATGCGGATGCCCTTGACGCCGAACTTCATCGCAGTGGAGACGGCCTTCTTCATGGCCCGGCGGAACGCCACCCGGCGCTCGAGCTGGGTCGCGACGCTCTCGGCAACCAGCTGGGCGTTCGTCTCGGCCTTGCGGACCTCTTGAATGTCCGGGGCCATGAGGTTGCTCTGCGTCAGCTTCTGCAGATCGCGCTGGAGCTGCTCGACACCGGAGCCTCGCTTACCGATGAGGATGCCGGGGCGTGAGGTGTAGATGACCACCTTCACATTGTTGGCGAAGCGCTCGATCTCAATGTCGGCGATACCGGCGTGCGAGAACTTGTCGAGGATGGCCTTCTTCAGCGCGATGTCCTCGTGGAGCCAGGTCGCGTAGTTGCGATCCTCGTACCACTTCGACTTCCACGTCTTGATCACGCCGAGGCGAAAACCATAGGGATGTGTCTTCTGGCCCACGATTCAGTCCTCTTCCCCGACCACGATGGTGATGTGGCTCATACCCTTTTGAATGCGCGTCGCGCGTCCCATCGCGCGCGGTCGCCAGCGGCGCATGTGCCCGTCCGGCGCCTTGTCGACGAACGCGCGCTTGACGACGAGGCTGTCGAGATCGACATTCTCGTCCTTTTGCCGGGCGTTGGCGATCGCGCTGTCGAGCAGCTTGGCCACGATCGGCGCCGCCGCCTTGGGCGTAAAGCGAAGTTCGTCGAGGGCGATGGCGACGTTCTTGCCGCGGATCATGTTGATCACGGTCCGCGCCTTACGGGGCGCGATGCGTTGGAACCGTGCTTTGGCGATGGCTTCCATGGTCGTTTCCGGTGTTGCCGCCCCTCATCCGTTCGGAATCCTTGGCGAAAAACGGGTTCGCTCAGGGCCGGCCGGAAAAGGGCGCGGGATCTAGCACGTAGGAGGCGCAGCCTCAAGGGCGGCGGCTACTTCTTCCCCTTCTTGTCCGCGGCGTGGCCGTGGAAGGTCCGGGTGGGGGCGAATTCTCCGAGCTTGTGGCCGACCATGTTCTCCGTGACGAAAACCGTGACGAACTTGCGGCCGTTGTGGACAGCGAAGGTCAGACCGACGAAGTCGGGAGTGATGGTCGAGCGGCGCGACCAGGTACGGATCATCTTCTTGTCGCCTGTCGCCACGGCCTTCTCCACCTTCTTGAGGAGGGAGACGTCGACGAAGGGACCCTTCTTGATTGAACGAGCCATTACTTCTTCTTCCGGCGGCGGACGATGAACTTGTCCGTGGACTTGTTGGTGCGGGTCTTTTTGCCCTTGGCCAGCTGGCCCCAGGGAGAGCAGGGATGACGGCCGCCCGCGGTGCGCCCCTCGCCACCGCCCATCGGGTGATCGACCGGGTTCATGGTCGTGCCCCGGTTGTGGGGACGACGGCCGAGCCAACGCTTGCGTCCAGCCTTGCCGAGGGTGACGCGGGCGTGCTGGGTGTTGCTCACCTGACCCACCGTCGCGCGACAGTTCAGGTGAATCTTGCGCATCTCGCCGCTTGGGAGCCGGACGACGGCATAGTCGCCATCCTTGGCCATGAGCTGGGCCGCGGTCCCTGCAGAGCGGACGAGCTGCCCCCCCTTGCCGATCTTGAGCTCGATGTTGTGGATCATCGTTCCGAGGGGCATGTGCCGAAGCGGCATCGCGTTGCCGGGCTTGACGTCCGCGTGCCGCGAGCTCACGACCGTGTCGCCCGCCTTCAGGCCGTCTGGGGCCAAGATGTAGGACTTGACCCCGTCGGCATAGTGGAGGAGTGCGATGCGAGCCGAGCGGTTCGGATCGTACTCGAGCGCCACGACCTTGGCGGGGACGCCGATGCGGGTGCGCTTGAAGTCGATCTGACGATAACGGCGCTTGTGACCGCCACCGCGGAAACGCACCGTGATGCGTCCCTGGGCGTTGCGGCCGCCGGTCGAGGTCTTCTTGCTCGTAAGGCGCTTCTCCGGACGCTTCTTGGCGAGGCCCTCGAAATCAGGGCTCTCGTAGAAACGGCGAGAGGGCGAGGTGGGCTTGAATTTCTTGATCGCCATGGATCAGGCTCCCTCGAAGAAGTCGATCGAATCGTCGGCACCGAGGGTGACGATCGCCTTCTTCCAGTTACGGGTCTTGAGGCGCTTGCGGCCAATCCGCTTCGGCTTCCCGCGCACGATCAGCGTGTTGACGTCCACGACGGATACGTCGAAGAGCTTCTCGACAGCCCGGCGAACGTCCACCTTGGTCGCGGACAGATCGACCTCGAAGAGATACTTGTTCTGCGTGTCTCGGAGGTTGGTGCCCTTCTCCGTAAGGATGAGCGGGCGTTTGATGACGTCCTCGATCTGCATGGCTTCCTCAGGCCCCCAACCGATTCTGTAGGGCGATGGCGGCCTTCTTCGTCAGCACCAGGTGCTGATGTCGAAGGAGGTCGTAGAGGTTCACGCCCTCGGGGGGCAGGTATTGGTGCGACGGAAGGTTCCGGGTGCTGAGGCGGAGCTTCCCGTTCGTGTCTTCGGCGACGATGAGTGCGCCGGCGTCGACCTCGAGCCGGTCCAAGATCTTCGCGACCTTCTTGGTCTTGATCTCGTCGAGCTCGAAGTCCTCGACCACGGTGAGCTGACCTTCCTGCAGCTTGAGCGTCAGGGCGCTCTTGAGAGCCCCGAGGCGCATCTTTCGCGGAGGCCGATAGCCGTAGTCGCGGACCTTCGGACCGTGGGGCACACCACCACCGACGAACTGCGTCGCCTGGACCGCGCCGTGGCGGGCACGGCCGGTGCCCTTCTGCTTGTAGATCTTCTTGCGGGAACCGCGAACCGCCGAGCGGTTCTTGACGGCGTGCGTTCCAGCTCGCTTCGACGCAAGCTGAGCCTTGAGCACGTCGTAGAGCAGCGCTTCGTTCACTGCGACGCCGAAGACGGCATCGTCGAGCTCGATCTCGCCGACGGTCTCGCGGTCCAGATTGTAGACGGTGGTCTTCGCCATGTTGTCCTCAGGTCTTGATCTCGACGTCGACGCCCGCCGAGAGGTCGAGCTTCGACAAGGACTCGAGCGTCTCCTGGGTGGGCTCGAGGATGTCGAGGAGCCGCTTGTGCGTGCGGATCTCGAACTGCTCGCGCGACTTCTTGTCGACGTGCGGTCCACGGAGAACCGTGTACTTGTTGATCCGCGTCGGGAGAGGAATCGGCCCCGCGACCCGAGCGCCGGTGCGCTTCGCGGTGTCGACGATCTCACTCGTCGACTGGTCGAGCAGGCGGTGGTCGTATGCCTTGAGCTTGATACGAATCTTCATGGAATCACTCGATGATCTTCGAGATGACGCCGGCGCCGACGGTCTTTCCGCCCTCGCGGATGGCGAAGCGCTGCTTCTCTTCCATCGCGACGGGGGTGATCAGCTCGACGGTCATCTTCACGTTGTCACCGGGCATGACCATCTTCACGTCCTCGGGGAGTTGGATCTGACCGGTCACATCCGTCGTCCGCATGTAGAACTGCGGCTTGTAGTTCGTGAAGAACGGCTTGTGACGGCCGCCCTCGTCCTTGGTCAGCACGTACACCTCGCACTCGAACTTCGTGTGCGTGCTCACCGTGCCCGGCTGCGCCAGCACCTGCCCGCGCTCCACTTCGTCCTTGCCGATGCCGCGCAGCAGGCAGCCGACGTTGTCGCCCGCGATGCCTTCCTTGAGCAGCTTCCGGAACATCTCCACGCCCGTGACCGTGGTCTTCCGCGGCTCCGTGAAGCCCAGGATCTCCACCTCGTCGCCGGGGTGCACCTTCCCGCGCTCGATGCGCCCCGTCACCACCGTCCCGCGGCCCTTGATCGAGAACACGTCCTCGATCGCCATCAGGAACGGCTTGTCCACGTCCCGCTCCGGCGTCGGGATGTACTCGTCGACCGCGTTCATCAGGTTCTTGATCGACTCGACCCACTTCTCTTCGCCGTTCAGCGCACCCAGCGCCGAGCCCTGCACCACCGGCGCGTCGTCGCCGTCGTAGTCGTACTTGCTCAGCAGCTCTCGGACCTCCATCTCGACCAGCTCCAGCAGGTCCGGGTCCTCCACCGCGTCCACCTTGTTCAGGAACACCACGATCCGCGGCACGCCCACCTGCCGCGCCAGCAGCACGTGCTCCTTCGTCTGCGGCATCGGCCCGTCCACCGCGCTCACCACCAGGATCGCGCCGTCCATCTGCGCCGCGCCCGTGATCATGTTCTTCACGTAGTCCGCGTGCCCGGGGCAATCCACGTGCGCGTAGTGACGGTTCGCCGTCTGGTACTCCACGTGCGACGTCGCGATCGTCACCGTCTTCGTTTCGTCACGTACCGTCCCGCCCTTGGCGACATCGTGGTACGAGATCGGCTGTCCGCCGTAGGTGTCCGCCATCACCTTCGTGATCGCTGCAGTCAGCGTGGTCTTGCCGTGGTCGATGTGACCGATGGTGCCGACGTTGATGTGGGGCTTGTCGCGAACGAACTCTTC
>Ga0256832_1000889_pt1 | contig 19946 bp, 19 predicted proteins | sample 134614metaG_FD_190534 | JGI IMG/M metagenome (GOLD analysis project Ga0256832, IMG submission 190534) | Hydrothermal vent microbial communities from Lau Basin, Pacific Ocean - 134-614 | ecosystem: Environmental > Aquatic > Marine > Hydrothermal vents | place: Pacific Ocean: Lau Basin | collected...
ATGGAGGGAGTTGGCTTGGGTTTCATGGCAGCTCAAATGCTTATACCATTTACCTCATCCTACTTGTCATGTCAATAGGATTTAAGCGCGATTGCCCTGGGTATCGAACCGGTCGGTAGTGTGAGGCGGCGTCGTTTTTGGTAGGCTGTCGCGCATGAGACATCTCCCGCTGTACTTTCTCTTTCTATGGCTGCCGCTGGTTGCGCATGCCAAGTCGTTGCCCGATGTCATCGACCAGATACGCGTCGGGGTGGTCGGGGTCGGCACCTTTCAGGCCAGCCGGCGGCCGCCGGTGAAGATTCTGGGGACCGGGTTCGCTGTCAGTGACGGTCGCCATATCGTCACCAACTACCATGTGATCCCGCGCATCCTCGACGAGGAGCACCGCGAGCGGCTCGCGGTGTTCACCGGGAGGGGGAAGAAGACCCAGGTCCACAGCGTGCGGGTGCTGGAGACCGACCGCCTGCATGATCTTGCGTTGTTGGCGATCACCGATGGCAAGAAGCTCAAGCCGTTGCCGCTGGGCGGGAACCGCTATGTGCGCGAGGGCAGCGAGATCGCGTTCACCGGTTTCCCCATCGGCATGGTGCTCGGCCTCTACCCGGTGACGCACCGGGGCATCGTCTCGGCGGTTACGCCGGTGGTGATCCCGGCGATGAGTTCGCGCCAGTTGACGCCGAGAATCATCAAGCGCATGCGGGATCCCTACCAGGTCTATCAACTCGATGCCACCGCCTACCCGGGCAACAGCGGCAGTCCGCTGTATCTGGCCGGCAGCGGGCGGGTGATCGGGGTCATCAACAGTGTGTTGGTGAAATCCACCAAGGAGGCGGCGTTGCGCGACCCTTCCGGGATCACCTACGCCGTACCGGTACGCTTCGTCCGCCGGCTGCTGAAGCGCGCCCGTCAGGTCGATTGACCCCGGACGATGGCGAAGAAGACCCCGGCGCGCAAGAAGAGCGTCAGCCGCAAGACCGTCGCGAAGAAGGCTCCGGTGAAGAAATCCGCCGCGCGCAAGAAAAAAAGCACGCCGGCGCGCAAGCCCAGGACGAAACCCGCCGGTAGCGGCCCGGTGTCGCGTCGCCGAAGTCGCTGGCTGAGGCCGCTGTTCGGCCTGTTGCTGATCGCGGCGCTGCTGTTCGGCGCCTATCTGTTGTGGCTGGATCACGAAGTCACCCGTCGTTTCGAGGGCAAGCGCTGGGCGATTCCGGCGCGAGTCTATGCGCGTCCGCTCGAGCTCTACGAGGGGCGGCGCCTGTCGATTGCGCAACTGCTCGACGAGTTGAAGCTGCTCGGCTACCGCCCGGTGGCGCGACCGACGCGCCCGGGCAGCTATTCGCGTCGGCGTGGCCATTTCCGACTCGTCACCCGCGCCTTTGTGTTCTGGGACGAGCAGGCACCCTCGCGCGCGATCGATCTGCGCATCGCCAACGGCCGCATCCAGCGCCTTCGTGACGGTGCCGGCAGGCCGCTCGCATTGGTCCGCCTGGACGCGGCGATGATCGGTTCGATCTATCCCTCTCACCATGAGGACCGTGTACTGCTGAAGCGCGAACAGCTGCCGGATGAGCTGGTCGATGCGCTGCTCGCGACCGAGGACCGCCAGTTCTATTCCCACTTCGGCGTCAACCCACGCTCGATCCTGCGCGCCTTGCTCGCCAACCTGCGCTCCGGCCACGCGGTGCAGGGTGGCAGCACCCTGACCCAGCAGCTGGTGAAAAACTTCTATCTGAGCAGCGAGCGCACGCTGCGGCGCAAGCTCAACGAGGCGTTGATGGCGCTGCTGCTCGAGGCGCATTACGACAAGGACGAGATTCTCGAGGCCTACGCCAATGAGATCTACCTGGGGCAGGACGGCGAACGCGCGGTGCATGGCTTCGGGCTGGCCAGCTGGTTCTACTTCGGCCGCCCGCTCGACGAGCTCGATCTGCCACGCATCGCGCTGCTGGTGGCGATCGTAAAGGGCCCGTCGTACTACAATCCACGCCGCCACCCGGAGCGCGCGCGCAAGCGGCGCGACCTGGTGATCGGATTGATGGAAGAGCAGGGCTTCATCACCGCCGCCCGGGCGGTCGCCGCGCGCAAGGCGTCGCTCGGCGTGGTCGACAAAGGCGGCAGCGGCAGCGATTTCCCGGCCTTTCTCGACCTCGTCAAGCGCCAGCTGCACCAAGACTACCGCGAGGAAGACCTGACCTCCGAGGGCTTGCGCGTGTTCACCACGCTTGATCCCTGGCGCCAGCATCAGGCGCGCGCCAAGCTCGATGCGCGTCTCTCCCGGATCGAAAAACAGCGCCGTTTCCCGCGCGGTTCGCTCCAGGGCGCGGTGGTCATCGCGGCGCGCGACAGTGGCGAGGTCAGCGCCCTGGTCGGTGGTCGCGAGGCCGGCCGGGCCGGCTTCAACCGCGCTCTGGACTCGCGGCGCTCGATCGGTTCGCTGGTCAAGCCGGCGGTCTATCTGCGCGCCTTGATGATGCCGGAGCGTTACAATCTGCTGACCCCGATACCGGACCAGCCGGTGCGCCTGAAACTCCCGAACGGCCGTTACTGGGAACCGCGCAACTACGATCACAAGAGCCATGGCATGGTGCCTTTGCACCGCGCGCTGGCGAAATCGCTGAACCTTGCCACCGTGCATCTCGGCATGGAGATCGGCCTGAAGCGCGTCGCCACGCTGTTGCGCCGGCTCGGCGTGCGTTCGCGCTTCGATGTCTATCCCTCGCTATTGCTCGGAGCGATTGCGCTGCCGCCGTTCGAGGTCGCCCAGTATTACCACACCCTGGCCTCGAACGGTTTCCGCACGCCCTTGAAAGCCATCCGCGAGGTCATGACCGCCGATGGCGATCCCTTGCAGCGCTATCCTCTGGAGGTCGAGAAAGCGGTCGACGAGGCGCCACTGTTCCTGCTCGACAAAATCCTCCAGGAAGTGGTGCGCGAAGGCACCGGTCGCGCCCTCGGCAAACGCTTTCCGAAGCTGCGCCTCGCCGGCAAGACCGGCACCACCGATGAATTGCGCGACAGCTGGTTCGCCGGCTTCGACGGTGACAAGGTCATGGTGGTCTGGGTCGGCCGCGACGACAACAAGAGCGCGCGCCTGACCGGCTCCAGCGGCGCGCTGCGCGCATGGGGCGACATCCTCGCGGCGATCGGCGCCACTCCGCTGGAGCTGCGTGAACCGGAAGGCATCGAACTGCTCTGGGTGGATCCGGAACAAGGTCTGCTTGCCGCGGAGAGCTGCCCACAGGCCATGGTTTACCCGTTCATCCAGGGTTCCGCGCCGGTGGCCTACTCCTCGTGCGTGCGCCGCGCGCCGCCCGAACCCGACGACGAACCAAGCGGATTCCTCGAGGGCCTGTTCGGTGATTGAGACGGCATGAAGCCGTCGCCCATGAATGTTCGGATTTTCGAGTCCGTTCCTCGCGCCCGTGGGCTAGCCGACGATCTCTGGAAATACCGCCTCGGCGGGAAACACCGGCCCGTCCACGCAGACGCGCTTCATCGCCGGGCCGTCCGGGGTCTGGATCTGTACGGCGCAGCCGGCGCAGCCGCCGACGCCACAGGCCATGTATTCCTCCAGCGACAGCTGTGCCGGGAGGCCGAATTCATGCGCCAGCCTGGCGGTGGCCTCGAGCATCGCGCGCGGCCCGCAGGCGAAGAGTTCGGTCTCGGCAAGCTGTTCCTCGCCCTGGTGGCTCAGCCAGGCGCGCGCCAGATCGGTGACATAGCCTTGGTGGCAGCCGGCGAAGCCCTGCTGGCTGGCGAGGCGGCTTGGAATGCCCCAGTCTTCCAGCAACGGCATGGCGCCGAGCACGCTGTCGGGCAGGCCGGGTACCAGTAGCGCGGAGGGTTTTGGGGTAAACGGGAAGGGGATCTCCGAACCGAGGATGACGAAGGTCTCTCCGGCGTTTCCCCGCAGTTTCTCGGCGAGGAAGATCATCGGCGGCATGCCGACACCGCCACCGATCAACAGGCGGCGGGTTCGTACTGGATCGGGGCGGAAGGGCTGGCCGATCGGGCCGAGCAGGTCCAGGGTTTCGCCGACGCGACGTCGGCTGAGCAGCCGGGTGCCTTCGCCGACCACCTTGTACAGCAGCTCGATACGATCCTCTTCCGCGCGCTGGATCGAGATCGGGCGGCGCATCGGCAACAGCGGGTCGCAGCGCAGGTGCGCGAACTGGCCGGGTTCGGCGCGCGCCGCGCAGTAGGGCGCGCGCAGGCGCAGCACATATTGCCCGGCGGGGTGGATCTCGTGGGCGAGAATCTCGGCTTCTTCATGAAAGATGCTTTCGCGGTGTTCGGGATGCTTCATGGTCGTTGCTCGAAAGTGAGGCGGCCTTCAAAGAAGGTCTGGAGTACGCGGCCACGGAACTCCCAACCGTCGAACGGGGTGTTGTGGCCGCGGCTGTGCAGATCCGCGGCGCGCAGGCGCCAAGTGGCTTCCGGGTCGAAGACGCAGATGTCGGCGCTGGCGCCGACGTTCAGCCGCCCCAGCGGCAGTCCGAGGATCTCGGCGGGGCCCTGGGTCACGCGGGCGATCGCTTCGGGCAACGTCAGCAGGCCCTCGTCGACCAGTTTCAGGACCAGCGGAAGCAAGGTCTCCAGCCCGCTGATGCCGGGCTCGGTCTCGGGGAAGGGGGCAAGCTTGGCGTCGGCCTCGTGCGGCTGGTGGTCGGAGCTGATCGCACCGATTGCGCCGACCGCGACACTGTGACGCAAACCATCGCGGTCGGCCAGGGTGCGCAGTGGTGGTATCACATGGCAACTGCTGTCGAAGCCGTCGATATCCATCTCGGTCAGAAACAGTTGATGGGCGGCGACGTCGGCGCTGACGCGCACGCGGTCGTGGCGCGCGCGGCGCAGCATCACCGCGGCGGTGGCGCAGGAGAGCCCGCGCAGGTGCAGGCGCGAACCGGTATGCGCGGCGAGCGCGAGATTGCGTGCGACGGCGACGGTCTCGGCGGCCTCGGGGATGCCGGGAAGGCCGAGGCGCGCCGATACCGCGCCCTCGTGGGCGCAGCCGCCGTCACACAGCTGGGCGTCCATCGGGTGCAGCATGCAGAGGATGTCGAAGGTCGCGGCGTATTCCATCAGGCGGCGGATCACGCGGGTGTTGTCGAGCGGACGACCGCCGTCGGACAAGGCGACGCAGCCGGCGTCGCGCAGCGCGGCCATCTCGCTGAGGCGCTCGCCGTCGAGATTCATGGTCAAGGCCCCGACAGGCAAGACGCGCGCGGTGGCCTGCTGCCGCGCGCGCCGCCGGATCAACTCGGCATCGGCCGGGGTATCGATGACCGGGTCGGTATCGGGCTGCGCGCACAGCGTGGTGATGCCGCCGGCCGCGGCGGCGCGGGTCTCGCTGGCGATCGTGCCTTTCTGTTCGGCGCCCGGCTCGCGCAGCCGGGCGCACAGATCGACGAGGCCGGGACAGACGATGCGTCCGTCGGCGTCGAGGCGGGCCTCGGCGCGGAAGCCGGGTGGAGGCGCGCCGACGGCGGCGATACGGCCGTCGGCGATGTGCAGATCGGTGATGCCATCGATGCCGTTGGCCGGGTCGATCAGACGCCCGCCGATGAGGCTGAAACGCGACGGCGTGCTCATGACGCCTCCCGCGCGGCGTCCGGTCCGAGCGCCATCGACATCACCGCCATGCGCACCGCGATGCCGTAGCCGACCTGTTTCAGGATCACCGACTGGGCGCCGTCGGCAACCGCCGAGTCCAGCTCGACGCCGCGGTTGATCGGCCCCGGGTGCATGACGATGGCATCGGGCCGCGCCAGCGCGAGACGTTCCCCGGTGAGGCCGTAGCGCTGGAAGAACTCGTGCTCGCTGGGCAGGCGGGCGCCGTGCATGCGCTCGCGTTGCAGGCGCAGCATGATGATCACATCGACGTCGCGCAGCCCTTCGTGGATGTCATGGAAGACGTGAACGCCGAGACTGCGCGCCTCCTCCGGGATCAGCGTGCGCGGCGCGACGATGCGCAGCTCGCCGACGCGCAAGCGATTCAAGGCAAGGATCTGCGAGCGGGCCACGCGGGAATGCAGGATATCGCCGACGATGGCCACGCGCAGGCGGCTGAAATCGCCTTTCTCGCGGCGGATCGTGAAAACATCCAGCATCGCCTGGGTGGGGTGGGCATGGCGGCCATCGCCGGCGTTGATGACGCTGACGTATGGCGCCGCGTGACGCGCAATGAAGTGCGCTGCGCCGCTGCTGGGGTGGCGCACGACGAACATGTCGCAATGCATCGCCTCGAGGTTGCGCAGGGTGTCGAGCAGGGTCTCGCCCTTGGCCGTGGCCGAGGCGCCGATATTCAGATTGACCACATCGGCCGAGAGTCGCTTCGCGGCCAGCTCGAAGGTGGTGCGGGTGCGCGTGCTGTTCTCGAAGAACAGGTTGGCGATGACCTTGCCGCGCAACAGGGGCACTTTCTTGACCATGCGCTCGTTGACCCCGGCGAAGGATTCCGCGTGGTCCAGGATCTCGGTCAGCAGCTCGCGACCGAGGCCGTCGATGGTCAGGAAATGGCGTAGGCGACCGTCGTCGCGCAATTGCAGCTGGCGGTTGTCGAGTGGGTCCACCGGTTTACTCCGCGCGCGCCTTGTCGCCGCGTTCGCCGAGATAGAGCTCGAGCGGTTGCGGGCCCCGCAGGATGATATGCTCGTCGTCGCCGACGCGCGGCTCGAGGCCGGCGACATCGGCCTGGATCGGCAGTTGGCGGCCCGCGCGGGTGATCAGCACCGCCAGGGTCACGCTGCGCGGGCGGCCGTAGTCGAACAGCTCGTTCAGCGCGGCGCGCACTGTGCGGCCGGTATGCAGCACATCGTCGACGAGCACGATGTCGCGACCGTCGAGCTCGAACGGCAGCTTCGAAGGCCGCACCTGTGGGTTCATGCCGATGCGGGTGAAATCGTCGCGGTAGAACGAGATATCCAGCTCGCCGATCGCCTCGTTGGCCGCGCGTTCGCCCAGCCGTTCGGCGAGCGCGCGGGCAATCCATACCCCGCCGCTGTGGATGCCGACGATCGGTGGCGCCTCGATCCCACGCGCATCGAGATGGGCGGCCAGCTCGCGCGCCAAGCCGTCGAGCATCGCGTGTACCGCGGTTGCGGTCATGAACAGCTTAGTCGGGGTTTTCATGCAGCCAGGTTTCCAGGATCAGCGCGGCGGACAGCGCGTCTATTCTACCCGAGCTGAAATATTTCTGTTCACCGAGCAGCGATTCCGCCTCGCGCGTCGTCAGGCGTTCATCGATCAGATGCACCGGCAGATGAAAGCGGCCCTCGAGCTGGCGCGCGAAGCGTTGCACGCGAGGCAACAACGGGGAATCCTCATGCCCGGGATCGGCCAGCGGCACGCCGACCACCAGGGCGTCGGGTTGCCATTCGTCGAGCAGCCGGGCGATGCCGGGCCAGTCGGGTTGCTGGCGCACCGCCGACAGCGTGGTCAACGGCGTCGCCGTGGCGGTCAAGGTCTGGCCGCAGGCCACGCCGATGTTCTTCAGGCCGAAATCGAAGCCGAGCAGGGTAGCCATCCGAGACGGGAGGCGCGCCTTCAGGCGTGGCCGACGTGATCGCCGAGGAGATTCATGTCGATGCCGAGCAGGCTGGCCGCCGCCTGCCAGCGGTCGCTGGAGGGCGTGTGGTAGAGAATGCCAAGGTCCGCCGGGCCGGCGAGCCAGGCGTTGTCGGCGAGCTCGGTCTCGAGCTGTCCGGCCTGCCAGCCGGCATAGCCGAGCGCGATCAGGAAATCCTCCGGCCCGTCGCCGCGGGCGACCGCCTCGAGGATATCGCGCGAGGTCGTAATCGAGACTTCATCGGTGATCGGCAACGTCGAATCCCAGCGCCGCGCGCCGCTGTGAAGCACGAAGCCGCGCTCGCCTTGCACCGGACCGCCGTTGTAGACCGGAATCTCGGCGGTCTCCGGACGTGCCGGCTCGATCCCCATCTGCGCGAGGATGTCGGCGAGTTGCAGATCGCTCATGCGGCTGATGACGATACCCATCGCGCCTGCGTCCGAATGTTCGCAGATATAGGTTACGGTGCGCGAGAAATTCGGATCGGCAAGCGACGGCATCGCGATCAGGAAGTGGTTGGTCAGATTGGTCGTGGCGGTCATGCGGCATCCGGGTTCATTGGCTGCCTCCAAGTATCAGCCGCCGCGCGAACTGGTTCAAGTGGCAATTGTGGCAGAGACTTTTACGCTGTCCTGGTTTTCTACGTCTACGAAAGCCAAGGTATCCATTTCATCGAGGGCGTAGGCTCGATCAAGCGCAGCGGATCGGGCAGCGGCGCCATTGCGTGGCACCACCGCAGCCGGTTCCGCAGTACTTGAACCGGCCTACAGCGGTTTTTTTGCAATGTGGGCGCAGGTTCGATCAAGCGAGCGGATCGGGCGACAGCGCCAAGCCTTTGAAATCAGGAAACGTCAAGCGAAATCAGGCGCGATTGCCCTAGTGGCACCCGCGGCGGTCTGACAGGGGGGTGGAAACCTTGTAGAATGCGGGTTCGAATTGTTCACGAGTAGCCTCCATTGTCGGAATTGAAGAACGATCGCCTGCTGCGCGCGCTGCTGCGTCAACCCGTCGATACCACGCCGGTCTGGATGATGCGCCAAGCCGGGCGTTACCTGCCCGAGTATCGCGAGACGCGCAAGAAGGCCGGTGATTTCCTGAGTCTGTGCAAGAATCCGGAGCTGGCTTGCGAGGTTACCCTGCAACCGCTGGCGCGTTATCCGTTGGATGCCGCGATCCTGTTCTCCGATATTCTGACGATTCCCGATGCGATGGGCCTGGGGCTGTATTTCGGCGAGGGCGAGGGGCCGCGTTTCGAGCGTCCGGTGCGTCGCGCGGCCGATGTCGAGGCGCTCGGCGTGCCCGATCCGGAAATGGATCTGCGCTATGTCATGGACGCGGTGCGGGTGATCCGCCGAGAGCTGAACGGCCGGGTGCCGCTGATCGGTTTCTCCGGCAGCCCCTGGACCCTGGCGACCTATATGGTCGAGGGTGGCGGCACGAAGAATTTCGCGCGTTCCAAGGGCTTGTTGTTCGACCAGCCGGAGATCATGCACGCACTGCTCGCCAAACTGGCCGACGCGGTGACCCGGTACCTGAATGCCCAGGTCGCGGCGGGCGCCCAGGCCTTGATGATCTTCGACACCTGGGGCGGAGTGCTGACCCCGCACGACTACGATGCCTTCTCGCTGGCCTACATGCGGCGTATCGTCGAAGGCTTGACGAAGGAGGCCGATGGCCGCCGCGTGCCGGTGATCCTGTTCACCAAGGGTGGCGCGCAATGGCTCGGGCGCATGGCCGACAGCGGCTGCGATGCGCTCGGCGTGGATTGGACGATCACCCTGGCCGATGCGCGTCGTCAGGTCGACGACCGCGTTGCGTTGCAGGGCAACATGGATCCGTGCCTGCTGTATGCCTCCGAGGCGCGCATCCGCGAGGAGGTCGCGCGCATCCTCGAAAGCTATGGCAAGGGGCCGGGCCATGTCTTCAACCTCGGCCACGGCATCCACCCGGACATCGATCCGTCACGCCCGGCGGCGATGGTCGATGCGGTGCACGAGCTAGGCCGCGCCTATCACGACTAGCCCGTATCGCTCACAGTACTTGAATTTTCGATCACTGTGACCGCTCCCCTCACCCGTGGGCGTTGTTGCGGAAACTCGCCATAGAGTGGGCTATGACTCGTTTCCGCGCCTGGCCCACGGGCGCGAGGAACGGTCTCGGAAATCCGAAAATTCATGGGTGATGAGTATAAATGCCGCGCGCCAAGCCCTCATCTCGCCGCGCGCAGCTCGGCCTCGCGCGCCCGCTCGAGCTCGCCGCTGGCACGCCAGGCATCCGCGATCAACAACCAGTTGGCCCGTTTCAACGCGCGGTCGCCGACCGCCAGCGCGTTCGACTTCTCGGCCAACCCCACCGCCATGCGGAAGCGCTCCTGGGCCAGGCGTAACTCCGCCAGGCGGTGCCACAGATGCGCATTGCGCGGCTCGATGCGCAATGCCCGCTCGATACTGGAAACCGCCCCCGCCAGATCCCCGTTGCGCTGCTGCTGATCGGCGCGGCTGAGCAACGAACGGCTGGCCGAACTGTATACCGGCCGGGCCGGCGGTGACAGCGGACTCGGACGACGATATGCCGCGATCTCCATCCCGCGTGGCGCGGATGGGCGCCCGGCCGGCCTTGCAACCTCCACCGGTGCTCGCGGCGCCGGGCGTGCCGCCGGCACGCGTATGCCCGCGCGCTCGATTACCGGCGCCGGCCCGCCGCTTCGCGGTATCGTCGGTGCGCAGCCAACCAGTGCCACGACCAAAACGGCCAGCGCCGAACGCGCATGAAACAAAACGGTCCGCATCCAATCCGTCATCGAAAGCCTCTCGCTATCCAGAGAGAGATTATATACTCGTCGTTCATCGGTTGAAGAGTATACGCGGCAGACGTGCCTGGCGCGCGTGGCCTTCGCTGTCGCGCCAGTGGATGCGGTCGTGGCGGGTTTCGTCGAATATCGCTTTGCCGTCGTCCGCGGCGATCGCGAGCCAGGTGAGCAGTTCGGCCAAGCCCTGTTCCAGCGGTTGTTCCTCCAGGAGTTCGGGCAGGCTGATCTGGTCGCGTAGTTGCAGCGCGCGGCGCAGGTGGGCCGTCAGGCGGGCCTTGTCGACCCAGGTCTGTTCGAACAGGATCTCAGCGGTCGCGGCATCCTCGCCGAGCTCGATGTGGTCGTCGATACGCGGCTTGAACGGCGGGCTGTACAGTGGCCGCTCCATCGGCAGTTGGAGGTCGATGCCGGGGTGCTCGATGTCGAGGAAACCGCCTTTCGGCGGGGCCTCGCGCAGCGCCACGGCGCGGGTCTCGATCTGACGCAGCACTTCCATGATGCGGCGGTTCTCGAGCCATGCCTGGTCGTCGAGGTAGCGTCGAAGTTGCTGCGACAGCCTGGCCACGGTGCGCTGGGTTTGTTCGCCGGCCTCGAGCCAGTCGTAATGGATGCGGCGGAAGCGGCGGTCGGGATGTTGGGCGGCGATCGGCGGCAGGGCGAGTACCCGTTCGAGCAGTTCGCTGAGTTCTTCCTGACGGCTCGGCGACATCAGAAAATCCCAGAAGGCGCGGAAGCTGCGTCCCTGGTCGGAATCGGCGATGGCATCGTGTTCGCCGAAGAATTGTTCGAGCAGTTCGCCCTTGGCGCCGTCCCACAGGGCGATGCGTTCGCGTACCGAGTGGTCCAGTTCGCGGAAGTTCTGTTCGACCTCGCGGAAATCCGACAGCAGCTCTCGGGCGGTGGCGCCGAGTTGCTGGAAACGATCCTTCAGCGCGGTTTCGTCGAGCACCTCGAGGTCGCCGGCCTGGATGCGCGCGATTTCGGCGTCGATCGCGGCCTTGCGCTTCTCCAGCTCGGTGATGCGCGCGGCGGGGTCGGTCTCGGCGCCCGAGACCATCTGGCGCAGCAGTTCGAATACCGTCAGCAATCGGGATTCGGTGCCGACGAAGGCGCGTCCGCCGAGGCTTTCGATCCAGGTGATGGCTTTCTCGGTGGCCGGCGTCAGGTCGTAATGCGGTTCATCGGAGTCGGGTGGGTAGAATTTGCGCAGCCAGCCCTTGTCGTCCTGGGCCCAGTCGTCGAGATAGTCGCTGGCGGCCTTGGGGAAGGCTTCATCGCCCAGGGCTTCGCGCAATTGGAAAAGCAGGTCCTCGAGCCGCGCCGAGAGTTCGGCGCGTGACAATGTGCGCCGGTTCGGTTCGATGAAGGCACTGTGTAGAAAGGCCGCGACCAACGGCGCGTGGTCGGCCTGCAACAGCCGCCAGGCCGGGTGGCGCCGGCGCAGACGGACAAGGCTGTGGTAATCCAGGGTCATTGCGGCAAGGTACCGCATTCGCGTCGGACGGGGAAGCGGCGTGCATCGCTGCGTCGCTTTGCGGTATGATGACCGGATTTTTCCGCAATCCTGGTTCCATGGACAAACTCATCATCACCGGTGGCGCGCGCCTCTCCGGCGAGGTGCGCATCGCCGGCGCGAAGAACGCGGCGTTGCCGATCCTTGCCGCGACGCTGCTCGCGCGCGAGCCGGTCGTCGTGCGCAATGTGCCGCACCTGCAGGATGTCACCACGACGATGGAGTTGCTCGGGCGCATGGGCATGCAGTTGGTGGTCGATGAGAAGCTCGGCATTCAGGCGGATGCCTCGTCGCTGCATACCCAGGTGGCACCCTATGAGCTGGTGAAGACGATGCGTGCCTCGATTCTGGTGCTTGGCCCCTTGGTGGCGCGCTTTGGAGAGGCCCAGGTTTCATTGCCGGGCGGCTGCGCGATCGGCTCGCGACCGGTCGATCTGCACATCGAGGGTTTGCGCGCGATGGGCGCGGAGGTGCGCGTGGAGGGCGGGTATATCCACGCGCGCGCCGGTCGCCTGCGCGGCGCGCGCCTGGTGATGGATCTCGTTACCGTGACCGGAACCGAGAACCTGATGATGGCGGCGACGCTGGCCGATGGCGTGTCGGTGATCGAGAATGCCGCGCGCGAACCGGAGGTGGTCGATCTCGCCCGTTGTCTGAACGCGATGGGCGCGAAGGTACATGGCGCCGGAAGCGATACGATCACGATCGAGGGGGTCGAGCGCCTCCATGGTGCTGAATACCGGGTGTTGCCGGACCGCATCGAAACCGGTACCTATCTGATCGCGGCGGCGATCACCGGTGGACGGATCCGGGTGCGCGACACCGATCCGACACTGCTGGACGCGGTGCTGTTGAAGTTGGCCGAGGCCGGCGCCGAGATCGATTCCGGCGAGGACTGGATCGACCTCGACATGGGGGGGCGCCGGCCGCGCGCGATCGATGTACGCACCGCGCCATACCCGGCTTTCCCCACCGACATGCAGGCGCAGTTCACGGCCTTGAACGCGGTGGCCGAGGGCACCGGAACGATCGTCGAGACGGTGTTCGAGAACCGTTTCATGCACGTTCAGGAGATGCAGCGCATGGGCGCTGATATCCGTCTTCAGGGCCATACCGCGATCGTTACCGGCGTCGAGCGCCTGACCGGCGCGCCGGTGATGGCCACCGATCTGCGCGCTTCCGCCAGCCTGGTGCTCGCCGGCCTGGTCGCCGAGGGTGAAACCGCGGTCGATCGCATCTATCATATCGATCGCGGTTACGATTGCATCGAGGAGAAGCTGGCCGGCCTGGGCGCCAGCATCCGCCGCGTCCCCCGTTCTTCGATTGCCGAGGTGGCCCGTGGCGCTTGAACACCCGATCACGATTGCTCTGTCCAAGGGGCGCATCTTCAAGGATTCGGTGCCGCTGCTGCGGCATGCCGGCATCGAACCGCTGGACGATCCGGAGAGCAGCCGCAAGCTGATCCTGGACACCAACCATCCCAATGTGCGCCTGCTGATCATCCGCGCCACCGACGTGCCTACCTATGTGCAATGGGGCGCGGCCGACCTGGGCGTGGCAGGCAAGGATGTGTTGCTGGAACACGGCGGCGAGGGCCTTTACGAGCCGCTCGACCTGCGCATCGCGCGTTGCCGCATGATGGTCGCCGGGCCGAAGGGCTGGCAGCCCCGCGGCGGGCGTCTGCGCATCGCCACCAAGTATGTCAACAGCGCGCGCGCCTACTATGCCGGGCTCGGCCAACAGGTGGACATCATCAAGCTGTACGGTTCGATGGAATTGGCGCCGCTGGTCGGCCTGGCCGACCTGATCGTCGATCTGGTCGAGAGCGGCAACACGCTGCGGGCCAACGGGCTGGAGCCGCTCGGCGAAGCCATCATGGAGATCAGCTCGCGGCTGATCGTCAACCGCGCGGCGTGGAAGACCAAGCACCCGACTGTCATGCACATCATCGAACGACTGCGTGAGGTGGTCGACGAGGAGAGCCAGCGATGAGCGAAATCACCCGACTGTCCGCCAAGGACCCTGGCTTCGATGCCGCGCTGGAGGCGCTGCTGGCGTGGGAATCGGTATCCGATCAGACCGTCAACCGCACCGTCGAGGAGATCATTGCGACGGTTCGCGCGCAAGGCGATCGCGCCTTGCTGGACTACACCCGACGCTTCGATGGCTGGCGCGCCAGCGATGCCAGCGCGCTGGAGATCCCGCTGTCGCGTCTTGAACAGGCCTGGAACGGCTTGCCCGCCGCGCAACGCGAGGCCCTGGCCGTTGCCGCCGAGCGCATCCGCGCCTATGCCGGGCGCCAGAAGCTGGAATCCTGGCAGTATCGCGAGCAGGACGGCACCCTGCTTGGCCAGCAGGTCACGCCGCTGGATCGCGTGGGCCTGTATGTGCCGGGAGGCAAGGCGGCTTATCCGTCGTCGGTATTGATGAACGCGATTCCGGCGAAGGTGGCGGGGGTTCCGGAACTGGTGATGGTGGTACCGACCCCGGGCGGCGAACTCAATGAGCTGGTGCTTGCCGCCGCCCACGAGGCCGGCGTCGACCGGGTTTTCGCGATCGGCGGCGCCCAAGCCGTCGCCGCGCTTGCCTGGGGCACCGAAAGCGTGCCGGCGGTCGACAAGATCGTCGGCCCGGGCAATATCTATGTGGCCACCGCGAAACGCGCGGTGTATGGCCAGGTCGGCATCGACATGATCGCCGGGCCGTCCGAGATCCTGGTGATCTGCGACGGCCAGACCGATCCCGACTGGATCGCGATGGATCTGTTCTCCCAGGCCGAGCACGATGAAGACGCCCAGGCCATCCTGATTTCACCGGACGCCGTCTTTCTCGACCGCGTCGCGGCAAGCATCGACCGCCTGCTGCCTTCGATGCCACGGCGCGACATCATCGCCACCGCGCTGCGCGCGCGCGGCGCGTTGATCGAGGTCGCCGACATGGAGCGCGCGATCGAGGTCGCCAACCAGATCGCGCCGGAACACCTGGAGCTTTCGGTCGCCGATCCCGAGGCGATGGCCGCGCGCATCCGCCATGCCGGCGCTATCTTCATGGGCCGTTATACCGCCGAGGCGATGGGTGACTACTGCGCCGGGCCCAACCATGTCTTGCCCACCAGCCGCACCGCGCGCTTCTCCTCGCCGCTCGGGGTCTACGATTTCCAGAAGCGCTCCAGCCTGATCATGGCCTCGCCACAGGGCGCGGCATCGATGGCGCGGGTCGCGAGCGTACTGGCCGAGGGCGAGGGCCTGATCGCGCACGCCGAATCGGCGCGCTACCGGAGCGGCGGCGATGAGTGATTTCGCGATCGGGCGTTGGGTGCGGCCCGAGATCCGGGCGATGTCCGCCTACCACGTCGCCGATCCCGGCGATTTGCTGAAGATGGACATGATGGAGAACCCCTACACCTGGAACGGCGCCTTGCGCGAAGCCTGGAGCGAGCGTCTGCGCGCAATCGACGTCAACCGCTATCCCGATCCCCAGGCGCGCGCGCTGAAGCAGCGTCTCGGCGAGGCCTTCGCGATCCCCCCGGAGGCCGGCATTCTGCTGGGCAACGGCTCGGATGAACTCATCCAGATGATCCTGATGACGGTGGCGCGACCGGGGCGGGTGGTGTTGTCGGTCGATCCCGGTTTCGTCATGTACCGCCTGATCGCCACCTTCACCGGCATGGACTATGTCGGTGTGCCATTGCGCGCCGACGACTTCTCGCTCGATACCGAGGCGCTGCTCGACGCGATCGAGCGGCACGATCCGGCGGTGGTGTTCCTGGCCTACCCGAACAACCCCACCGGGAACCTGTTTCCGGCCGAGGCCATCCGTCGCGTGCTCGACGCCGCCAGTGGCCTGGTGGTCGTCGACGAGGCTTACGCTCCGTTCACCGACGCCAGCTTTCTGCCCGAACTGATGGCCCATCCCAGGCTGTTGGTGATGCGCACCGTCTCGAAGATGGGACTCGCCGGGTTGCGCCTCGGTTATCTCGCCGGCGCGCCGGAGTGGATCGCCGAGCTGGACAAGACGCGCTTGCCGTTCAACATCAACTCCTTGACCCAGGTCAGCGCGGATTTCGCGCTGGAACACAAGGCCGAGCTCGATCGTCAGACCGAGGCGATCCGCGCGCAACGCGACGAGCTGTTCACGCGCCTGCAAGCGCTCGATGGCCTGCGGTTGTACCCGAGCGAGGCCAATTTCATCCTTGCGCGCACCGCGCCGGGTCGCGCCGATGCCGTTCATCACGGCCTGCGCGAGCACGGCATCCTGATCAAGAATCTGCACGGGGCGCACCCGATGCTGGCCGATTGCCTGCGCATCACGGTCGGCACGCCGGACGAGAACCAGGCATTGCTCGCGGCGCTCGGCGAACTGATCTCGGACGGGGTTCTTGCCGATGACCGATAGCGCCGCGCCGTCCTGGTCCGAGATGCTGTTGGTCATCGTGCTGGTCGCGATCGCCTGGTTCCATGCCCTCGGCCAGCGCCCGCTGGCCGAGCCGGACGAGGGACGTTACGCCGAGATCCCGCGCGAGATGGTCGCCACGGGCGATTGGGTCACGCCGCGCCTGAACGGCTTCAAGTATTTCGAGAAGCCGGCGCTGCAATACTGGCTTACCGCCGCCGGTTTCGAACTCTTTGGCGAGCAAGCCTGGGTCGCGCGCTTGTGGCCGGCGCTGCTCGGCTTCATCGGCGCCTTGTGGGCCGGCTTCCTCGGCCTGCGCCTGTATGGCCGCAAGGCCGGCTACTACGCTTTTCTGCTCACCGCGAGCTCGCTGCTGTATTTCGCGCTCGGCCATATCCTGACGCTGGACATGAGCTTCAGCGCGTGGATGGCGCTTGGTCTCGGCGCCTTGGTGCTGGCCCAGCGCCAGCGTGACGAACACCCGCGCGCCACCCGCAACTGGATGCTGCTGGGCTGGTCGATGCTCGCCCTGGCGGTGTTGACCAAGGGGCTGGCCGGCGTGGTGCTGCCCGGCGCGGCGGTGTTCCTGTATATGCTGTGGCAACGCGACTGGGCGTTGCTGAAACAGCTGCACCTGGTGAAGGGCATCGCGTTGTTGTTGCTGATCACCGCGCCCTGGTTTCTCGAGGTCAGCCGCCTGAATCCGAATTTCGCCTGGTTCTTCTTCGTCCACGAACACTTCGACCGTTACCTCACCACGGTGCATCACCGCGATGCGCCGGTGTGGTACTTCGTGCCGCTGTTCGCGCTCGGCGGGATGCCCTGGCTGGTGTCCTGGCTGCGCGGCATCGTGCAGCCGTTCGCCGCGCGCTTCGACGGCGTGGCGCACGGTGGTTTCGATGCCGCGCGTCTGATCTGGGTCTATGCCGCGTTTATCTTCGTATTCTTCTCGCTTGGACATTCCAAGCTGCCGGCCTATATCGTGCCGATGTTCCCGCTGCTTGCGGTGCTCGCCGGGCGCGCGCTGGCGGCGCGTGAAAGGCTCGGGCCGGATGCGCTGGTGCTGGCGCTGTTCGGCCTGTTTCTGGTCGTCACCGGCACCCAGGCCGAACGTTTTGCGAGCGAGACCATCACGCCCGGGATGCTGCGCGCCTACCGCGACTGGTTCTTCGCCGCCGGCGCGCTGATGCTGTGCGTCGGTCTGATCTGCTGGGTGATGGATTTCCGTCCGTGGCGCAAGGCGGCGGTGATCGCCTTGAGCGCGATGGTCGGTTTTCAGTTGTTGTTCGCCGGTTATCCGACGATCGGCAAGACACGCACCAGCGATGCCCTGGCCGCGGCGATCCGTCCGCTGCTGGCGCCGGATACCCCGGTCTACAGCGTCGGCATCTACCCGCAGTCGTTGCCGTTCTACCTGAAACGCAAGGTCCAGTTGGTGCAATACATGGGCGAGCTGGAGATGGGCATCGAGCGGGAGCCCGAGCGCTATATCGCGACGGTCGATGCCTTTCTGCCGCAATGGCGCCGCCAGCCACACGCGATCGCGATCCTCGGCGCTGACGATGCCGAGGCGCTCGGTCTCGCGGTGCTGGGTGGCCATGTAATCTATCGTGACGAGGCCCGCGTCGCGGTGGCGCGGCCATGAGCATGAGTCCCGCCGCCTTCGGTCTGATCCTTACCGGCGTGTTGCTCAATGCCTTTGCGCAGCTTGCACTGAAGGCCAGTGTGCGCGGCATGGGCGAAATCCACGTCACCGCCGCGACCGCGATGCCGGTGGCGCTGCGCCTGGCGAGCGAGCCCTGGCTGTGGCTCGGGTTGTTGTTGTACGGGATCTCGGTGATCGTCTGGATTCTCGCCTTGTCTCGCGTCGATGTCAGCATCGCCTACCCGATGCTGTCGATCGGCTACATCGTGAACGCCATCATCGCCTGGGCCTGGCTCGGCGAGGTACTGTCGCTGACCCGGATTCTCGGCATCGGCATCATCATCGTCGGTGTCATCGTGCTGGCGCGGGGTTAAGCCTTGGGGCGGTTCGATGCAAGCCGCGTGATCGCGTGACGGAGTCCACTTGAATGGGAGGGAAATCCATGGACACCGGCGATCGCGACCAGGCTGGGTCGATATCGGCCTTTCTGCGCGCGCATTGCCTGCCGGAATCCTATGTTTCGCTGGTCGAGCGTTGGTTCGAACCGCTGGCCGCCGATATCGCTCGTTACCGGGCGGAGGCGGGCAGACCCTTGCTCTTCGGCATCAACGGCAGTCAGGGTTCGGGCAAGAGCACCCTGGCTTCATTGCTGACCGGGCTGCTCGGCGCGCGGCACGGGAGCGGGTCGCCGCGCCGCTCGACGTGGTGATCCTGGAAGGGGTGATCCTGGAAGGATGTTAAGGCCCGTGTGATCATATCTCAAAAAGGAACTATGCTCTGTTCCAGGCACTCGGCCGTGGTTTGTTGAACCAGTGTGTGTTCGGTGTAATTCATCCCTGTTACTCCAGCACAAGCGATTCCTGCTTTGTGCTGTTCACCTCATAACGGACAGGCTTGTTTAACTTTTTCAGATGTCCATCAGCAACCGCCTGCTTGAGCCAGGCATTCAGTTGCGTCTTGTTTAGCGATAGCGTATCGAGCAATTCATCTGTCGTTTTCGGCTCATCCAGACAAAGCGTCATGACCATCTCCTTATACACAACTCCAAAAATTCATCGTAAACTGCTTATTTTGAACAGAGAGATGAAGATGAGCTGGGTCATGCAGAGATGGCAGGCTTGAACGTAAAGGACAAGCGCATCAAGGCGAGAGTGATAAAAGTGCTTGAATCCATTGCAAAATCTCCTCAATCGAGCCTGCCTCAAGCCTGTCTGGGATGGTCGGATACCCTGGCGGCCTACCGCCTGTTCGACAACGATGCGGTCAGTAGCGACGATCTGATCCAAGCTCACTACGAGGCCACGGAGCAACGCATCCGCGCCAGTGGGTCCGACGTCATCTTGTGCATTCAGGATACCACCGAATTCAGGATACCACCGAGCTGGATTTCAACGGCAAGCAGATCCAGGGGCTGGGGCGACTATCCTATGAGGCGCAACGGGGCATGTATCTCCATCCCACCTTGTGCATGACGCCGGAACGGTTTTCGCTGGGCCTCACGGATTGCTGGATGTGGGCGCGCGGCATCCGCGAGGAAGCGGATCGCCTGGATCTCCCCGTCAAGGAAAGCCTCCGCTGGATCGAGGGCTATGAGCGCGTCGCAGAAATGGCGGCTGGCTGCCCGGATCAACGCTTGGTCTACGTGGCCGATCGGGAAGGCGACATCCTGGCATTGATGCGCCAGGCCCAACGGCTGGGCAACCCCGCCGACTGGCTGATTCGCGCCTGGCACAACCGCCGGCTTTCCGAGCAAGACCAACTCTGGGATCGCGTCGCCAAGCAGCCGCCGCTGGCGACGCTGACCTTCGTCAAACCGCGCAAGCGTGGCGAAAAGGCCCGCCAGGTTCGCCAAGCCATCAAAGTGTTGCGCTATACACTCACCGCCAAGAACCAGCCCGCAGTCGAGGTCACCTTGGTGGAAGCCAAAGAGATCGCACAGCCCAAGGGCTGCCAGCCGTTGGTCTGGCGCCTGCTGACCAACCGGCGTGCCGAAACCGCGGAACAAGCGGAAACCCTG
>Ga0256832_1000890_pt1 | contig 19923 bp, 16 predicted proteins | sample 134614metaG_FD_190534 | JGI IMG/M metagenome (GOLD analysis project Ga0256832, IMG submission 190534) | Hydrothermal vent microbial communities from Lau Basin, Pacific Ocean - 134-614 | ecosystem: Environmental > Aquatic > Marine > Hydrothermal vents | place: Pacific Ocean: Lau Basin | collected...
AACACAACAAGTGAATCTTCTCCATAATTCTTTTTAATATTCAGTGCTCCTTTAACATCTATATCAAAAACAACCGCTTTTCCTTTTTTCCACAAGCGCTCAACTTCGCTTTTAAGAGTACCGTAAAACTGATCTTTATATACTTCTTCCCATTCTACAAATTCATTTTTATCAATACTTTTTTTGAATTCTTCTTTGGAAATAAAATAATAATCTTTTCCTCCTCTTTCGTATTTCCTTTTTTTTCTGGTTGTAGCTGAAACAGAAAATCCTAATGCATCTCTATATTCATCAAGTAAATGCTGAACTACTGTTGTTTTACCTGCACCTGACGGAGCGGTAAAAACCAATAATTTTTTTTTCGCTTTATGTTTTTTTCTCGCCATATTTATTTTTTAGTTCCAATCAGGTAGAGTGCTTTTGAAATGAAAAAAGTGTTTTTTTCAATCAAAATGATTCTATCTAATTAGGTACTTTTTTTTATCAAAGAATATTTGCCAGTTGTTCCTTTATTCTTTCAAGATTATCTTTCATTACCACTACCAGTTTTTGCAATGGTGAATATTGTGCTTTTGCTCCCATTGTATTTATTTCACGACCTATTTCCTGCGCTACAAAGGATAATTTTTTCCCTTTGCTTTTCATTTCATCTTTTTTCAATATTTCAATAAAATAATTGCAATGTTGTTTCAATCTTTGTTTTTCTTCATTGATATCCAGTTTTTCCAGATAATACAAAATTTCCTGCTCAAACCTGTCTTTATCAATAGTATTTCTCTCTTTGATTTCTTTTACAGCTTTTTCCAGTCTTTCCCTTATTGCCTTTTTTCTTTCAATATCAATATTTTCAATTTTTGGCAGAAGTTCTGTAATATTGTTGATGCTGTTAACCACATCTTTTTCAATAGCCAGTCCTTCCTGTCTTCTGAAATCCATCAGTTTTGTTACGGCTTCCTTCAATGCTGCTGAACAGGCTTCCCATTCAGAATCACTCAGTTCATATTCAGTTTCTTTAAAAATATTGGGAATCCTCACTATGGAAGGGAATAAATCCCTGTTTTTTTCGTTCAATTCATCAGCAAGTGAATTCAATTTTTTATAATACTCTTTAAATAGTTCGTCATTAATACTTAGATTTGTACCATTTGTTTGGTTATTGTTGATATTGATATCAAATTTTCCTCTTTCCAGTGTAGTTGAAATATAATTTCTGATCCACATTTCTTTTTCACTATAACCTGAAGGAAGTTTTAATCTCAGGTCAAAAGTTTTTCCGTTTAAGGATCGTATTTCTACAGTGATTTTTCCACCGTTAAAATCTTTTTCTCCCTTTCCGAAACCTGTCATTGAACAAATCATAATATTTTTTTTGTTCTGCAAATGTAGTCAATCAAAGCGATATTTATGAATATAATAAAGAAAAAAAGCCTCTCAGTATAAGAAAGGCTTTTTTTATGTTACTTTTATTGAAAGTTATTTTATGCTCCTTTTTCCGCCAGATATCTCTCTGCATCCAAAGCCGCCATACATCCTGTACCTGCTGCTGTTACTGCTTGCCTGTATACTTTGTCCTGAACATCACCACAGGCAAATACCCCTTCTACATTGGTCTTCATAGAGGATTTTTCTGTAATTAGATATCCCTGATCATCCATTTCCAGATATTCTTTAAACAAATCCGTATTAGGTTTGTGTCCGATAGCAACAAATACAGCTGCTAATTCGATTTCTTTTTCTGTATTTTCTTTTGTATTGATCAATTTAACTCCTTCCACAAACTGATCTCCAAGTATTTCTTTGATCTGTGTATTCCAAACGATTTCTATTTTGTCAGATTCCATAACTCTTTTTTGCATTATTTTGGAAGCTCTTAACTCATCTCTTCTGACGATCATATATACTTTTTTTACTATCTTCGAGAGGTACAAAGCTTCTTCAGCTGCGGTATCTCCACCTCCAACCAGGGCTACAACCTGATCCCTGAAAAAGAATCCGTCACAAACTGCACATGCAGATACTCCTTTGTTCATCAATCTTTGTTCAGATTCCAATCCAAGCCATTTGGCGCTGGCTCCGGTAGCTATTATTACCGATTCAGCTTCGATTTCATGTCCCATTTCTGTTGTTATAAGATGAACATCTCCGCTAAAGTCCACTTTGGTGATAACTTCGTGTCTGACTTCTGCCCCCATTCTTTCAGCCTGCTTTTTAAAGTCTTCCATCATTTGTGGACCTAAAACACCATCAGGATATCCTGGAAAATTCTCAACATCCGTTGTCAGCATTAATTGTCCTCCCGGTTCCGGACCTGCATATACAACAGGGTTCAATCCTGCTCTGGAAGCATAAATTGCAGCAGTATATCCTGCCGGTCCACTACCTATAACTAAACATTTAATTTTCTCCATTTTTTGAATATTTTATTTGAAATAATAATTAGTAAATATAATGTGATTAATGTTATTGTAATTATCCAGATAAAGTATTTTTTAATGAAAAAAGTAAATATAAAAAGTATTTTTTCAGTCAAAATGATTTTACCTGTATAGTCACGTGTTATTAATAAACATAAAATTATTGAAATTGTTCTTATTGTAATACTAAATAATAACTATAAAATAGCAAAAAAAAGTGGTTTTTTCAATCAAAATAATTCTATTTGAAATGTTACAAAAATAATGTCAAAGAAAAAAATTATTGACAATCATCAATTATTAAAGATAATATATTAAATTTGTAAAACAGTCAATGGAAAAATAAGCCAATGAAAAAAATCAAACTCAATATTGTTGCTTTGTCACATAGTGTCACTCATTCGCATAACTATGCTATAATACTGGGAGTGGAAGGAGGTACAAAAAGGCTTCCAATTGTTATAGGTGGTTTTGAAGCTCAGGCTATTGCTGTAGCATTGGAAAATATGGTTCCTAATCGTCCTTTGACACATGATCTTTTCAAACATACTTTGGAAGCATTCAATATCAGAATAAAAGAAGTGATAATAAATCAATTGATGGAAGGTATTTTTTATTCTGTTTTGGTTTGCGAAAAGGATGGAGAAACATATAATATTGATTCCCGTACTTCAGATGCAATAGCTATGGCGGTTAGGTTTAATGCTCCTATTTATACCTATACCTCGATAATAGAGATCGCAGGAGTAGAGATGGATGAAGGAATGGAATCAAAATCTGAAGTAAAAAAAGAAGAGAAAAAAACCGGAACAAAAACACATTCTTTACAGGAATTGGATGTAAAAGCCCTGAATGCTTTATTGAAGAAAGCACTCGAAAGAGAGGATTACGAAAAAGCTGCAGAGATAAGGGATGAATTAAATAAAAGAAAAGGATAGAAAAGTTCAGGTTAGAATAAAAAAAACGCATAGCTTTCAAAGTTATGCGTTTTTTTTTGATCTAGCAAGAATCTACTTTGCTGCTTTATTTCCATATTTTTGGATTGCAAGCATCAAAGCATTATATAGGTTTACTTCTCCACCTGTAACACTGAGATCACTAAAATCAACTAAAGATCCATCACTTCCGGGTTTGATTACTTTCATGTTTTTCTTTTGAACAGAATCCATTATGATTTCTTTGAGTTGCCTTGCAGAAAGTTTAGGAAAATAAGACTTCAATACTGCAGCCACCCCTGCAACTACCGGTGTTGCCATACTTGTACCATTATAACTGGCATAAGTGTTTTCAGGGGTTGTCGAATAAATAGAAACACCGGGAGCAAATAAATCAACATTTTTCTTGCCATAATTTGAGAAACCTGCAACAAACATACTGTCATTTTTATAACTGTTAGCACCTATTTCCAACCAGTTTTTAGCATTTTTTCTGCAAAACCACATTCTTTTTTCATAATTATCTGAAGGGTAGTGTATTATTTTATCATTATCCTCAGCATCGTTTCCTGCTGCATGGATCAATAAAACACCTTTCTTTTCAGCATATCTGACAGCTTTATCAACTACTTTTTTGTCCCATTTAAAAGCTTTGCCAAAACTCATATTGATAATTTTAGCACCATTATCAGCAGCATATCTGATTCCGTTAGCAACATCTTTATCTCTTTCATCTCCATCAGGAACAACTCTGACAGCCATTATTTTTACATTATCAGCTATTCCATTCATACCAATGCCATTGTTTCTTACAGCTGCTATTATTCCTGAAACATGAGTTCCATGAGATGCATCAGGTCCTTTAACATCGTTATTTCCATAATATCTTTCGGAAGAATCTCCATAATTATCACCAACTATATTTCTGGGATCAAAATCCACATTGTATTGATATAAAACTTTTGTAGAATAATAATCAATAGCTCCTTTAAACTGCTTGTCCAAATATTCTTTGATTGCATCAAAACTGTTTAGATCAGGCTGTGTCATGGCTATTCTTTTAATCATCATCAGGCTTGAAGCCAATTCCGATCCTTCTTCAAATTTGAGGCTGTCCATTTGTTCAAATGTCAGATTATTTTTTTTCAAAGCTTCAGCAACAGCATCAATACTTTTGAAAAGTGATTTTTTTCTCATTGAGAATTTATCTAATTTTTCTGCAGCAGATTTTCTTTCCTTTTCTACAATTTCCTTTGTTTTAAGATATAAATCATATTCTTTTTTTTGCTTCTTATTCAATTTAGCCGGATCTGCATTTTTGTATTTATAATCATATTTTCTATAAAGTCTGGTTACTTCAAGATTATCCTGATTTACATTTCTACCATCTTTTCCTCCGATAAAATTCCATCCATATACATCATCAATATATCCGTTTTTGTCATTGTCGATTCCATCACCGGGAATCTCACCCGGATTGTGCCACATAATATCTTTCAGATCTTCATGCATATAATCAACCCCGCCATCGATCACAGCAACTATTACGGGAGTACTTTTTCTGCCTTTTAGAATTTCAGCATAGGCTTTATTTGAACTTATTCCCGGAACACTATCCTGAACCAGATCCATATGATGCCATCCCTTTAAACTGGGGGCTTGCCCGATAACCATATTTGTTCCAAGAACAAACATTAATAAAACTAATATCTTTTTCATTTTTAAAAATTTAATTTAATATAATATTACAAATAATAATTCCTGCTATTTAGGAGAGTGCAAAGATATAAAAAACCGGTAAAAATCAATGTGAAAATAGATACTCTGCATTTTTTTATAGATAAAAATTGCATTTTAGGCTTTTAATCATTTTTTTTATCAAAAATATCCCTTTCAAAAAAATAGTTTTCTTCATATGGTTCATCATATTCCAATTCGCGTTTTTTATCTGCTTTTTCATGTTCTTCTTCGACATTTTTTACTAAAAATGCGACTAAAATACCAACTAATGCTCCCAATAAATGACTTTCCCATGATATTCCCTGTTTGCCTGGAAAAACTCCTGCGATATATCCACTATAAAGAAAAACTATTACAACACTTAAGATTACTGCGCGAAAGTTTTTCCGAAATACTCCGCTCCAAAATACAAATGAGATCAATCCGTATACTACTCCGCTGGCTCCGATATGATATACCGGACGGGCAAAAAGCCATACTGTAACACCTGTTAAAATATAAATCGTAAAAAAAACGACTTTTGCAACTTTTGAATAAAAAAGCATGATCAATGTCATCATAAGGAAAAGCGGAATAGTGTTTGAAAATAAATGTTGAAAACTGCCGTGTAATAACGGAGACAATAATATTCCGGACAGTCCGTCAATTTCTCGTGGATGAACTCCATACATATCCCAGTTGAAATGACCTAATACTTTTACAATATGAACCAGCCACATAAATCCAACGAAAATAAGCGGAAACTTTATTGCCTGTTTTAATGTGACATATTTGTACATGTAATTATAAATAGCGTCTTTGAATAGTTTTAATAAATTGTCCTATTTTCTTGATGTTATTTGGCTTGTCCCAATTAAATGTTTGAGCCAGCTCTTCCAAAATATATTTTTTTGCTTCTTCAAAATTATTAAAATTGTTAAACTTTTCTATAGCATCTTCAAAAGCGTTTTTATCACCATTAAAAATCTCCTTTATGGTAAATATTTTTTCATTTATTCCAAAAGCTTTTTTTAGATCTTTTATTGGTCTTTTACTTAATTTTTCCGAAAGTTCATTGGAATTGTTTTCAGCGAAAATAGATAAAAATTCATTGGAAAATTCCATTATGGGTTTTTCTTCTTCAACTTCTTTAATATCTTTTTTTTCCATATTTACCTCTTGAGGTTCGGGTATGATCTTTTCAACCTTCACCTCTTCTTTTTTCTCTTCAATATCAGTATCTGACATTATTTCCTGCTTATGTTTCTTTTTTGCTTTATGAGTTTTTGGTTCATTATCTATATCTATTATTGCTTCATAAAGCTTTTTTACATAATCCAAAAGCAGATCATTTTCTATAGCTGAAAGCTGTTCATCATTATCAATCCAATCTTCGAAAGATTTTATCTTTTTTAAATATTTTTTGAATTTTGTTTTATTCATTTTTAACGGTTTACCTTTTCAATAATCAAAGTATTTATCTTTTAACTACGCAGGCAGGGTGCTTTTGAAATGGAAAAAAGAATGTTTTTTCAATCAAAATGATTCTATCTGTGTAGTTACTTTTATCTAAATAAAAACTTAACATAAAACTAAGGATATTTATTGGATTTTTAGCAATAATTTTTTCATAACTTTTAAAAATGATAAGTTTTCTTATTGACACTATAATTTATTTTTCATACCTTCGTAAATCAATAACCAAAATGCCTGATAATGTTTTTAGAACCGCTTTCAAGAGGCCACAGAAGTGGCTGGATCGAAGTAATAACCGGATCGATGTTTTCCGGTAAAACAGAAGAACTAATTCGAAGATTAAGGAGAACTCAGTTTGCTAATCAAAATCTGATTATTTATAAACCTCATAATGATATAAGATATTCTAAAACAAAGGTAGTGTCTCATGATTCCAATTCACTGGAATCTGTAAATGTAAAGAAAAGTACTGATATTCTTAAGGTTCCAAGGGATATCAATGTTGTGGGGATAGATGAAGCTCAATTTTTCGATATGGATCTTCCTGATGTATGTGAAAAATTAGCACTTTCAGGAATAAGAGTAATAATAGCAGGACTTGATATGGACTTTATGGGAAGACCATTTGGGCCTATGCCTGCATTGATGGCAATTGCGGAATATGTTACCAAAGTACATGCTATTTGTCCTCATTGCGGCAATCTGGCAACACATTCATACAGATTGTCAGATGAGACAGAAACTGTTGTTCTTGGAGAAAAAGATAAATATGAACCAAGATGCAGAGTTTGCTATAATATGGGGGATAAATTGGATTTTAGAGCAACAAACGGGAAATTGAAAAAGAAATAATAAAAATATGAAAAAAATAAATTCTGTTCTAATTTCAGTTTATAATAAAGATGGATTATCAGATTTGATATCTTTATTTGAAAAATATAATACCACTATATTTTCAACAGGCGGAACATGGGCTTTTTTGAAAGAAAAGGGTTTGGATCCGATAAAAGTTGAAGATGTGACGGGATATCCTTCCATATTGGACGGCAGGGTGAAAACATTGCATCCCGGTGTTTTTGCAGGTATTTTGGCAAGGAGAGAAGATTCTCATTTAAAACAAATGCAAGATTTGAACTTACCTCTGATAGATATGGTGATAGTTGATCTTTATCCTTTTGAAGAAACGGTGAAAAATACCGATGATAATAATGCGATAATCGAAAAAATCGATATTGGCGGAATATCACTGATACGTGCCGGAGCAAAAAATTATAAAGATGTTTTAGTGGTTGCTTCAAAGGATTATTATCAGGAAGCATACGATGTCCTTACGGAAAATGAAATGCAAACTTCAGAAGAAGTAAGGAAAGAATTTTCAAAAAAAGCTTTTGCCACTTCGATGCATTATGATACTAATATCTACAAATATTTTGCAGATGAAAACTTTCCTGTTATTACAAAAAATATTCAAAATCCGGTACATCTGAGATATGGTGAAAATCCTCATCAGAAAGGAACTTTTTTTGGAAATTTGGATGATATTTTTAATAAATTGAACGGTAAAGAACTTTCGTATAATAATTTGGTGGATGTTGATTCTGCAATAAACGTTATGTCAGAATTTAAAAATGACAAACCTACTTTTGCAATTATGAAACACACCAATACATGCGGGATTGCTACAAGGGATAATATCTCAGATGCCTGGGACAAGGCACTGGAAGGAGATCCGGTATCTGCATTTGGAGGAGTACTTATTGCCAATTCTAAAATAGATATTCAAACAGCTGAAAAAATCGATAAGATATTTTACGAGGTTCTGATTGCACCCGGTTTTGATGAAGATGCATTGGATTTTTTAAGAAAGAAGAAAAAAAGAATAATCCTGCAAATCAAACAATATCCCGAACAAGATATCATTTTCAAAAAGACTTTAAATGGATTAATATCACAGGATGCAGACAATATAACAGAAACAGCGGAAGATCTTAAAACGGTAACCAAAATAAATCCTACTGAAAAAGAGATAGAAGATCTGGTTTTTGCAAATAAAGTGGTGAAACATCTGAAATCAAATGCAATTGCTTTTGTGAAAAACAAACAATTGCTGGGGATGGGATGCGGTCAGACTTCAAGGGTTGATGCCACGAGACAGGGAATTGAGAAAGCTCAGAGATTGGGATTGGATCTAAAAGGAGCTGTGATGTCTTCAGATGCTTTTTTCCCTTTTCCTGACAGTATCGAACTTGCACACAAAGCAGGAATTACCGGTATTATTCAACCGGGGGGTTCTATCAAAGACAATCTGAGTCTTGACTATTGTGACAATAATAAATTGTCAATGGTTTTTACAGGCAACAGACATTTCAAGCATTAATGTTATGAGTTACAATCTTTGCATAGATATAGGCAATACAAATATAAAATCAGGGATTTTTCACAATGATGATTTGGTGGAAAAATATTATGGTGATGAATTTATTGATAGTGCATGTGAAAAATATGATATTAAAAACTGTATAATTTCTTCGGTAAGGAAAAAAATACCTGATAATATTTATAAAATAAAAGATAAGGTTTCCAATTTTATAGTTTTATGTCATAAAACAAAGCTTCCGGTAAGAATAAATTATAAAACGCCTGAAACATTGGGAAGGGATAGAATTGCTGCTGCGATAGGATCAAAAAAATTATTTCCCACAGAAAATTGTATTGTTATTGATGCCGGCACTTGTATTACTTATGATTTTATAGATAAAAATAATGTTTTTCAGGGAGGGAATATTGCTCCCGGAATACATATGAGAATGGAAGCAATGCATCGGTTTACCAACAATTTGCCATTAGTAGAAATAGATTATAACGAAGATCCTCTTGGTAAGAGTACTGAAGAAGCATTACAAAATGGTGCATTGCGAGGTACGTTTTGGGAAATTTCTTCGTTTATACAACTGATATTGGACAAATTTGGTGATTCTAAGGTTATTTTTACCGGTGGAGACGCAAAATATTTTGTAAATCATTTTAAAACTACGATATTTGCAAACCCAAATTTAGTCCTGGTTGGATTAAATGAAATAATAAAAGAATATGAATAATAAAAAAAGTATATTTTTAAGCATAATTTTTATATTTACTACTTTGATTGTAGTGGCTCAACCAAAAGATAATTCTCCTTATTCCAGATATGGATTAGGAGATCCGGTTGATAATAATTTTGTGTATTTTAGAACAACCGGACTCAGTGGAGCTTTTTACAATCCATATCAGATCAATGTTGTCAATCCGGCTTCCAACGGATATTTGCGAGCAACTGTTTTTGATATAGGTTTGTATGCAAAATATGCCGGATTAAAAACAAATTCCAATTCTACCGGTATTTACAGCGGCAATTTGGAATATATCTCTCTGGGAATTCCTTTGATAAACCCTATAAATGATCTTTTAGAAAAAAAAGTGAGAAAATATGATATCGGTTTGACTTTTACACTAATGCCAGCTTCCATTGTCGGATATGATGTAAGTTCAGATGAAGAAAGGGAAGGAATTGGTATTATCAGACGCACTTATAAAGGTACAGGAGGAACATATAAATTTATGACAGGATTAGGAGGCAGATACAATAATTTTTCATTTGGATTTAATGTGGGGTATTTTTTTGGTAAAATAAATTATGACAGGGAAATTCTATTTCCCGGATTGAACAATCCATATAGTAACAATTATCATACGGATTTTTCCGTAAATGGTTTTATTTATAATGTAGGTACGATTTATAATGTTGTTTTGAATAAAAAAGAGTTGAAGGAAAAAGAAAATACAGGTGTCAAAAAATTAATTTTTGGTATTTATGGAAATACTAAAACTAATTTCAAAACGAAAGGTACTGTTGTAAACACCAGTACTATTTATGATGTGAATTCTCCTTCGACGACAACAGATACTGTTTATTCTGATAAAAATAAGTCAGGAACAGGAACTTTACCTGTAAATTTCGGAGGGAGTATTATTTACAATGATAAAGATAAATATATTTTCGGAGTCGATTTTTCAAAATCTCTCTGGAATCAATATACAAATGATATAAAACCTGATAATCTGAAAGACAGTTATAAAATATCTATTGGTGGTCAGTATACACCTGACATAAACTCTTATACCAATTATTTTAAAAGAGTAAATTACGGAATGGGTATTTATTACCAAACAGATCCGAGAAGTGAAGGCGACAATCAATTTGAAGAAAAAGGAATACATTTTGGAATGGGATTACCATTTGTATTCAAAAGAAAAATATCCAGAATCAATTTAGATTTGAATTTTGGGAACAGGGGAAGTAACTTATCAATAAGTGAAAATTTTGTTAAATTTAGTTTAAGTGTAACATTTAATGACACAGAATGGTTTGTAAAGAGAAAATACTATTAATTTTGTACAATAAAATAATGGTATTATTTTGAAAATTAAAAACATAAAAAAATGAAAAATTTACTTGTAATAGTTTTGTTTATAGTATTTGCTGTCAACGCGGGGATTAGTCAATGTGAAAATTGGGTTGGCAAAAAATTTGAAGAAGATGCAAAAAATGCACATTCAATTTATAGACAATCTTTGAAGATCAAAGATTACAAACTGGCTTTTGAATATTGGAGACAAGCTTACAAGCTGGCTCCTGCAGCCGATGGTAAAAGAGATTATCACTTTTGGGATGGTATCAAGCTTTATAAAATGGAATATGACAAAGCTGTTGATCCGGCAGTTAAGAAAAAATATGTTGATACCATTATGATGCTTTATGATGCTATGGCTGATTGTTATGCAAATAAAGGTATTCAATTGAAAGGATGCAATTCCGATAGTTGTTATAACGAAAAAGTAGGTTATGTTTTAGGCAGAAAAGCATATGATATGTTTTATACCTATAAGATGCCTTATGATCAGGTGTATAAAACAGCTAAGGAAAGTTTGGAAAAAGCTTGTAAAAAAGCAGAATATAGTGTGTTGATCCCATTTGGATTTACTCTCGCCGATCTTTATAAGAAAGGAAAAGTTTCTAAAGAAGAAGCCAGGGAAATTATAGATAAAGCTCAAAGGATAGCCGAGTACAATATTAAAAACGATAAGACTTACGGACAGTATTGGGACCAATCCCTTAAAAGAATGGATTTAGATCTGAAAGATGTTGAAAAAGATGTTTTTGATTGTGAGTTCTTCAAGAAAAAACTCAGACCTCTTTATGATGAAAAGAAAGATGATAGTAAGACGGTTAAATATGTTTTGGTTACTTTGAAGCAACAAGGGTGTCCTGATGACGACCCCATGGTGAAAGAAGTTGATGAAACCTGGAAAATATATGCTGAAGAATATAATAGAAAGCTTACAGATTCTCTGGAGAAGGCAAATCCTGCTCTTGCGGGTAACAGACTTTCCAAAGAAGGTAAATATCATGAAGCAGCAGCAAAATATCAAGAGGCTATTGATCAAGAGACGGATCCTGATAAAAAAGCTCAGTTTTTGTATGCTTTGGCTGCTATTCAATTTGCTCATCTTAATCAATATTCAAAAGCAAGAGCAAATGCTCTGAAAGCAGCAAATTTGAAAAAAGGATGGGGGAAACCATATATTTTGATAGGTGATATGTATAGCAAATCTGCAAAATCATGTGGAGATGCATGGAACCAAAGACTTGCAATTTTGGCTGCATTGGATAAATATTATCATGCAAAATCAATAGATCCGGGTGTTGCTGACCAGGCAAATAAAAGAATATCAAAATTCAGTGGATCAAAACCTAAACAGGAAGATGGATTTATGAGAGGATATAAAGAAGGTCAAGTGATCAGTACAGGATGCTGGATAGGGGAAAAAGTGAAATTGAGATTTTCAAAATAGTAAAGTTTTAATAAAAAAAAGCCGTTTCAATTTTGGAACGGCTTTTTTTTTGTAAAAATTCCGTATTAAATTAACCTTTTTTATATTAAAAATCGTTGTAAGTATATTGATGGTTAATTTGTATTAATGTTTTGTTAAAAAATAGTTTTTTGAATTATAATTTGAAGCGTTAGTATATATTTGAAGTATCTTTATTATAAATATTACTTATGAGTAAATACATTATATTATTTTTATTGATTATTGTTTCTGTATCGACCGGTTATTCTCAACCTGTCAATGATGAATGTGAATCGGCTATAATATTGGAAAATGTTGATGATTGGTGTTCAGCTGACGGGCAATTTAATAATGTAAGTGCTACTCCCAGTGGATATGGAGCACCGGACTGCTGGGATGCGGCTAATCATGATGTTTGGTTTAGATTTACGGCAACAGCTACTGCCGTCAATATTTTTGTTTCCGGTGCAGGCAATGAAGGAACATTGCAAAACCCAATGGTTTCATTGTATATAGACAATGGTTGTTTTGGTACGATCTATCAAAAACAATGTAAGATTGATTATAATAATGCTAATAGTGTTGAATTAACCGAAGGTGCTTTGATAGTAGGGGAATCATATCTGATAAGGATAGACGGTCAAAATGGGAATATGGGAGAATTTAAGCTTTGTATAAAAAACTTTAATCCTCCTGTCGAACCGGGACAGGATTGTGCAACAGCCGCCCTTCTATGTGATAAATCTCCTTTTGTTGTAAAATATGTAACAGGTGCGGGTGATGATCCTAATGAAACTAATTCGACATGTATATCAGAAGAAAAGCAAACAACCTGGTTCAAATGGATAGCAAAAAATGACGGAACCCTGACTTTTGTACTCACTCCGATACAGATTACAGATGATCTGGATTTTGTAGTATTTGAATTGCCAAATGGTTATGATGATTGTGAAGATAAGATAACATTGCGTTGTAATGCTACATTTGGTGGTAATTATGCTTCCTGTGGACCTAAAACGGGATTGGATCTGTTATCTACTGATATCGAAGAAAACTATAATTGTGATGCCGGTGAAGATGGTTTTGTGAAATACATAGATATGCAAAAAGGTCATGCATATGCTTTGGTGGTCAATAACTGGTCGGCTTCGGGAAATGGATTTTCAATTGAATTTGGCGGAACAGGAGAATTTGAAGGACCTGAACCTGATTTTGTATTTGATCCACCGACCGGATTAAGATGCGAAGATTCTATACAAATAACGGATATTACGGATTATAAACTTGGGACTATTGTAGACAGAAATTGGACCTTTGGTCGTGATGCCAGTCCACAGGTTAGACATGGAGACGGGCCTTATAAAGTATTTTATGATTCTTATGGCTGGAAATCTGTTACTCTTACAGTAAAAAGCGATAAAGGTTGTGTTAGTACGACGGTAAAAGATATATGGATGGAACCATGTTGTGAAGATTTACCTGTTGATGAAAGATTAAAAATAAAAATAGATAGTGTCAGTAATCCTGTTTGCACAGGAGATACCAATGGAGTTATTTATGTTTCGGGAATCAGAGGAGATCCATATTACAGATTTAGCATTCAGGATACTAATTTCAACTACAATCCAATATTTCATAATCTTGGGCAAGGCACTTACAAAGTTTATATTGTGGATAAAAAAGGATGCCGCGATTCCATTTATGTAGATATTATTGACCCGGAAGAATTAATTGCAGATGCAGGTCCGGATCAAAATTTGGATTTGGGGGATTTTACTTTTATGAATGGTAATTATTATCCTCCGGAATACGATGTCAAATATGAATGGATTCCTACTTATAATCTTGTTGATTCATCTGATTTGGAGACAAAAGCATATCCTTATGAAACTACAACTTATACCCTTAGAGTTGTTCAGGACAAAACCGGTTGTGTTGCTGAAGATGATATGACTATTTTTGTAAAAGCAAACAGGTTGGTAAGAATTCCAAATGTTTTTACTCCAAATGGTGACGGCATGAATGATATGTTCACAGCATATAATATAAAAGCAGCTTTTGGTATAGATGAAATGAGAATATATGATCGATGGGGTGAATTGGTATATAAAGCCAAAAATATTGATATCGGTAATGAGAATCAGGGTTGGGATGGGACTTTCAAAGGGCAAAAAGTCAATCCGGGAGTCTATGTTTATCTGTTTATGATTAAATTTTTGGATAATAAAATTATTCCTTTTGCAGGAGATATTACTGTGTTGAGATAGAAATAAAAGCGGGATACATCATTTGTTGTTGTAAATGGATTTGATTGTTAAGGTAAATTAAACGTAACTACTCAGGTAGTGTGCTTTTAAGATGAAAAAAGAGGTTTTTTCAATTAAAATGACTCTACGTGAGTAGTTACAATTAAACATAATAAACAATTTGTCTAAATATAAATCAATAATTATGAAACATCTGTTTTTAATCCCTGTTTTTTTTGTATTTGCATTGAATACTGTTTTGTCTCAACCATTAAATGATAATTGTTCAGGCGCTATAGTTCTCCCTCCTTTGCTTGATTATTGTTCAACTCCGGGAGATTTTACCAATGAAGGAGCTACACCAAGTGATTTTGATACTCCGGAGTGTTGGGATACTATTGATAATGATGTTTGGTTTAAATTCACTGCATTAAAAAAAGCTGTAAATATTATTGTGTTTGGAAAAGGTGCTTTTGGAACCCTCCAAAATCCCATGATCGCACTGTATAAAGATTCGGAATGTTCAGGAGATCTTGAGTTACTTAAATGCAGCTATGATCAATACTCTTCTAATATAGTTGAATTGAATAAATATGATTTGGTGCAGGGAGAAAAATATCTAATCAGAATTGATGGACAGAATGGAGCAACAGGTAATTTCAAGTTTTGTATGAAAAGCTATAACCCAATTCCTGAACCGGGACATGATTGTAGTTCTGCAACTATTCTTAAAGATACCACTCCTTTTGTAGTTAATTATTTATCAGGACCTGGAGATGATCCTTACGAAACTTCAAATACTTGCATAAATGATGAAAAAAACAGTACTTGGTTTAAGTGGACTGCCGGAAGTGACGGTAGTATGACATTCACTATTTCACCATTGCAAAATACAGATGACATAGATTTTGCATTGTTTGAATTGCCGGGAGGACCGGATGATTGTGAAAACAAAACGGTTTTGCGTTGTGATGCTACTTATGGTGGTAATAATTCATCTTGTGGTTCGGATACCGGTTTGGATATGGAATCTACAGACCTGGAGGAAGACTATAATTGCGATGCGGGGGAAGACGGATTTGTTAAGTTTTTGGATATGCAAAAAGGCAAAACTTATACTTTGGTGGTAAATAACTGGTCTGCATCGGGATTAGGATTTTCGATTAAATTCGGAGGGACAGGAACTTTTGATAATACTGTCTCTACGGAAGAGTATTTTGATGAGGAAATAAATAAAGAAATATATATACCTAATATTTTTACTCCCAACAATGACGGTAATAATGATTATTTTACTGTTTTTAATAAAAGTAATGCCCTGAAGATCGAAGAAATGATGATATTTGACAGAACGGGTAAACTGATATTTCAAAAATCCGATTTTCCTTTATATACGCAATTTATGGGTTGGGACGGAACTATGGACGGGCAACCGGTCAATAACGGAGTATATGTTTATATTATCAAAGTCAAATTTGAAGATGGAGAATATAAGCAATATGCAGGAGATGTAACAATACTGAGATAATGAATGTGTATTTGCATTGAGGGTTGATTCTCTATAGGTTGCCGGGTTTGTCGAGGTATAGGAGTTAGAGGCAAATGGTGGTAAAATCGAAATGATGAAATATATCCGATACAACTTGATTTTACTGTAATGTATTTGAAACTTTTAAAATTTTCAGGAAGATACGTATTATATATGAAGACTAACTCTATGAACTCCGGGAGTATATTTTTTTGCGATAATGGATTTTAAAATATCGTAATACTTTTTTTCCGCTATAAAATCAATATCTCCCAAGTCGATTATTAAAATAGGAAAAGAAACAATATTGCGGAAGTACTCAAAATATGAATCCTGTATATTGTAAAGATATTCTCTTGATATGTTTTTTTCAAACTCACGTCCTCTCTTTTTTATATTTTTTAACAGGATATCGACGTTTCTGTGAAGATAAACCAATAAATCGGGATTAGGAAAATTTTGTTGAAGTGTAGTGAATAGTTGTTGAAATAATTTGAATTCTTTTTCATTTAGATTTTTTCTGGCAAATATCAGGGTTTTCATAAAAACATAATCCGAGATACTAAAGTCGCTAAAAAGACTTTGTTGAAGAATTAGACTATCTTCCATTTGCTTATATCTTTCAGTCATAAAAAACAATTCAACAGTAAAAGCATATCTTTTAGGATTTTCATAAAATAAGGGTAAAAAAGGATTCTCCTTAAATTCTTCAAGTATCAAACGGCAGTTGTATTCATCATGAACCATTTTGGTAAAAGAAGTTTTACCGGCACCAATATTGCCTTCAACTGCTATATATCTATATGGGAAATCAATTTTCATTAATAATTAAATTGTATAAAGTCTTATTGCATTAGTATCATCAACCGAATTCAAAAGTTCTTTGATTGTTTTTTTACTAAACGGATCAGTTATTTCATACGAAATATCACACAAAGGTATTAAAACAAATTTACGTAAATGGAATCTTGGGTGAGGAATTATTAAATTTTTTTCATATATGTTTTTATTTCCATAAAAAATTATATCAATATCTATCGTTCTTTCTCCCCATCTTTCTATGATTTTTTTTCCTAATTCAAGTTCAATTTTTTTTAAAATTTTTAATAATTTCCAGGGGGAAAGGTCTGATTCTATTTCAAGGATGCAATTCAAAAATTCATTTTGGTCTTTTTTTCCCCATGGTTCGGTAATATATTTTTTTGAAATATTAAGAATGCGGATTCCACTATGATTGATTTTTTTTATTGCCAATTCGATATTTTGTATCTTATTTCCTTTGTTGCTTCCCAGTGATAAATATATCTTTTCCATATCCGGAATAATTATTTACGATATAAATAATAAAGAATTGCTTGCCGCAATTCTTCAGGTATTATATCAATACTATAGGATTTATGTCGTTTTTGTTTTATAAAACTCTTTAATTGCCTTTATGTATCTGTTATATTCTTTTTTGACTTCAGGAGCCATGACCACCAGTCCTATCATATTGGGAAATACCATTGCAAATATCATGGCATCCGAAAAATCTACAACAGCTCCAAGACTTGCTGAAGAGCCGATGATGGTAAATATAAGAAATATAACTTTATAAGTAAGATCCATCTTCTTTGTCCTGCCAAATAAGAATTTCCATGATTGCAATCCGTAATAAGACCATGATATCATTGTAGAAAAGGCAAATAAAACAACTGCTATTGTCAATATATATTTGAATCCCGGAATGGCAGAATTAAACGCTTGTGAAGTAACCATCACACCTTCGGAAGTAGATCCCGGTTGTTGTACATAATAACCTGTGATAATAATTACCAAGGCAGTCATTGTACAAATAATTACCGTATCTACAAATGGTCCAACCATTGCAACCAATCCTTCACTTACAGGAAATCTTGTTTTTACTGCAGAGTGTGCAATGGCAGCGGAACCTACTCCCGCTTCATTGGAAAATACAGCTCTTCTGATACCTTGTACCATAACTCCTATCATTCCTCCGGCTATAGCTTTTGAACCGAATGCTTCGGTGAAAATCAAAGATAAAGCACTTCCTATCTTATCATAATTTACCAAAATGATCAAAATGGAAGCTCCGACATATACGATAGCCATAATAGGAACTATCTTGGAAGTCACACTTCCGATTCTTTTGATCCCGCCGATAATTACCAAAGCGACTAAAAATGCAACTACTACACCAAAAGCAAATCCGGCATAACCGGCATTCCAACCTATTATTCCGATAAATTGTTGAGCAGCCTGGTTTGCCTGAAACATATTTCCTCCCCCAAATGAACCGCCAATGGTCATAATAGCAAAGAAAATAGCGAGAAATTTACCAAAATTAACCCAACCTCTTTTAGCAAATCCTTTTTTCAGGTAATACATCGGGCCACCGTGTACAGTCCCGTCAGGTTCTATATCCCTGTATTTTACTCCTAATGTACATTCTACAAATTTGGTTGACATTCCAAACAAACCTGCCAATATCATCCAGAAAGTAGCTCCCGGACCTCCGATACCGATCGCTATTGCAACTCCGGCAATATTTCCTAATCCAACTGTAGCAGATAATGCAGCTGTTAAAGCCTGGAAATGGCTTACTTCACCAATATGTTCCTCTATTTTTTCCGTTTTAAGTATATCTCCGTCCTCAGTTCCGATAAGATAGTCATCAGTATGTACAGGAGTAGCATCTGCATCAATTTCATCAAATGTTCCTCTTGTGACTTTCATCGATAATAAAAAGTCCTTGATATTTACAAACTTAAAATAAAAAGTAAAATAAATAGCTCCTAAAATCAGAATTATCAGAATAATCGGCACCTCTACTCCTGGCATCAGTTCAATCGGATAAAAAACTTTACCAACAATAAAATCCGAAACCGGTTTGAATTTTTCATTAATTCTTTCATCCAATCCTTTTTCCTGTGCAAAAGAAAAGAAGGATGTAAATAAAAACAATATGGAAAAGATAGTTCTTTTGAGTTTCATATTATGAGTTTTTCATATTTAATCAGCCCGTAAAAATATATTTTATTTTTCATTTTTAATAAAATTTATAGAGTTTTATGTGTTTTTTATCTATTTTCAAATAATAAATAAAACACTTGAACAATATTTTCTTTTATTTGTAAATTAATTTAATAAATATTTAATATTATGTTTATAGATTTGGTTGCAGCTTTACTTATACTATATGGCTTTTATATCGGTTACAACAGAGGTATTATAAAAACTGTTTTTGCTGTTTTTTCAATATTGATAGGAGTATTAGCTGCTGTAAAATTATCGCCTTTTACAATTGCTTTGCTGGAAAAAATGATAAATATTCATCCCGGTTTGACATTTGTACTTGGTTTTGCTCTGACTTTTATCGTGATATTGATAGTAATAAGGTTCATTGGTAAAAAACTGGAAGATATTCTGAAATTTGCCCGAATAAATTTTTTGAATAAAATATTAGGAGGAGGAATAATGGCTGTTTTGTTAATGGTTTTTTACAGTTATGCTTTGTGGGGTATTGATACTCTTCAATTGCTTTCCGACAACAATAAAAATTCTTCTGTTTCTTATGATTATCTTGAGACTCTTCCTTCACAAACAGATAAGACATTAGCTAAACTAAAACCTTATTTTGAGGAATTTTGGAATAAAATGGCAGATACCTTTGATCAGATAAAAGAATATGAAAAACCTGAAAAAAACAGTTG
>Ga0256832_1000891_pt1 | contig 19909 bp, 17 predicted proteins | sample 134614metaG_FD_190534 | JGI IMG/M metagenome (GOLD analysis project Ga0256832, IMG submission 190534) | Hydrothermal vent microbial communities from Lau Basin, Pacific Ocean - 134-614 | ecosystem: Environmental > Aquatic > Marine > Hydrothermal vents | place: Pacific Ocean: Lau Basin | collected...
CAAAACCATTGTAATTATCAAGATCAAGGAGGTTAGATAATTGGGCACCGCTTCCGTTATCCATAAAATAATTGCAGCCACAAATATTGCCAACATGGCATAGTTTGCTCTGGAAAATCCTTCCGGCCCAAGTTCACCAAGACGCTTCAATGCGGATTTGCTTAATCCCTGCATATCAATATTTGATAAAAAGGGAATATCTACAAACCAATATAACAATATAAAAGCGATTATGGCAATAGGCCCTCCGACCAAAGCCATAAATTTTTCAAAACCGGATTTTTCTCTTACCGGAAGCCTCTCGACTTTGTAATTGTTCATATCGAGAGGATCAAATTCTTTATGTTTTATTTCTTTTTCCAATTTTTATATGGATTTTTCATCAGCATGGCATTATAATATTTCACATCACCTGTAACCTCTTCACCAAGCCAATCAGGTTTTTCAAAAATATCTTCTTCAGATTCAAGTTCAACTTCGGCAACTGTCAAGCCTTCATTATCACCGTGAAATTCATCTATTTCATAGATATATCCCTTGTATTTGACATAATACCTGGTTTTATCAATTGTACCGGGTTCACAGATTTTCAACAGGTCTTCAGCATCCTTGACGCTTATTTCTTTTTCCCATTCATATCTGCTCATTCCAGATTTATCACCAATCCCTTTAATCGTTAAATAGCCTTTATCTCCTTTAATCCTGACTCTCACGGCTCTTTCGGGAACCGATGACAAATATCCCTGAACTATTCTTTTTGATTTGTTGATACATTTTTTAAAATCATCATTTTTTACTAAAAACTTTCTTTCAATTTCTTTTCCCATTTTATTAACCTTTTTATTAAATATTAATTTGCTAAAAGTATAAATTTTCTCTGTCAAATAAATTTGACAGTCCAGATTTTCTTCCATGTCCTGATAAGCGAATGTCTCTGACTTCGCTTTCACGGCACCTTAACATCTACGTATTTCTTTTCCATATTCTAATCTTTACTCATCAGAATTTGTCTGAAACCCTGTTAATCAATCGCTGCCTGTCCAATGAAACAAATGAAATGTTTCACTAGGAGTGGGGTCTTGAGGATAAATTTTATTAACTTATAATTTTGACTTTAGTTTCAAATTATCAACCCTTTCCTTTTTTCCACCCCCTTTTCCCCCGCCAGCGGGGGATTAATTCCGGTTTCAAAAACAACTTTAATAGTATATCTCAATAAGCAAGTTCTTCATAACTTCGCTTCTTCACTTCTAAAATCATAAATCCCTGTTCGGTGTTCGGTATTCAAAACCTCCAAACTTAATTTTATGTCAAATAAATTTGACATTCCAATTTCCTTACTCGACACTTATAAGTGAGCGTTTCTTTATCTCGCTTCCGAATGCCCCAACATCAAAACTTCCAAACTTTATAACTCATCGCCTACTAGCCCTTTCGCCCAACCTTTCTCTCCAAGTCTCTCCCTCTCTCATTCTCTCCATCCCTCCGTCTCCCAGTCACCATCTCGCCTCATCGCCTACTCGCACGTTCACCCACTCGCCCAATCGCCTGCTCTAATTCGCCAGTGGCTTATCTATCATTCCTATCACGCGTTTTATCGCCTGAAGGTAATTAATATTTTCTACTCCTTCCAAGCCAAGATCCTTAATGGTTTTTAAAATATCATCAACTTCTGTGGATTCGGAATTAACGCTAACCACTTTTGCGCCATTGATAAGTACATTTGCAAATTCACAGATAGTATCATTTACCATATAACCAAACCTGTGCTTATGAACTTTGACAGCCTGAAGATCAGGATGCTCTTTTATCATTTCAAGAAATTCTTCCAGTGTATATTCCTTTTTGTTTAATTCAGGCATACCCACTTGAAATGCGGGAAAAACTTCATTTTCCAGGATTTCTTTAGATATTGGAAATTCCGCTTTCATCAAAGGATTCCATTGCTCAAGTCCCTTTACCGTCTGAACATAAGTTTTGATATCCATTTTACCATCACGTATCTTGGTGTTGTTGATATCATTAGTTTTTGAAACAATATAGATCTCATCTGAATGTCTTTCTTTTACTTTTTCTGGTACAGGTGCGGACAATTCTGCCATTTTTTTTGCCGCTTTATCAAAATTTTGCCCGAAAGACCTAAATTCAAATCTGGGTTTTGACTGTTCTCCTATTTTAAGTTTTGTCATTATTTTTATTTTTAATTATTTGTATGAATATATTTGCACTTTATTTGCCCCATCAAGGACGATATATATTTGTTTTGTAACATTATCCACTACAATTCCTTCTGCTTTAGTATCTGAAATCCTGTAAGAAACAATCTTCTCACCATTTAACTCACATTTACTTATTGTTTTTGATTGATCACTAACTATCCAAAGCACTTGTTCTGTCCTTTCATAAAAAATACCTGAATAATCAGATGCAAAATCAAGTTCGGTTTGATTCACTATCTTGCCTTTATCATCTACTTCTATCAACAAACCGGGATCTTTTTCATTCAATACATAAAGATGATTATTATCCGGATTAAAAGTTATTCCTTCTAATCCGCTGTTTTCTGCATTTTCTTCAATATCCAGATGAAATCTTTTCAATTCCACGCCATCTGAATTAAGCCTGACTACTTCTCTCAATCTTTCTTCTACCACATAAATATCCCCTGAAACAGGATCGACTGTTATTCCTTCAAGATCATTCCCTTTGTAATTCAATTCCCCTACCAAAGCGCCTGTCAAAGTAAGTTTGTATATCATGGAAGTATGATCACTAACCGTATATAAAGCTGTTTTATTTGAATTGAAGGATAAGCCCGAAGGTTCAGGTATCGCTATCGGGCTTTCCTTTATAAATTGTAAATTTTCAAATTGAACTTTTGTATCCTCTTTCGTACAAGAGAAAACCGTCAAAAAGAGACCTACTACAAAAAGTTTTTTAATTACCATTTGAACTTCCCTTCGATTCTTCTGTTAAAATTGACCATTTTTCAGCTCCGTCAGGTACTCTGCCTACTAATCCTTCATGTCCGTCAGGCCAATCTTCTTTGAGCAATTGATCAACTATATTACCCGATGCATCAAGCAATGTAATACTTTCTCCACTACTTGATATTTTAAACAGAGTAGTCGCTCCTCCGTCACAATCCAATGTCCAGAATCCTCCTGCAGGAATTATAGTTCCTCCCGGAATTTCATAAGCCTCTGAAGGATCTTTATCGTGCAACTTGTATCCTCCCAGATCAATATCTGCATTTGTTCCATTGTACAATTCAATATAATCAGGATCTCCATGCCCTTCGATTTCATTCAATACCAAAGCTTCCAGTATTACAGGAGGAGCAACGGTATATGAAGGCCATGTTGATAATATATCGTGATCAAATCCTTCTGTTAAAGGATAATAACTTTTCTGACCTGACAAATCCTCAGCTCTCATATAATATTTAACAACAGTATTATTTGGTTGTCCCGGGATTTTACCTTCATAAGTGTTACCTCCAATATTGTTCATAACAATTTTCACCTTATCATCAATTGTTTGATCTCCGGCTACATAATACAATCTCACATCATCTATTCCCGAAGCATCATAGACATCAATTTTTATAGTTACTGCTTCATCAGCTGCCGGATTCTCCGTTGAAATATTAAAATTGGAAAAAACAGGATATCCGTTTTCCACCACAATTTTCAAAGGATCATCCGGTGCTGATTCAGGAAAATAACTTTTCAAACCGGTTTCATCAGCTGCCATTATATAATATTCCAATTCTTCACCTGCCGGAATAACAGGTAATTTGTATGCATATTCATTTCCTCCGACAGGAACCATGTCCACAAATGAGAATTCACCATCATATTTATAATACAATTTCACATCTCTAACTCCTGACAGGTCAACAACTATTGCCGATAAAGTATATTGTGTATTGTCATCCAAACTCAATATTGTATCAGCTGTGATCACAGGTGCTGTATTATTATTGCTATTGGGGGCTCCCGGAGAAGGAATTATCACATCCCAAACAGGTCCTCCGTCTGTTGTACGTCCATAAGCTGTTCCGTCATCCAAAGGAGGCAAATCTATTTGATCAATCAATTTCCCTTCAGTATCAACCAATTTAATAGGTTCTCCTTTAGAAGAAATTTTAAAATTTGTGTGAATAACACCTTGGTCATCAACAGTGTTCTCATCATCAGCTAATATCACCAAATACCCATAAGCATCAACAGAACCAGAAGGAATAACATAATCGGATCCTCCATCTGAAATAGTGTATCCTGATATATCTACAACTGCATCGGATGCATTGTATAGCTCTACATAATCGGGTGAACCTGTAGAAACCAATTCGTTTAAAAAAATAGGTGAATCCGTACTTGGAAGTGACGGTTCTTTTAAATCTTCATCTTTCACGCAAGATGAAATCCCTATAAGAACGATAAATAAACTTAAAATTAAATGTTTCATTTTTATTATTTTTTTGTTTAAAATTATTTATTACCAAATATTATATTAAAAATCCACTTCAATCCTTGCAGATATAAAGCCAAAATCATCTCCGGCTTCTCCGGCAGGAACATTCAGATCTGTAACATCTTTATATTTCTTTCCTGATTCATCTTCATAGATGTACAATTTACCTTTACCATTTGCATACCTGTCATGATTGAGATAATTATAATTCAACATCATTTTTACATTTGAATTTGCATAATAAGTCAATCCCAAAGTATAACTTTCTCCTGCACCTCCAAATACATTTGCATCTTTATCATTTGCATTTACATAACTATATCTGAATGCAAGTTCGAGTTCTCCCCAATCATTTTTTCTTGATATTTGTGTAAATTCACCTTCTGCGTTATTATAATTGTATTTTGAACCAAAAATAAGCCATCCAACCTGAGCATAACCTCCGTCAAAATTTGCTGTATATGCATCATCTATTCCATAAACATTATTCTTCATATACTCGCTTTGGAACATAAAACTGTTGTAAGCAGCAGCAAATTCGACTCCAAATAAAATCCTGTGATCCACATCACTCATATTGTCAGTATCGATATATTTTTTCCTGTTTATTGAAGTTAATGACCTTGTACTAAAGCGGTAACTGTTTATCTCTTCATCACTTGTTTTAGGTGTACGATATGATCCTGCTACTCCGAGGTGAAGAACTTTATGAGGCTTTTGAATTGGCATAACAGCAACCCTGCCCGTATACGAAATCCCTTCATCCAAACCATTCTTTTTATTATGTGCTTGAGACAATTCAACTTCTTCAAAACCACCTACATCATTAAAATATACTCCTCCGATCGCAAGCCAGTGCTGACCCCATTTTGAAGCAGCCACACCAAGATGTCTGGAAGGTGCAAATTTTGAAGGTAATGATCTTTCAATAAAAGTTACATACCTTGAAGAGGTAGTAGTTTCCATAGAAAAAGATTCTTTATAATTTCCTGCTTTGATAAAACCGTTTTTCAGTTTATACTTGATAATAGCATCTTTGATCTCAGTAGCTGATCCGGCAAAATCCAGATCGATCTCTCCATACCAATTCTTCCATAAATTAGCCTTAACAGCAAAACGCATTCTTCTGATAGTCAATCCGTCTCCGATATCATTGATAGGATTTCCAAAGAATTTTGCTCCGTCAAAATATACTCTGTTGTCAAGCCAGTATTTGAAATCTTTATCTTTACTTTCAAATACAAGGATTCCGTTTCTTGCTTCTGCATCCAATCCGACTCTTTCTACCTTTACACCGTATTGATTGTATCTGACATCAGAAGTATCTTTTTTTACATTTGTATCCTGCGAAAACACTGTTGTTGAAAACAACATAACAAACAACAAAATAATATGTTTGTACAATTTTAAATAATGTTTTTGATTCATAGTAAATTAATTTTATTAAGAAATAAGTTATAAATTTTGCAATACTTTATCCAATTTTTCATCAGGCCCCAGATTCATTTTTTTTCTCAATCTATACCTGTTCATTTCCACACTTTTGGGAGATATATTTGTCAATGCCGCAATTTCTTTTGAAGACATATTTAGTCTCAGATAAACACATAATCTTTTTTCATTCTTTGTAAGGTCAGGATATAGAGAATTCAATTTGTAAAAGAAATCTTTATTCAATTCATCCACATGCATTTGAAATGCTTCCCTGTCATTTTCAAGATTTTGGTTTTGTGATATTAACAAATACAAATTATTCAATTTTTTTATTATCGCTAAGTCATTTGTTTCAAGCTTTATTTCTTCGATTTTTGCTTTTAACAATTCCAGAAAATTGTTTTTTTCAATCAAATTCAAAGCCATTGTTGTCAATTCTTTATTTTTATAATTCAATAGATCTTCCATTTGTTGATTTTCAAGCAATTGATATTTTGTTTCTATTTCTGCCAGAGCTTTTTGGGCATCCAATATCTGAGCATTTTTGCTAAGAATCAACTTATTCCTTTTGTACATTGAATTCAACCATCTGAAAATAAAAAATATTAATCCTGCTAAAACAGCAAGTATAAATGCTAAGTTGAAGTATTTTGATATGTTTTTATCTTCACTATCTGATTTTATTTTTAATTTATCAAAATACTTTTTTGCAACACCATGATTATCGTTTGATTCAACACTAACACTGTCTATTGAACTATTTACAGAGTCAATATTTACAGAGTCTGTCAATGGAATAGTTATTGACTTAGTATCTTTATCGATTCCTTTTTTATTTCTTTTAAGAATTTTATTTGTAATGACATTATTTCCATTTTCGCTACTTACGGGAATCAAAAAAACATTATTAACAAAGAATAATGCAAAAAATGAAAATACTCCTGCAATTACAGGTGTGGCAATCCATCCAAGACTGATTCCACCCAGTATTTTATAATTAATATTGTAACCTCCTTTCAATAATCCCAAACCTAAAATCGATCCTACTATTACCTGCGAACTAGAAACAGGTACCAATGGAATAGGAGGCAATCCAAGACTTTGTACAAAATTGGATAAACTTGTAGAAGAGAAAATGAATAATACCAATGAATGAGACAGTACTGTGATTATGGCAGATTTTGACGATAATTGCATCAATCCTCCGCCAACGGTATCCATCACCCTTTTGGAATATGTAAAAATACCAACTGCTATTGCTATACCACCCAACAAAAACAACTGTTGAACACCGCTCAATTTGAATAAACCGAAATTGAGATAGCTTTCAGGTGCAGCGGATACAAAAACTCCCATTACATTCGCAATATTATTTGCACCTAAACTAAAAGATCCGAAAGCACCTACAAGAAGTAATGAAAATCGAATATAAGCATCTTGCTTCAAAAGATGAATGCCGACTACCTTGAAGTAAATATGTTGGATATAATATAATATAATGGCAAATACCGCTCCGAGTATAGGCCCCATTACCCATGTTGAAACTATTTTACTCAAAACATGGATATCTGTGGGTAAACCATTATAAAAATTCCATCCTATTATGGCTCCGACAATTGCCTGAGAAGTTGAAACAGGAACTTTGAATTTAGTCATCCAATAAACCGTGATAGCTGCTGAGAGAGCAACTGTAAACGCACCACCTAGAGCTGAAACAGATCCCAATTTTCCCAAAGTATGCGTTGCTCCGGCTCCCTGTATTACAGCGCCAAGAATCACAAATATTGAAGCAATTATCGCAGCTCTTTTGAAACTGACCATCCGTGTTCCTACAGCGGATCCAAATACATTGGCAGCATCATTTGCGCCCAATGACCACCCTAAAAATAAACCGCTGGATAGAAAAAATAATGTCATCAATCTTTGGTTTTAATTTCCAATGCTGATAAAATCCTTGCTGCATCTTCAGCACGGTCTGATATCTGTTCAATATGAAGAGTAAAATATCTCAAATGGATTTTTTGACTCAATTTCAAATGCTTTGTATCTTTAAATATCTTTCTCTTCAAATCCGATGCTAATACATCAGTTTCTTTTTCATAAAAATAAACTCTGTGCTCGTTGTCTTTGACAGAAGAAGGATTGTTGAAAAAAGATCTGACTGCCGGTATTACAGCCTCGGCAGCAGCACAGGATACATCAGTAAGTTTTGAAAACTCCGAATTCAATTTCTTAGGGATATCAGGGACTTCAACATCATACTGAAACAAATTTTCTTTTGCCGTATCAATGATATCATCAAGATGATCCAAAAGACTAACTACATCAGCACTGTATTGGGGAATCAGCGAATGTTCGAAAAATTCATTTCTGATCCTTAATACAATAGTATCTGCTTTTGCTTCCAGCTTATATAATTTATCTAAATTTTTTGAAAAATTATCTTCATCATTCTCCAGATAATATTTGACCCCTTCTTTAAAAACCAATATCCCCTGATCAATAGTATCAAGGAATTCATCTATATCCCGGATGGTCGATTTTGTCTTTTTAAAAAACATAGGCACTTATTTTTTGGCAAATTTAAGTTAATATCAATTAATATCCAAACTCCAAATTCTACACCAAATTTACAAAAATCACAAAATAATATTTGTAGAGTAATTATTATTTTATAGGTATTGATATTCTGTGAGTTATAAAATTTTGTAGTATTTTGATTTTTGTAAAGTTAAGAATTTTATGATATTGTAGGTTATAAATATAGGTATATTTTTTTTGATTTTTTATATTTTCCAATCTATCCGTATAAGTTTTCTTAATAGTCATTTTTGACAAGGAACTTTTTAAATATATTTTGCGTTAAAAAAATGAAAAATATTTATTTTTTTAATGAATTGTTAAAGAAAGGATCTCAAATAATTTTTTTGATTGATTTTATACATATTTGTTATGTGATTTTCGTTGTAAATAAAATTGAAAACTAAAAAAATAAATGATATGAAGACAAAAAAAATATTATTAGCAGGAACATTGCTGATAGTGGCAATGATAGCCGTTTATGCTTTTGGGCTTAAATCAAAACCAAGTATAAAACAAGAGAGTGGTATTCAAAAACAATATGATTTTATGACAGGGGATACAACCAGATTTCCCGAAGCAATAACCGAAAAAAGAACTACACAAATAGAGATTATCAACGGGAAGAAAAAGATCAAAGAAACCATTATCAAAATGAAAGGGGATTCCATCATTGAAAAAAAAGTGATTGAAAGAGAAGAAGATAGTGATGATAGTTTTGATATGAATTTAGATTCTGCTAATGGTTTCTCAGGAGGTTTTTATTTTAAGCAATTTGACCCTGATGATATTGACAGCCTAATGCCATTGAACAAGGATCTTTTGGGATTCGATCTATTTGAAAATGATTCGATCCTTCAACAATTCGGATTTAGATTCAACCCGGGGCAGCATTTCAATTTTGAGTCACCTTTTAATGGTTGGGATGATGATTTTATGAAAAATTTCGATTTTGATTTTTCAATACCAAATTCCGATATGTCTCAAATAAGAAAGAGAATGGAAGAATTGCAGGAAAAAATGATGCGGGGACTTGAAGACGATCAAATTTATGACAACCCTTTCAAAAATCAAAAATTGCCAAATGTACCTCGCCGAAGCAATCCATATCATCGAAACAAAGCCAAATCGATGAATGATATAATCACCGAGCATCTTTTGAATGACGGATATATCAAGGATATTGATGAAAAATACAAATTTGAGATCAATGAGAAATTTTTAAAAATAAATGGTAAAAAGCAAGATAAAGCCATTTATGACAAATACAAAAAGATCATCGAAGATAACACAGGAGTGGAATTGGAAGATGAATTTGATTTTAAATTCACAAATAAAAAGAAACTTAACAAAAAAACAATCAGGATTTAGTTCATATTGAATAACTCCGGTTTAAAGTTGAGGAAAAGGGAGAATCCAAACAGGTGCATTTCATTTTTTCGTTTTTTCCATAACTCGCCTCTAACTCCTAAAGGAGAACCCAACCCGCTATGCGAAAAAATGAAATGCACCCATCAAAACTTACTCTACGCAAGAAATAAATAGTATCTACTCAGGTAGGGTGCTTTTGAGATGAAAAAAGTGTTTTTTTCAATCAAAATGATTCTACCTGAGTAGATACAATAAATATATCAGAAGCAGTAATTTATACGCAGAGCAAATTATATTATAAACCTGATTTGTCCATGCATAAATGATCTGAGTTCATTATTTACATTCAGTACTATTTCTCCCGTTTCTTTTACTGTTTCGATTTTAGCATTGAATCTTTCTCCGTCTTTCGATTGACATTTTAAAACCGAATTATATCCAAGTAGTTTTAAAACAAATTCCTGTTTTATTTTATCAAAACCCTTGTTTTTTAATCGAATATAGTACTCATCCAGATTTTTTAATAGCGCATAAAACAATTCTTGTTTATCCAATTCTTTTCCGGATTCTATTGCCAATGAACCGGCATTTGGCAATTCTTTTGAAAATTTCTTTTGATTAACATTCAACCCAATACCTATGACTGAATTTTTAATCTTTTGTCCTTTAATAGAATTTTTAATTAAAACTCCTCCTATTTTTTTATTGTTTAAAAAAATATCGTTAGGCCATTTGATTTTACATTCAAGATTGAGATTTTCTTCAATCATCTTAATAATACTCAGGGTTACCATCTCACTTAAATAAAACTGTTTGGAGACGTCTAAAAACTCCGGATAAAGAATTAAAGACATAAGAATATTTTCACCTTTTGAACTATACCAGATATTAGACCCCTGACCTTTCCCGTTAGTTTGATACTCTGTCAAAACAATAGTTCCTTCAGGTTGTTTATCTTTTGACAATAATGTTGAAGCAAAATCATTTGTTGAATTGATTTTATCCAAATTTATTATTTTGCTTCCTATGATATACATTAATTTGTTACTTTTACTATATTTATAATTAAAAAATGAATAATTTTGCATAAAATTATAAAAATACCGAAAATTTGAATAAAAACACGTCATTAGAAATAAAAAATCCTAGTACTGAATCGATGAATGATTTAATAATCGATAGTATAAAGGATATAAAAGGAAAAAATATTGTCAAATTGGATATGAGGGAAATTTCAGGAGCACCTGCTGATTTCTTCATTATTTGTGAAGGTGATTCAACTGTCCAGGTAGCATCAATTGCCGGCAATATTTATAAAAGAATGAAATTGGAAAAAGGTATCCTTCCCATTAGTTATGAAGGAAAAAACAACTCTACCTGGCTTTTAATCGATTACTTCACTACTGTTGTCCATGTTTTTTATCCGGAAACAAGAGAATTTTATAATTTGGAATCCCTGTGGAATGATGCAGTAAAAGAAATAATCCCTGAAAATTAAATTATTAAAAATTGTATTTAAATGAACAATAATAAAGAAAATAACAAAAAAACTCCCAATAAAAATAAGAAAATTCCCAATATCAATCCAAACGATAAAAAAAAGGGAGGATCGAATTCATTTTGGATTTATGGAATGATAATTCTTGGCATTATTGCTTTACAGTTATTTATCTACCCAGCCAATACAGCTAAAGAAACCAGTTTCTTTGATTTTATAGATATGGTACGTCAAAATGATGTTGAAAAAGTAGAGGTGATAAATAAATCTATCGCAAATGTTTATATCAAGAAAGAAAGTAAAGATAAATATAAAGAATTAAAAGATCGTAAATCCGACATTCCCGGACCTGATTTTACATTTGAGATAGGTGATATGCGAACATTTGACGAGCAAATGATGAAACTCAAAAATGAAGGGTATGATATTAATCCGATTCTTAAAACCAAACCGGATTGGATTGGGCCGGTATTGAATTGGTTATTACCTATTGTGATTTTAATTGCTTTATGGATATTTTTAATGCGCAGAATGGGTGCAGGAGGTGGACCGGGAGCTCAAATTTTCAGTATCGGCAAATCAAAAGCAGCTCTTTTTGATAAAAATGCTAAAGTAAATGTTACATTTAAAGATGTAGCCGGACTGAAAGAAGCAAAACAAGAAGTAATGGAAGTGGTTGATTTTTTAAAGAACCCTAAAAAATATACAAAATTAGGTGGTAAAATTCCAAAAGGTGTACTTTTGGTAGGCCCTCCCGGAACAGGAAAAACATTATTGGCAAAAGCTGTAGCCGGGGAAGCGGAAGTACCTTTCTTTTCCATTTCAGGATCTGATTTCGTGGAAATGTTCGTAGGAGTTGGAGCTTCAAGAGTAAGGGATCTCTTCAAGCAGGCAAGAGAAAAAGCACCTTGTATCGTATTTATTGATGAGATTGATGCCATAGGAAGATCAAGAGCTAAAGGATCAATGCCCGGAGGTAATGACGAACGAGAAAATACTTTGAACCAATTGCTGGTAGAAATGGATGGTTTCAAAACAGATGCCGGAGTAATACTTATGGCTGCAACTAACAGACCTGATGTATTGGATCATGCATTGTTGAGACCGGGTAGATTTGACAGACAGATCGGAATCGACTTACCGGATTTGAAAGAAAGGGAAGAAATATTTTTAGTACATCTCAAAGATATCAAAACCTGTAAAGAGGTCGACACAAAATATCTTGCAGAAATGACTCCCGGATTTGCAGGTGCCGATATTGCAAATGTTTGTAATGAAGCGGCTTTGGTAGCAGCAAGAAGCGATAAAAAATGTGTCGAAATGGAGGACTTCAATTACGCTCTGGACAGAGTGATAGGAGGTTTGGAAAAAAGGAATAAATTTATTCCTCCAAAAGAAAAGAAAACAATTGCCTACCATGAAGCCGGACATGCTATTTGCGGCTGGTTTCTTGAAAATGCTTCACCTCTTGTTAAAGTAACAATTATTCCAAGGGGTATGGGGGCACTTGGTTATGCACAATATCTGCCCAAAGAAGAATATATTGTTAAAAAAGACCAATTGCTTGACAGAATGACAATGACACTGGGAGGAAGAGCTGCCGAAAAGGTGATTTTTGATAAAATATCGACAGGAGCACAAAATGATCTAGACAGAGCGACGCAATTGGCATATAATATGATTACGGTTTATGGAATGGATGATTCAGTCGGCAATGTTTCATTCTATGGTATGTCAAAAGATAGTTTTGTAAAGCCATATAGTGAAACAACAGGCGCTTTGATAGATGAAAAAGTAAGGGAAATTATTGAAGAACAATATTTAAGAGCACAGAAGCTTTTAAAAGAAAAGAAAAATGAATTGGATATTTTAGCCAAAACTTTATTGGAGAAAGAAGTTTTAACTAAATCCGATGTTGAAAGGTTGATCGGTAAAAGACCTTTTCCAGACGAATCATTAATTCCATCCGAAGAAGAGTTTCATAAAAGCGAAAAAGATTTGGAAGAAAACAATAAAAATGATAAAAAAGAAGATGAATGACACTGTTTCAATTTAACAGATTAATTCAAAATATTTTCTTTTATAGAATTGTTTATTAATTTTATATAAATTATAATTTATCATATATAAAAAATAATAAAATCATAAATTTATTTTTATTATAAAATAGAAGAAGGTTTTGTATAGTAAATATTAATTATTTTTTGTAATTTTGGGCATGCAAGAAGTATTTTCTAAAATAGAAGAAATAAAAAACAAGGTTTCTATTCTTCTAAATTCTTATGAAAATTTGAAAAAGGAAAATGAAAAACTTGCTAAAAAGATACAATCCCTTGAACAGGAAATAGAGTTTTCAAAAGGTAAACTCGAAAACAAAAGTATCGTAAATAAAAATGTAGAGAAAGAGAAAATTGAAGAGGAGTTAACAACTTATATTAATGAAATAGAAGATTTGATAAAAATATTGAGCTGATAAAGAATGGCTATACAAAAGATAAAAATAAATATTGCAGGAAGATATTACCCTGTAAAGATAGAAGATGGAGAAGAAGAAGCCATTCGCAGGATAGAAAAAGATATAAACCGCAAAATCAACGAATATGTCAGGAATTATAACAGTAATAATATCCTGGATATAACAAATATGATTTTGTTTGATTTTGCTTATAAATTACATCAAACAAAAGTCAGCGGAGAAAAAGAAAAGCTCATTTCTAAATTAATAGAAATCGAAGAAATTTTAAAGTAAACCCCCTCTTATTATTCCTTTTCTACATTTTATATACCGGAATTTTCCGGAAAATTGAATGCAAAATAATAGTTTTTGCGTTTTTTATTTATGTATCTACTGAGGTAGAATCATTTTGATTGAAAAAAACAATTTTTTCATCTCAAAAGCACCCTACCTGAGTAGATACAATTTATTAATATTATAAATTTGAAATTATGGAAATAGGAACTGGCTTAATTATAGGTTTAGTGATAGGAGCATTAATCGGATATGTCATTATGTCAATGATATTCAAGAAAATGAATGCTGCTAAAATAGAAGATGCTAACCGTAAAGCTGACCTTACTTTGCAGGAAGCTAAGATTTCAGCTCAAAGAACACTGGATAATGCTACAAATAAAGCAGATAAAATATTATCCACAGCTGAAAACAAACACGAACAAATAAAGCAAAGAAAAATACAAGAGGCAAAGGATAAATTCAACAGGCTGAAATCAGAGTTTGAAAAGAAAAAATCCGATCAGCTAATTGAAATAAAAGAGAGAGAGATGGAGATTCTCAATAAAGAGAAAGAACTTGAAATGAGTATCAAAGAATTCATGCACGAAAAAGAATCATTTGATAGTGAAAAAGTTGAAATAAAAGCAGTAAGAGAAAATCTTGACAAACAGCTTAAAATTGTTGGTAAAAAAAGGAAAGATCTGGAAGAAGCTAATGAACGAATCATTAAAGAATTGGAAAATATTGCAAGACTCAGCGAAGCAGAAGCTAAAGAACAACTACTCGAAGCAGTAAAAGCAAAAGCTGAAACCGATGCTCTTTCTTTGGAAAAAGATATTATTCTCAATGCTAAACAAGGTGCTAATAAACAAGCAAAAAAGATAGTTATTCAGACGATACAAAGAATGGTTGCAGAATATACTATCGAAAATACCGTATCTGTTTTTAATCTGGATTCAGATGATATAAAAGGACAGATAATAGGACGTGAAGGAAGAAATATCCGTGCGCTGGAAGCGGCAACAGGAGCAGAGATTGTTGTTGATGATACTCCTGAAGTAATAGTTATTTCCAGTTTTGATCCAATAAGAAGAGAAATTGCAAGATTGTCCCTGAAAAGACTTGTTGCAGACGGAAGAATGCATCCTGCCAGAATCGAGGAAGTAGTTGCCAAAGTCAAAAAAGAACTCGATGAAAGAATAGTGGAAATAGGAGAAAGGACCATTATCGATCTCGATATTCATGGTCTTCATCCTTATCTTGTGAAAATGATCGGTAGAATGAGATTTAGATCATCTTATGGTCAAAACCTCCTTAAACACTCTATTGAAACAGCAAAACTAAGTGCCATGATGGCTGCTGAATTAGGCATGAGCCCTAAGCAGATTAAAATGGCAAAAAGAGCAGGCCTTTTACACGATATCGGAAAAGTAGTCGAAGAAGAATCCGAATTGTCACACGCTTTGCACGGTATGAAACTGGCAGAAAAATATAATGAACATCCGGTTATAATAAATGCTATCGGAGCTCACCATGATGAAATAGAAATGAACAATATCATATCTCCTATCATTCAGGCTTGTGATGCCGTATCAGGAGCAAGACCGGGAGCCAGAAGAGAAATTCTTGAGAGTTATCTGAAAAGAATAAAAGAAATGGAAGATCTCGCTATCTCCTATGAAGGTGTACAAAAAGCTTATGCTATGCAAGCAGGAAGAGAATTAAGAGTGATAGTTGAAAGTGAAAAAGTAGATGATAATTACGTGGAAGAATTATCATTCAAAATATCCCAAAAGATACAGGATGATATGCAATATCCCGGACAAGTGAAAGTAACCGTTATCAGGGAAAAGAGAGCTACTGCATTTGCAAGATAATAAAACAATAAATTTAGCATTGACCTGGACATTTAATATACCAAATTAGGGTGGCAATTGTGTCATAGCATCGAATTTTTGTTAATCTGAGTTTGATTAATCCTTGAGATAATTTTGTCACTTACCTGGTTCAAGATTGTGATTTATAAAATTATTTATTTTGTAACTACTCAGGCAGAATCATTTTGACTGAAAAAACCTTTTTTTGGATAGTGTCAAATAAATATGAAATTAACTAAACCCACATTATTTGTTTGCATTAACATCTCTTGGAGTTATTCCAAAGCGTTCTTTAAATTTTCGACTAAAATATGCCGGACTTGAAATACCAACCTCATAACAAACTTCTAAAACAGTAAGATATTTTTTACTTTTTAACAGAGAAAGTGCCTTTTGTAATCTAATTTCTCTAATAAAAGCATTTGGAGTCAATCCTGTATATTTTTTTATTATTCTTTCCAATTGCCTTTTACTATAATTAAGTTGTCCCGCCAAATCGCTAACTGAAAATTCCGGTAAATCGATATTTTCAATAACTGTTTTTTTAGCTCTATGCAAAAGATCTTCTTCAATCGATACTGTTTTTTCATCCGATTTATATATATCTTCTTTATTCCAAATATCCCTTCTACTTTTATTTGTTAGCAAATTATGAATTCTGACTAATAATTCTTTTATGCTAAATGGTTTGGTAATATAATCATCTACTCCCAATTGAAATCCTTTCAGTTTATCTTCTTCAAGAGATCTTGCTGTAAGCATAATAAACGGAATTCGTTTCCAATTCCTGTTTTTTTGAACAATCTCCTTAAATTCAAATCCATTCATATTGGGCATCATCACATCCGAAGTAATCAAATCAAAATGTTCTTTCTCAAGTAATTTCAATGCTTCTTTTCCATCAGGTACAGCTTTGAAATCATACTTTTCTCCAATAATTTTTTGCAAATAATGACTCATTTGAATCTCATCTTCAACAATTAATATTCTCGGTTTTTTACCGTCAATCAAGACGGGTTTGAATTTTGGTAATTTATCAGTTTTAGCAGAAATAGCTTTGTTTGATATGTCGGATAAATAAGGAATTGATTTTGAAGCAGGTTTTAATGGAATAGTAAAAGTAAAACAACTACATTTCCCCGGTACACTTTCTACTTCTATTGTTCCATTCAATATTTTTGCGAATTCCTGAGCAATGGCAAGCCCGATTCCTGCACCACCTAAAATCTGCGCTTCACTATGTCCAGCTTGATAATAACGATCAAATATTTTTGGAAGATCATCAGGATGAATACCTTTTCCTGTATCTTTTACTTCAAATAATAATGAATTTTGTACTTGCAAAACTCTCAAAGAGACATTTCCTCCTGAAAATGAATATTTCATTGCATTGGAAATCAAATTATTCAGGATTTTTTCGAATTTTTCAATATCTAATAAAACTGTTAAGTTTTTATCAAGTTCATAAACAAAATCTGTTTTTATTAACCGGAATTTTGCCAAAGATTGAAATGAAAAGAAAATTCTTTGACAAAGACTGTACAAATTAACAGGAATTTCATCAAGTGAAATTTTACCGGATTCAAGTTTTGAAAGATTCAAAATTTCATTGACTAAATTAAGCATTTTCCTGCTGTTTGATTTCATCAATTGCAATTCAGCCAGATCAATTTTGTTTTTTGTTCTTTCGATTATACTTTCCAAAGGAGCCAGGATAAGAGTAAGAGGGGATCTCAATTCATGAGAAATATTGGCAAAGAAACGATTTTTAGCTTCGTCCAAAGATTTCATTTTATTATTTATTTGTTTTCTTCTTTGGAGATTAAAGAAAATTAAAATGGCTGTAAAAAGAAGTAACCCGGCTATAATAGCGATTGCGATATTCAAATATTTTTGATTTAATAATTTTGTGTTTTTCAAGTCAAGTTGAATTTTCTGTAATTTCAACTGAGTTTCTTTTTCCTTGACCTGATATTTCGTCACCATTTCTATAATTTGTCTTCTTGAGTCTTGCTGATCAAGAGAATCAGACAAATCATGGTGTTTATCATAATAATATACAGCATTTTTAAAATCACCGGCATTTCGATATGCATACGCCAGCACAATATAATTATCTAATAGATGAGTATAAATACCGTTTCCCTTATTTAATTTAATTGCTTTTTCTAAATATTTTATCGCATTGATATAATCATTCTTAGCCATTAAAGACTTAGCAATATTTTGGTAACATGCAGATAAATATCGATCATCTCCGGAATTCTCAATTAAAACCATGGCTTGTAACTACTCAGGTAGAATCATTTTGATTGAAAAAAACTCTTTTTTTGCCATATTTCAGCTATTTTTTTCGACGTAGCTCCACTATGCCTTCAAAAAATGAGCTTTATCTGTCAAAAAAATTGAATTTTTTCATCTCAAAAGCACCCTACCTGAGTAGTTACCATGGCTTTTTTATAATACTCAACAGATTTATTGTAATTATTTTGATTATGATAACAATTTCCTAATATCATATAACCTTCAGCAATATTTTCTGTAGCGCCTAAGTTTTTAGCAAGTTCAATGGCTTCCAATTCAAAATCAATTGCCTTTTCAAAGTTCTTAAGCATTGAATAGATATAACCTAATCTCGAAATAGTGATTGAATATCTATACGTGTCATTTGATTCTTTATTCATTTTTAAGGCTTTTTCATAATACATGAGTGATATCTTATAATTATCCATTTTTTCATGAATAAAGCCAATATTATATAATGAAGAGGAAATGCCGATTGCATGATTCAATTTAGTAGAGATATCCAGACATTTGATATAATGTTTCAATGCATTTTTATAATCCCCACTGTGATTTGAAACAATGCCAAGTCCATTTTCAACTATCATTTCCAGTTTCAAATCCTTATATTCTTTTGCATATTGAAGTGATTTATTATAATGTTGAATTGCCAGATCGAATTCGTTATGTCTCTCATAAATATTTCCTAAAGTAATGTTTGTTTTTGCAATATTCTTTTTGCTGTCAAGCTTGTCAAACAATTCTAAAGCTTGATTGGCAAATATCAAAGCAGTATCATAATCTGAATAGTAATAAAATATATTGCTAAGATTAAAATCGCTTTCTCCTTCACCATAAATATATTTTGCTTTTTTACTTAACTTTTGTGCTTTTAATGCAAAAACCTTTGCCGTATCAAGATTCACAGTTTGAAAAGCTCTGCTTAATCTGTTTAATTGAATAATTTTTGAAGTGTCATCTTTTGCCTTCTGTAATTCAATAAAAAGGCTGTCAATCTTTGGAGATTGAGAATGAATAAAAAGTGTATTTAGCATCAATATTATTACAATGAAATACTTCATAATAATTTTTTGATTTGTATTAATGCACCACGAAATAATTCACCTGTTTAAAAATAATTTTTAAGTAAAAAAGGATCAATTTCAAATCTGATGTGTTTTCGTGAAGACACTATTTAATGAGCTTGATTTTTAAAGTTAAATAGTATAACTTTGTAATATAAAGAATTAATAAGTATCGAGGCTCTATTTATATTTCAAAATTACTTAAATAGAGCTTGAATTTCACATAGTTCTAAAAATTTCAAAATGAATAAAATTAAGTATTACTTCGTATTTTTTATCTTCAATATTTTTACAGGAACAAATTTATATGGTCAAACCCATTTTGGAGTACAACAAGTATTAAACCCTGTACTTCTGGCCAATCCTGAAGAAGTAGTAAGTAGTGATATTGATGGTGATGGAGACAATGATATTGTTGTGGTTTCTTATTGGGATTATAATATAAGTTGGTTTGAAAACCTTGATGGAAAAGGCAATTTTGGAGAACAACAATTTATTACAACCAATTCTCAAAGAGCACAAGTAGTTGTTTGTGCTGATATGGATGGTGACGGAGATCAGGATGTGATAT